>Ga0315906_10002221_pt1 | contig 27622 bp, 44 predicted proteins | sample LakEriMetagenome_4_FD_203526 | JGI IMG/M metagenome (GOLD analysis project Ga0315906, IMG submission 203526) | Freshwater fungal communities from buoy surface, Lake Erie, Ohio, United States - Buoy 2 MA122 | ecosystem: Environmental > Aquatic > Freshwater > Lake > Lake biofilm | place: USA...
AAATGGATTGACGATAAGTACGACGCAAGTAAACACGAAGAATACGCTGCGGATATGCAGGAAGCGAATTTTATACACGTTTATCATTCGTTGGTTTTTTTTTATCAAGTTTACAGAAATTGGATAGAAGTTACGCGGGATTATATGAAAACGGAAATGACGACGGCGGGGATGACGACGGAACAAGCGGATTCGGTGTTGTTGCTTTTATGCGAATCTACGGGTGGCATTATACCGCCAAACTTGTTGCCGAACACGAAAATATTAGAACTTCGGAAGCTTTTGAAATGAAGACCATTGAATTTTTGAATACAATGGCGTATCTGAAGTCAAAAAATGCTTACGACCGGGAACAGGCGAAGCGCATTAAATAAGGCAGTTGTGTTTTTTTATTGAAATAAGCGAAATTACCCTGTGTTTTTACACGGGGTTTTTTCTGTGGTATTTAGAACCATTTTATCTATTTAATGGTATGAGTGAAGCCAAAGCACAGGCAAAAGCATTAAAGGAAGGTTTTTTAAAAACAATCGGTGACCAATATAACGTTATTGACCCGACTGAATTTCCTGTTGCCGAACAAATGCTTATTTTCTACGGTAAACAATTTAACGACGAAGTACAAAAGAACCTAAATAAAAGCGGTTCAATTGCTTCAGGTAAAATTGGCGATTTGGTTGTACCAAAGGTCACAAAATTTGGCAATGATTATGAAATGTGGTTGGGTTACGATAAAAATAACCCGGCTTCAGTTTATTATAAATATATAAATAAAGGGGTTAAGGGTGTTGGTGGCGAAAATGCACGACCAAAAAAAGTTTCTTCAGATTCACCATACCAATACAAAACGCCATTCCCAAATAAAAAAATGGCAACGTCAATATTGCAATGGTACAGATTAGGGAAGGCAAAGACGACAAACGAAACACAGACAAAGAAGTTAAGCAAGACCCAAAGGAAAAGCAAAAAACTTAAACAAGCGGTCAACAAAGCGACTTCATTAAAAGCTTTAGCATATGCGACCGCTTCAGCAATCAAAAGGGACGGTTTAAAAACGACTTCTTATTTTGACAATGCAGTTAAGACAGTATTTAATAAGGATTTTTTTACGACAATGGCAGAAGCTTTTGGCGGCGACGTTCAATTACAAATTAGACAAATTGGAAATAAAATAGAATCAAGCAATGGCAATAACAATAAATAGTCAACCGGCTACGTTCCCGAGTATGCACGACGACCTTTGGTTTGTGGCTTCTTCAACAAATGTTGGGGTGACAAACTTTAAATTCGTGTACGATATTTACATAAATGGCGCACAGGTTAGCCGAAACAAAGTATTCCCTTCACCTTCAGCCGACGGAAGTTATGGCGTATTTAATGCGTCGCCAATTGTACGTGCATACGTGACAAACTACTTTGAACCTTCAGGTACGACGGTTTTAATGGCTTCAAATAACAAAATAAAGGTTGATTATCAGGTGCGTATTGGCGAAGAAGTAAGCGGTGCGGTTGTTGCTAATTTGGCTTCAGGTTCTTATTCAGCATATAATTATTATGCGCCATTATTTGGTGACATATTTACAGAAAACGGCGACATTCCTTTGGTATTGTCCAATTACTATGATAATTTATTAATTGAGAATTACACGGACGATTGGTTAAGTGACCGCGACAATTCAGATATTCCAATTGAATACGGCGACCAATTTTTTATTACATTTTTAAAGATTACGGGCGGTTCGTATAAACTTTGGGTTCAACCTACAAATGAAGACGGAACTTTTGGAACTGCGGTTAGTGGTGACCTTACAATGGCGGGACAATTTAACCTGTTCAATTTTCAGGCTGCGGCGATTAATGCGTTTATTGGTTCTGAAGTTATAACACAAAATACTTATGGGTATAACGTTTATATTACTTTAGGCGCTGCGGTGACAATGGTTTTAAAATTCAGACAGGTTTGCAACCCTAAATACAGACAATACAACCTTCATTTTCTTAATAGGTTGGGCGGATATGATACAATGGCGTTCAGGTTGGTAAATAAAAGACGAAGCGAATTCAACCGTTCTTCATACAGACGCAATCCTTATAAATTGGTAGGCGGTCAAATGACAAATATTGATGCGTACAACAAATACAATGAAACAACGTACAATTTCGCGATTGAACATACCGATTACTATATGTTGACAAGCGATTGGGTGAACGATATGGATTACGCGTGGTTGGCGCAATTAATAGCGTCACCGATTGTTTATATGGAAGTGCAAGGTGCATTTTTCCCGGTAACGATTAGAAACACGAATTACCAATATAAATACAAAGTTTCTGACGGCTTATTTAATTTTGATTTAGAAGTTGAAGTTGGTAAATATTTAAACAGTCAATACAGATAATGATTAGAACCGAAATTTATATTGAAGACCAATTAATTGATTTGTTGAAGGATATTGGAACGGATTTCACGTACACAATTGACGACGTGCGCGAATTCGGTTCACGTAATACTTCGTTCAGTCGTACAATATCAATCCCGGCAACCGCAACCAATAATAAAATATTGGGGTTTGCTTTTGATTTAGGAACTTCAACAGAATATAATGCGGATTTACCAAATGTAAACGCAAACTTTACACCTGCACAGGCTGCAAAATGCGAAGTATTTATTGATAAAATACAGATATTTAAGGGCGTTATTCGTATCCTTGAAATTGTTATGAATAAAGGTATTACTGAATACCAATGTGCGGTGTTTGGTGAATTAGGTGGATTTATTACAGAATTGGGAAATAGGCGTTTGGAAGATTTGGATTTTAGCGAATACAACCATACTTGGAATGTAACGAGTATTCAAAACAGTTGGGACACAATAAACGGTTCGGGTTATTACTATCCATTAATTGATTACGGCGACGTTTCAACAAATAAGGACGATTTCCACGTTTCAACATTTAGACCGGCATTATATGCGAAGGAATATATTGAAAAGATATTTGAAGGTACTTCGTACAGTTTGAATTGCGACTTTTTTAATACAGACTTTTTTAAAAAACTAATTGTTCCAAATAATAGTCAGGGAATACAGGGTACGAATGACAGATTTATATTAGGCACGATTAATGCAACAAAAACAATTTTAAACAGTAATACACCAACGGCGCGAAATGCAAATTTGTCTTTTGATTCTACGACTTTACTTAATTTCACAGAAAATGCAGGAAAAAGCATTTTTACTTATACTGACGGTACAAAGACAGTTCGCGCATTGGCTACAATAACAGGCGTTTACCAAACTGACGCCGCTTCTTCAATTACTGCGACTTTGTATGTTGCCGGTGTTGTGGCGCAAACTTTAATTGTAAATACGTTTTCAGCAAATAACCCGTTTACTTTCAATATTGATTGGACAGGTGAAATTGCAAACACAAATCAAGTACGTATTGAATTAAGCGTTCCCGTTACTGCAAATACTTACATTGTAAACGTATCAAATGCAAACTTTACATTTACTCAATTGGCTGCGCAATTAGCAACGGTTGCTTACAATGGTACTGTTTCAATGAATAACAATTTACCAAAAGGTATTTTCCAAAAGGATTTTTTCCTTTCAATATGTAAAATGTTTAATTTGTACGTTTATCAGGATAATATTAACGACAAACAAATTAATATTGCGCCTTATATTGACTTTTATTCTGACGCAGTAACCAATTCAATTGATTGGTCACAAAAGATTGACACAGGTTCAACAATGTCAATTAAACCAATGTCACAGTTGAATGCGCGTTATTATGCGTATAAATACACACCCGATACGGATTATTACAATGACAACTATTTAAAAAAATACGGTCAAACGTATGGCGATTATTTATATGATTCTGAATTTGATTTTGTAAAAGACACGGCTTCAACACAAATTATTTTTGCGCCTTCAATTTTATTTCAGCCAACAGGACACGGACACGCTGACAAGTATTATACAACAATTTTTAAATTGTCAAATAATAATACACAGGAAGACCCAATGGATTCTGTTATTCGTATTTTAATGGCTAAAAAATTAAATATTGCACACGCTTGGAAAATTCAACAAGACGGCGGTGGAACTTTGGCGACTTTAAATACATACGGATATGCGGGACATTTAGACGACCCAACAAACCCAACTGTTGACATAAATTTTGGCGCACCAAAGGAATTGCAATTTCCTGCGTCAACTTATCCAACAAACAACCTGTTCAATACTTACAATTTACCGTACATTTTGGAAATTACAAATATTGAATCAAAGTTATTGGCGTGTCGTGTTTATTTAACTGCGGTTGACATTTACAATTTGGATTTTAGCAAATATATTTGGATTAATGGCGTATTATTTAGATTAAATAAAATTGAATCTTACGACCCAACGGATTATAATACAACACAGGTTAATTTATTAAAAGTAATAAACACTAATTAATGGCAGAAGAAACTATTGGTATAAAGGTCACCACAGACACCGCACAGGCGACACAGGACGTCCAAAAATTAGATAATGCATTTGAAGCTACTGACCAAACGGTTAAAGGTTTAAGAACGCAATTAAGGGAAGCAACTGCAAATGTTGCTTTAATGGCTGACAAGTTCGGTGCAACTTCAAAGGAAGCTATTAATGCGGCTAAACGTGCGGCTGACTTAAAAGACAGAATTGGCGACGCGAAGGCGTTGACAGATGCATTTAATCCTGACGCCAAATTTAAGGCGGTTGCTTCTTCATTGGCAGGTGTTGCAGGTGGATTTAGTGCGCTTCAGGGTGCAATGGCATTGTTTGGCAATGAGAATAAAGACGTTGAACAGGCTTTATTGAAGGTGAATGCTGCAATGGCATTGTCGCAAGGTTTACAGGCGGTTGGTGAAAGCGTGGATTCATTCAGACAATTAGGTGCGGTTATTAAAAGTACAACAGTATTTCAAGAATTAAATAATGCAGCAACTAAAACGGCGGCGGTTGTGCAACGTGCTTTTGGCGTATCGGTTGAAACGACTTCAAAAGGATTTAACGTTTTAAAAGGTGCTATTGTGGCAACCGGTATTGGTGCTTTGGTTGTTGCTTTAGGATTAGTTATAAATAATTTTGATGCGATTTCAAATTGGATTAAAAACAGTCCTTTAGGAAGTTTGGCAAAAGGTGTTGGGGATTTAGTAACCCAATTTACAGACTTTATTGGCGTAACAAGTGAAGCTGAACGTAATTTAAACAAATTATCAGTTGCAAATAAACGCGCAAACGAAGATATTGAAAACCGTATTAAAGTATTAAAAGCGCAAGGCGGTTCAGAAAAGGAAATTTACGATTTAAGCCAACAAAGGGTTAATAATGAATTAAATTCTTTACGTGAAAGCTTAAAAGCAAAAGGCAAATGGACAGAAGAAGAATCAAAGCAATTTAGGGATTTAAAGACCGAACAATTAGTTTTGACGGCTGACTATAATAAAAAGACGGCTGACGCTGCGGCAAAAGCGGCTGAAGATGCTAAAAAGAAACGTGACGAGGCGATTCAAGAAGATAAAAAGAAACGTGACGAAGCAAATAAACAAGCCATTGAAGATAAAAAGACGGCTGACAAAATGCTTTTGGATTTACAAAATGAAAAGGCATTGGCTGAAATAACTTCAGAAGAAGACAAGGCAAAGAAACAGGCTGAAATAAATATGAAAGCGCGTGTTGCTGAAATTGACGCTTTAAATATTGATACAAAAACAAAGAACGAATTAAAAAAAGCAACTGAAGAAGCTTATCAATTAGAAGTAAAAACGATTGACGATAAAATAAAAGCTGACCGCGCTGAAAAGGATAAAAAGTTTGAAGAAGAATTACAATCAACATTATCAGAAACGCGTATTGCTAAATTAAAGGAAGGCAAAGAAAAGGAAATTACTGCATTGGAAGAAGCTTTAGTTGCTGAAACTAAAAAGGTACTTGATAACGCGGATTACACAGAAGAACAGAAGGGTTTAATGGTTGCCGCTTTACGTGAAAAATATGGCGCTGAAGTTGCTGAAATTGACGCTAAATATCTAAAAGAAGCTGACGACAAAGAACAGGAACGTTTAGATTCTATTATTAATAATGAAAACCTTTCATACGCAGCAAGGAAGCAAGGTGTTGATGATGCTTTGGCATTAAATAAAAAGCTTTATAAAGAAGGCAAAATTGATGCGGACGCATATAATAAAACAGAAAAAGAATTAAGCGACGCAAGGGTTGAAATTAGTAAAAAAGAAGCGGCTGCACGTGCGGAAAATGCACAAAAGATTAGTGCGACATTAAAAAATGCTGCAAAGGCGATTGGTGAACATACAGTTGCCGGTAAGGCGGCTGCAATTGCTGCAACAACTATTGATACTTATATGTCAGCAACGGCGGCATTTAAGTCTTTGGCGGGAATTCCTGTTGTCGGTCCGGTTTTGGGTGCGGTTGCTGCGGCGGCTGCAATTGTTGCGGGTTTAAAAAACGTAAAATCCATTTTAGCGGTAAAAGCGCCTGAAATTCCGGGCGGTTCTTCTGAACCCGGATTTGTTAACATTCCTTCACCGGGCGCACCTGCAACGGGCGGTGGTGCAATGCCGTCTTTGGGTGGTGGCGGTGCAATGCCGTCTTTAGGCGGCGGCGGGACGCCTTCTTTAGGTGGTGGCGGTGGTGGAATTGGTGACGGTGGTGGCGGTCAAACTATTCGTGCTTACGTTGTTGAACGCGATATTTCAGACGCACAAAGCCGTGACGCGGAAATACAAAACAGGGCAAGATTTGAATAAACGATAAATATTAAAAATTAAACTATTTAGTGTTATGAATACAGATTTACCAATTTTTATGTTGGATATTACAGAAGACATAAATGACGACGCACAGGTTGACTTTATTGCATTGGTTGACCGTCCCGCAATCCAAAAGAATTGGAACGCATTTAATAAAAGCCAAAAATTTGAAATTGCAAATGAAGACCGTCGTATTATTAGTGGTGCTATTATGTTGGCTGACAGTCCTATTTTTCGCAGCGATAGTACATACGGCGATTATTATGTTGCTTTTAGTAAAGACACTATTCTTAAAATTGTTCAGAAGTTTTTTAAGAAGGGTTTTCAAAGTAACGTCAATTTAATGCACGATTCAAACGCACAATTTGAAGGCGTTACATTATTTGAAAGCTTTATTTCAGACCCTTCGCGTGGCATTATGCCAATGAAAGGATTTGAAGACGCGCCTGTTGGAAGTTGGTTCGGGTCAATGATTGTTGACAACGAAGAAGCGTGGCAAAAGGTTAAAAATGGCGAAATTGCCGGGTTCAGCGTTGAAGGGTTATTTAACTACAAACCACGTGAAGTAAATAAAGTTGCTTCAATGGTTGAGGAAATTCAAAAAATATTGTCACAGGTTAAGTGATAAACATTTTATTTTTTAACTATATAATAAAAAAAGTATGAACGCACAGGAAGCGATTTTAAAAATTAAGGCATTGTTTGAAGACAATGTTGCGCCTGTTGAAGTTGAAGCTGAAGTTGCACCAATGGTTGAAGAAACAAAGGTGGAAATGGCAGAATATTCTTTAATGGACGGGACTAAAGTTGAAATTTCAGCTTTAGAAATTGGCGGTTCAGTTACATTGGCAGACGGTACAACCGCACCAATGGGCGAACACGAATTAATGGACGGTACAGAAATTACTTTGGACGAAAACGGTATTATTATTGCGATTGAATCTAAAGTTGAAGAAGTTTTACCGGAAGTTGACACAGAAGTTGAAGCTTCAAAAGAAGAAGACAAAAAAATGGCTGAAATGGCTGAACAATTTGAAGCAAAATTTGCTGAATTGGTTGAAGCTAAAGAAGCGGCTGAATTAAGAGTTTTGGAATTAGAAAATAAAGTTAAGCAAGGATTTGCACAGGTAGCCGAACTAATTGAGGCGCTTTCAAATACACCAAGCGCAGACCCAATTCAAAAGCCAAACGGATTTTCTGAATTTGTATCTAACAAAGATATTAAAGAAGAAAGATTGAGCAAATATAGACAAGCATTATTAAACAATTAAAATTAGATAACAATGGGATTTAATGTATCAGCATTAGCAAACTACACAGAACAAAACGCAGCCTTATTGGTAACGTCTTCTGTATTAGGTGCAAAAACTGCAACTTTAATTAAAAGTGCAGGTAACGTTATGGTTGGCGTAAAGTCTTCTGAAACGATTAACATTATGGACACAGACGCAATATTTCAAAGCGGTGGAAGCTGCGGATTTACTGCTTCAGGTTCAACAACTTTCACACAAAGAACTGTGACTGTTGGAAAAATTAAAGTAAACGAAGCTTTATGTCCTAAAGATTTAGAAGCGAAGTATTTACAAAAAGCATTGCCAACAGGTTCAATGTACGATTCAATTCCTTTTGAGCAAGAATTCGCAGATAAAAAAGCGAAAACAATTGCTGCACAATTGGAAACTTCTTTATGGCAAGGTGACACAGATTCAGTAAACGTTAACTTAAACAAGTTTGACGGTTTAGTAAAATTAATCGGTGCTGCTTCAGGTGTTGTTGCTGCTAACGCTTCAACTTTTATTTCAGGTGCGCCATTAAGTTCAATTACTGCTGCTAACGTAATCAGTATTTTTGACGGTGTTTACGCTGCAATTCCTGCTAAAGTTGTTGCTGCTGACGATATGACAATTTTCTGTGGTCAGGATTTGTTCAGAACTTACACTATTGCTTTAAAGAACGCAAACAGTTTCCATTATTCAGTTGACGCGAAGGCAGACGGTGAATTTGTTTTACCGGGTACAATGATTAAAGTAATTGCAGTTGCAGGTTTGAACGGTACTAACAAAGTTTACGCTACACGTTTGAGCAACTTATTTATCGGTACAGACTTATTGAACGAAGAAGAAAAGTTTGAAATTTTCTACGCTAAAGAAGCTGACCAAGTACGTTTTGTTTCTGAATTCAAAATGGGTGTGAATTTCGCATTCCCTGACGAAATGGTAAGATTCGTATTAGCTTAATTAATAGGGGGGTGAAATATCCCCCCAATTTTGTAAAATTTAAAAATTTAAAAATATGCCGTGCGCACTAACACAGGGTTACACTTTAGACTGTCGCGATAGTTTAGGCGGGATTGTTGAGGTATATTTTACTGAAGCTGCAAACGTAACAACTACAACTGAAGCAAGTGGTGTAATAACTGCTTTAACTAAAGCTGCGGGAAAACGTTTTTGGAAATATGCTTTGGTAAAAGATACGTCAATGTTCAACCAAACTTTGAATGCATCCGTTGCAAACGGAACTGTATTCTATGCACAGGAATTGCAGATTATCCTTAACAAATTACAGACTAACACACGCAACGAATTGTTGTTGTTAGCACAGAATTCTTTGGTTGCAGTTGCAAAAGATAGCAATGGAATTTATTGGTATTTAGGAAAAACACGTGGTATTGATATGACTGCAAATGCAGCTTCAACCGGTACTGCGCAAGGTGACAGAAGCGGATTCACTTTAACTTTCACAGGTTCAGAACCTGCGTTAGCACCAAGCGTTTCTTCAGTTGTTGCTTTAGCTTTAGAAACACCGGGTTCTTAACAACTTTGTTTTTCATAGGTTTATAGGTTTGCCGCCGTTCGTTAATTCGTTCGGCGGTTTTTTTATGTTATATAGTAAAGCAAAAACTTTACTAAAAATGGCATAAAGTAAAGGCAAAACTTTACATATTAGGCTTATTTGTCCCCTATATGCAACAAATTGCATTTCCTGCTATATATACGTATATGATTAGGTTAACGAAGGGCGCAACCCAAAGCATAATTTTAACACTAACTGAAAAACAGTTATTGACAAACCCAAATTACTTATTTGTTTTCACCAATAGAAGTGCCAACACAGAAGTAAAGTTTGTTTTATTAAATGCTGCGGATATTAGCCAATACAAAGACCGTTACAATGAATTTAGCATTGTGACGAATACCAACTTTGGAACTGCGTTAAATGGTCAATATGATTATGAAATTTACGAGCAAACAAGTACAAGCAACACCAACCCGACCGGCTTAAATATGGTTGAATCAGGGATAATGGAATTGGTTGGAACGCCTTTTGAATTTACGGAATACCAAACAACAGACACTTATAAAATAAGACAATAATGGATTTACGAGTATTAACATTTGCAGAAGCACGTCAGCCTGAATTCAAAGAAAAGAAGGGTGAAGGTTATATTCAGTACGGCGACCGCAATGATTACCCTAATTATTTGGTTGACCTATTTAATAAGTCGGCTAAACATAACGCCATTGTCAAAAGCAAGGTGCATTATATAACCGCAAACGGTTGGAAGGGAAGTCCTGAAGCTGAAACTTTTATTGAAAAGGTTAACAGAATGGAATCTTTGGATGAACTAACAAGGAAGGTAAGTTTGGACGTTGAATTATTTGGTGGGTATTATTTGGAAATTATTTGGTCAGTTACAAAACAATTGGCTGAAATTTGGCATTTGGATTATACAAAAGTTCGTACAAATAAAGACAATACGCAATTTTGGTACAAAGAAAATTGGGGTGACAGAAACGAAAAACAAATGGTTTACGCAGCGTTTAATCCTGCAAACCCTGTTGGCAAACAAATACTTTATGTAAAGGAATACCGCCCGAATATGGGTATTTATAGTTTACCGGGTTACTTTGGTGCTTTAAATTACATTGAATCAGACATTGAAATATCTAAACACGTATTAGGTAACGCACAGACAGGATTCAGCGCAAGTAAGTTAATTACTTTGCCTAACGGTGAACCTTCAGACGAAGAAAAGCGCAATATTGAAAAGCGTTTTTCAAATAGATTTAGCGGTTCAGACGGTAAAAAGTTTATTTTGGCATTCGTTAACGATTCAGCGCGTAAGCCAATTATTGACGATTTAGGTGCGTCAGATATTACAAAAGAAGACTTTAACCGTGTGGATTCTTTGATTCAAACGAATATATTTAGCGGTCACCAAATTACAACGCCTTCAATCTTTGGTATTGCTGAAGCGGGTAAATTAGGTTCACGTTCTGAAATGCGCGACGGTTACGAAATATTTAAAAATACTTACGTTAATAGTAAGCAAATGCACCTTGAAAGTGTATTTAATATGTTGGCTAAATTTAGAGGCGTACAAAACCCTGAATTAAGCATTATACCAACAGAACCAATTGGGTTTGAATTCACAGAAAACTTATTGAAGGAAATTGCACCTAAAGAATGGTTACTTGAAAAGGCGGGAATTGATATGTCTAAATATCAAGCACCTGAAGACACAGTTCCGGTTGTGCAATCAGCGCAATTTGCAGACGATTTCAGCGCCTTTTATGATTTTGGCGAAGCAAAGGACGGATTCAAAGTTTGGAAGCAAAAAACACGCTTTAACGACGATTCAGAATACCAAATGTTTGCAGAAGTTAGTCAATTACAGGCAAACGTATTAGATTTAATTTCAAAGGACAAAAGAATAACGCCTGAAGTATTGGCGACAACACTTGACCAAAATGTTGAAACAATCAATTCTGTAATTAAAACATTGGTTGAAAATGGTTACGTTCAAATTAATGAATATGCAATTGGCGAAGGAATTGACGAAAATATAATTATTGAACATACGCTTACTGAACCATTAAACGAAATATTGGTAAAAGTTCAGCCGACAACAAAGGAATTATTAATTCGCTATTCTTACGAATGGAAGCAAGGATTTAATAATACAGATAAAAAGACAAGCCGCCCGTTCTGTGTTGCTTTATTGGACGCAGGTAAAATGTATTCACGTTCTGAAATTGAGCAAATAAGCGCACGTTTAGGATATTCCGTTTGGGATAGGGGTGGCGGTTGGTACACAGTACCGGGAACTGACAAACACGAACCAAGTTGCAGACACCAATGGGTTTCAAACATAGTAACACGAAAATAAAATGAGCAAAAACACGTTATTTATATCAGTACAGTCAATAAAGGACAGAACCGGGTTACACGCGAACGTGGACGAAAAATTGGTTTTACCGGAAATTAAAACCGCGCAAGATATGTATATTTTACCGGCTTTAGGTTCGGCGCTTTATAACGAATTACAGAACGCAGTTGATGCAAATGCATTTACTGCATTGCAGACGACATTATTGGACGATTACATTGTGGATTGTTTGATTTATTATGTTATGTCTGAATTACCGCAAGGTTTATCATATCAATTTTACAATAAGGGTTTAATTAGAAAAACAGGCGAAAATCAGGAATCCCCTTCAATGCAGGATATGATTGACGTGGCGAATAGATACCGCGCACGTGCTGAATTCTATAAACAAAGACTTATTAAATACCTAAAGCAAAACAACGCTTTATACCCTAATTATTTAAACTTTGGTTCAGGCATTGATTCAATCAAACCTGACAACGAAGGTTACACGGTTTCAATGTGGTTGGGCGACAATGGTTGTTGTGGTGACGGTTGGGACGGACAAAGTAAAAAGACGTTTGAAGAACGTTATCAGGGAAATATCGGTTGTTGCTAAAATATGAGTAAACAAGTAAACATTAAAAACCAAAATAAGCTTAAAGTTTATTTGGCAAAAGAAAAAAAGAATGACATTAAACCAAATAGTCAAAGAACTGACAACGATAGGAAACGCCCACGAACAAATTAATTTTGTTTATTTCGGTGACGTTTGGGAACGTTTAAGTAACGGCGAAGTAACTTATCCTGCAATGTTTATGACCTTAACCGGTGCGAATGTTGCTGCAAAGGAAATAAGTTACAATTTTAGTCTTTATTTTATGGACAGAATGTTAATGGAAGAAACAAACGAAACTGAAGTTTTATCAGATATGACACAGGTTGCCGGTGACGTTGTTGCACAGTTGCGTTACCCGCAGGATTATTCAATTGTGACGTGGTCGTTGAACCAAAATTTACCTGTGACATTTTATACAGAAAGCGACCCGGATTTATTAGCGGGTGTAAAATTGGACGCAATTTTAACCGTGCCATTTATTAACAACAGGTGTGAAGTACCTTCAAATTATACTTATTAATGGAATCAAAGAAAATTAATCAATTAGCGACCGAATTAACGCCGTCTTTGTCTGACTTGACAATTATTGGCGACCCGTCAACAGGTATAAGTAAAAAAATTACGCTTTCACAAATGGCGTCTTTGTTTACAGGTACAGTTGAAGAATATGCAAACCTTGCTTCTTTTCCTTTGGTTGGTGTTGCTGATACTATTTATATTGCTTTAGATACAAACATTATTTACCGTTGGAATACAGGAACAAATGCTTACGTTGAATTGTCACCAAATATTGTGACTTCATTGGTATTTAATGACGCAAACGGATTTGACGGAACGATTAGTTTGGTTGGTTCAACTGCAACGCTTACAATTACAACTGCATTAACGCAAGGGTCAGTTCCTTTTATTGGAACGTCAGGCGCTTTAACGCAAGACAATGCCAACTTATTTTTTGACGATACCAATAACAGATTAGGAATAAATACAAATGCGCCAACAACTGCATTGGACGTTTTCGGTTCAGGCATTATTGGACGTTTAAATGGAACTTCAACAAACAACGCATATTTAGGTTTTGCAAGTGCAGGTTCAAATAAATGGTCAATTGGCAACGTTCAGTCAGACCATAGATTTAGAATATTTAGTGAAACAAATACAAGCGAATTAGTAACTGTTTTACAAACAGGCGAATTTGGTATTGGAATTGCAAACCCAACTACAAAGGTGCATATTGACGGCGGCGCAACTGCATTAATTGCAAATTTAGACGCAAACGTTTCTGTCGCAAAAAGTGTTAGTTTTCGTTCGGACAATAGCAATAGATTTAATATTGAAGTTTCAGGGACAGAATCAGGTTCAAACGCAGGTGCGGATTTCTTTATTAGACGTTATTCAGACGCGGGTTCTTTAATTGATACGCCTTTGACAATTACACGTTCAACAGGTAATGCAACTTTTAGTGGTATCTTAACTACACCGCAAGTAAAAGCTGCAACAAGTGCAGGATTAAGTATTAATGCAAATAGTGGAACACAGGTAGCGGATTTTGGTGCAGGGGGTAGTGCTAATATGACTTTATTTGGGGGTTTAAGTGGTACAAGTGCGGTTTTTAGTGGTACTGTAACAACAAATGGGACAAGTGGTTTTACAGGTTACGGATTGACCACTAAAGGTCTTTATGGTATATATATACAAAGGGGTTCTGTCAATGATAGTGGGGTTGAACTTTATCATGACGGGTCTAATACAATTATGAATTCAACTTATCAAAGTACAGGTTCTTTTGGTGGTATTTTATTTGTTACAAGTAGTACAACAAGGTTATCAATTACAAGTTCAGGTGCTGCAACTTTTACAAATACTAATTTAACTTTACAAAGTTCTTCATATTCAGAAGTTAGGTCATTTAGTACAAGTACAGGCGATTACGCAAATTTGATTGTAGATACTGATAATACAGTAAATTATCGTACACAGATTGTAGGATTTGGAACAACAGCAGCAGGTACATTATTAGGAATTAATAGAGCAGGTAATGGTTTTTTAGCAAAAAATGGTGGGTTATTAGCAGTTGGAACAAGAGATTCTAATGCTTTAGTTTTTGCTACTACTGAAATAGAACGAATGAGAATTAATGCCAATGGTTATTTAAAAATAGCACCTAATGGTTCTTATATAGCTGTAAATACTTCTTTTCACGAATTACATTCAAACGCACAAAGTTCTGATTTATTATACGCAAGACATACACAAACAGACCCTTATGGTTTAGAATTAGTATTTAGTGGTGCAACCCCAAATAATACAAGCAATTGGTGGTTATATTGCGCAGATAGTACAAATGCAAAAGCAGTAATTTATTCAAATGGAACTTTTGGTTCAAGGACAGGAACTTATGGTTCAATTATATCAGATGAAAAATATAAACAAGATATTTTAGACGCAAATTCACAATGGGATGACATTAAAAATCTTCGCGTTGTAAATTTTAAATTTAAACAAGACGTTGAATTAGAAGGCGAAACTGCATTAAGACAAATTGGATTTATTGCACAGGAAGTTGAAAAAGTAAGTCCAAACCTTGTTTATGAATCAACTGATAGGGATACAGGCGAAACTTGGAAATCAGTTAAAACAAGTATTATTGAAATAAAAGCAATAAAGGCTTTGCAGGAAGCAATGGCAAAAATTGAAATATTAGAAGAAAAAGTAAAACAATTAGAATTAAAATAATGATAATATTTTTAACCATAGTATTTTTAATACACTTAATAAGTTGGGTTTTATACCAAAAACACCAATTTAACGAACGCGACCTTTATGCAACGCAACCACAGGAAGCTTATGAACACAATAAAAAATGGCATATTTGGAAGGGTATAAACCATTTGTCAGTTTACGTTTTGGTTTGGTCGCTTTATGGATTCCTGTCAATGGTATTCTTTGCGACTGCATTTTGGTTTGGCTTTGACATTCTTTGCAATATTATTGTTTTAAAAAGACCTGCGTTTTATGTTGGTAAAACGGCGCAAACAGACCTGTTTATTCGCAAAATTGCAGAACTTATAAAAATAAAGCCTGAATATGCTTCGGCATTGATAAAAGTATTAATTTTACTAATATTAATAATTTTAAAATAAAAACTATGATTACGCTAAACGAAGAACAATTAAATGAATTAAACCAATTTTGTCAGGAATTACCAACCAAATACGGTGTTCCATTATTACAATGGTTTAAGAAAATTCAAGACGAACAGAACAAAGAAGAATCTAAAAAAGAAGATTAGAATGGCACAACATAGCGACCAAGCGGATTTTGGGGTATTAGTTAGCACCATTGGTGCAATTGTAAGTATTACAACGATTCAGCCTGTTGTCACATTATTAGCGGGTTTGGTCGCTATTGTTTCGGGTATTATGGCGATTCGCTATTATTACAACGCAACTAAAAAGGTTAAAAATGACTAAAAATATAGTAATTGCAATTTTATTGGTTGTGGTTATTCTATTTTTATTTACAAAACCTGTTTATAACAAAGGTTCGGTAACTTTTATACACGACACAGTTTACCAACAGAAAACTTTTACGCACTATAAAAAGGGCAATGATATTTATTCATATATCATAAAAACCGATTCCGTACAGAATTACGTACACGACACAGTTAAAATAATATCCGATTATAGCCGTGTTTATGCGTATTCAGATACGATTAACATTGATACGAATAATGTCGTATATGTTCAGGATACAATAAGCCAAAACAGAATTTTAGGACGTGGATTTAGTGCCAAATTAAGCGAAAAGACAGTTTACGTTACAAAAACAATACAACCTAAAGACAGAACTGCGGTTTATTTTGGCTTTTTAGGCGATATGCGACAAGATAACAGACAATTGGGTGTTGGTGTTGGCATAGCAATTAAGACGCCAAAAAAAGGTGTTATAACGGCAAACGCGACAACAAACGGATATTCTTTAGGATATTATTTAAAGTTTTAATATGAAACAATTTTTTACAGAAGATAGCGACCGTTTAAGTATGAAACGCCTTTGTGGGTTTTTATGTACGATTGCGCTTTGTGCTAAATTGATACATACGCCAACAGATGCTTTGGTTTATACAGTTGGCGCTTTGGCAGGTGCGGCATTTGGATATACAATGGCGGAAAAAATATTTAAAAAGGATTAAAAATGAAGGACGAAAAAACACTTGAACGAATTAAATTACTTCACCCTAAATTAAGGGACGAAGCTTTGGAAATTTACGACGAAATTGTTTCTTCATTGTCAGGTTATGCAGCCTGTCGTTTTGCTTATACTTTACGAACATTTGCAGAACAGGACGCATTATATGCGCAAGGTCGTACAAAGCCGGGCGCAAAGGTTACAAATGCAAAAGGCGGTCAATCATATCATAATTACGGTTTAGCAATTGACATTGTTTTATTGATTGACAAGGATAAAAACGGAACTTTTGAAACTGCAAGTTGGGACACAAAAACAGATTTTGACAAGGACGGCAAAGCGGATTGGATTGAAGTTGTCAATATTTTTAAACGATACGGTTACGAATGGGGTGGCGATTGGAAGTTTATTGATATGCCACACTTTCAAAAAACATTTGGGAAAACAATAAAAGAACTGCAATTGTTGCACACCCAAAACAAAGTTGACAAAAACGGATTCGTTCTAATTTAAACCTAATATGACAAAAACAAACCTAAAAACAAAACGCCGCAGATTATTTTTTGACATTGAAACTTCACCCAACATTGGCTTATTTTGGGAAGCCGGTTACAAAAAGAATATTACAACAGACAACATTATTCGTGAACGCGCGATTATTTGTATTTGTTATAAATGGGAAGACGAAAAGGAAGTTTATGCTTTACAATGGGACGCCAAACAGAATGACAAAAGAATGTTGGAACAATTTATTGCGGTTGCAAATACTGCAAACGAATTGGTTGGTCACAATGGCGACAAGTTTGATTTGGCGTGGATAAGAACCCGTTGTTTATTTCACGGTATTGATATGTTCCCAAATTATCAAACAATTGACACGCTAAAGGTTGCCCGTTCTAAATTCCGTTTTCAATCAAACAGACTAAATTACATTGCCGAATTTTTAGGTTTAGGCGGGAAAATCAAAACCGAATTTAATCTTTGGAAGGATATTCTGTTGAACAAAGACAAGGTTGCAATGGAAAAAATGATTAAATATTGTAAAAAGGACGTTTCATTATTAGAAGAAGTTTATAAATTATTAGGCAACCATATTGCACCAAAGACGCATTATGGCGTTGTGTTCGGTCAGGACAGGGGTTCGTGTCCTGAATGTGGCGCGGGTTCTGAAGACCTTATAAAAAATAATTCAGTTGTAACGGCAACCGGCTTAACCCGTATTCAATATAAATGTAAAGTTTGCAATAAATTTCATTCCAAAACAGACAAATAATGAGCAAAATCCTATATACAATTATTGACGATTTGTTGGCACGTGAAGACAAAGGAATTAAGGAATACGGTACAACAATGGACAGAACAGACCTAACGGAAATTGATTGGTTACAACACGCATACGAAGAAGCGTTGGACTTGTCAATTTATTTAAAAAAACTTATAAAACTAAAAACAAATGAGAATGCCAAAGGGATTCAATAAGTGGACATTGTCCCAACAGGAAGAATTTTTTACAAAAAAGCTTCAGGAATTATACGACATTGAAAAGGATATTCGCCAAAATTTAGCAAAGATTCGTGGCGGCAATAGAATTCAATTCAAGGAAATTGAACGCCCTGACGAAGCAGAATTAAAAGGTTTGTAATGAAACTTTTAAAAATATATAGCAAAGGCAAAATTCTAAACTTTGACGCTTATATTCAGCTTCAGGAATTAGACCGTACCAACCCAAACTTTAAGGGTTGCGGCAACGAGTTTAAACACAATCGGGATTGGTGGGTTATATTAGACAAAAAGAAAACAATTGTTGCTTACTGCGGTTCTATTTATACGCAGGGCATTTGTATATTCAACCGCGCGTGGGTTGACAAAAGATTTAGGGGTTTAGGAATACATAAAAAGCTTATTAAAATAAGATTAAAAGCAGCAAAAGAAAATTCATTTGTTGCAATTACATATACTACAAAGGACAATTACCCGTCCGCAAATAACTTAATTTCCTGCGGGTTTAAGTTTTATTTCCCTGAATACGCATACGGCGGTGACGAAATGTTGTATTTCCACAAAGACCTAAATTAGGTTTACCGTTCATCATTTTATTTTACCGTTCGTCACTAAATAACTTTGTTTGTATTGTGCAAAACCTGTATATTTGTTGTCTAAACAAACCAAATGAATACAGAAACACAAACCACAATCGGTGAAATAATGCACCAACCATTAAGCCGCGCCGCAGACTATGCCGGTGCGTTGGGATTTAGTCGCGGGTCGTTGAATCTTATTTTGCACTACGTAAAAGAAAACAATATTGAACGCATTGAAGAAATTGCGCATTCAGCTTTAGAAAATATTGAAGACGTATTTATTAAACACCAATTATGAATTTAGAATTAAAACTTTTTAAACTTCAGGAAAACGTGCGATATTTCCAATGGTTGTTTGACAGAAGCAACGGAACAGATGCACGTAAAAAAATGGAAATGTTAAGTTCGGCAAAAGAAAATTTAAAGAACTTTAAAAAGAAGCATTATCCTGAAATGTTAGTTCAACCAAAAAACCCGTTCCCGCCGATACCATTTACACCAATGTCGGATTGGACAGAAAAATTTGAAGAATACGAATTTTAAAAACCAAAAATAAACCTATGAACATTTACAAAATTCAGGCGGAATTAAAAGCGCCAAAGGGTCAATTAAACAAGTTCGGCAATTACAGGTACAGAAGCGCCGAAGACATTATTGAAGCGGTTAAGCCAATATTGGCAAAAGAAAAAACCTGTTTAATAATTAGCGACGAAATTGTGCAAGTTGGCGACAGAATTTATGTCAAAGCAACTGCGACATTGTTAACAGACGAAGACAATTCAATTAGTGCGCACGGTTGGGCGCGTGAAGAAGAAGTAAAGAAAGGAATGGACGCCGCACAAATAACCGGGTCAGCTTCTTCGTATGCGCGTAAATACGCATTAAACGGATTGTTTGCCATTGACGATACTAAAGACGCAGACGCAACAAACGAACACAAAGACGAAGTTGGTGACGACAAACGTTTATATTTACAGACTTTGTTGGAAAACACGCCGTTTACAGAAGACAAAAAGAATAAAATGGCAATAAAGATTGAATCTTTTACCAAAGAAGAAGATTACAACAAAGCCTTTAAGGTATTACAAGCAAACCAATTAGATATACCAAACCAATAATAATGCGCGAATATACAATTGAAGAATTAACGAATAAGGCGGAAAAAATGTTGGACTTTTTACAGAAGCCATTGCCTAAAAATGACACGGCGGATTATCACGACGCTTTGATTAAACGATTGGACACGTTAAATGTTGCAATGACACAATCAGGCGAATACAGAACCGCCGCAGAATATAAGATTGAATGCGTTATTGATATGGAAATTGGCGACAAAATCCACGAAATTATGGAAGGCAAATTGGCAACTTCAACTGTAAATATGTGGGTTAAAAGCAAAGCGCGTGAATGGTCACGTTTAAAAAACGCATTTGACAGAATTAACGCTTCTTCGGTACACCAAATAGACGCCATTCGTTCAATTCTTAGTTGGGAAAAAGCAAAAATAAACCTATAATATGAAACAATTTCTATTATCAATATTAGCTTCTTTTATCATATATAATATTGGATATTATTTCGGTATGAAAAAAGGAGTAGAAATAGCAAAAAAAGTTTATAGAAAAATATTTTTAAAATAAACCTGTAAATATGAAACAAGAAACCTATCAAGACCTTGAAAACGGAATGCAAAAATTGCTTCCAATGGAACGACAAATGTTATTAGCTGAAGTTTACCATTATTGTTGGTATTCACCTGAAGCATACGAAGAATTAAGAAAATTCTTAAACAAATGGGAAAAGGAATGTAATTTTAAAGCAGTATTTTTTAAACCGGAATCAGAAGATTCCACAAACCAAATATAAAATGTCAGAAGTAAAAAAAGAAAATTGGGGTGCTTGGAAGCGCCAAACGGCTAAAGGTGAAGTAATTAATTTTGCAATAAATGGTAAAAAGTATTCAATGTGGGTTAATTCGTACAAAACAGACCCAAAACACCCTGATTTCAAAATATATGAAGATACTTACGTTGCGCCAACAGATGCCAACAATGCGCCTGTAAAGCCACAAAACAACCAACCAATTTATAACGACGATTTAGAATTTTAATTTATGCGACAATTACAAAGCGAAATGCTTGACTTTTACAAAATGCACAGGCAAAGTTTGAGGGCGCTGCATAATATAATGAAGGAAAACAATCTTATAAAACAGGACGAAGTTATTATTGACCCTGAAATTTCAAGTGAAGCGCGAAAAATTGCTTTATTAGTTGAAGAAATTTTTGATACAAATATGTCAATTAAAAGCCGAACCAAAAATATTGTTGACGCAAGGAAGGCGGCTGCGTATTTAATACGTAAGCATACCAAACTTTCATTAAGCGAAATACGACAGTTTATTGGCGTTGGTGACCATACGACGGTTATGTATAATATAAATTCAGCAAAGGATTTAATTGACACGGCGGATTGGTTCAGAAATAAAATTGCATTCCTTGAAAAAAGAATTGAAAAAAGCATTATATTTGCAGACAGGAATTAAATAAACGCGTTATGGTACAACGCAATTAGGAATATATTGGGTCAAAGGATTTTCGGGAAGTACCATTTCCCGGCGTCCCGCGACCCTTTTTTTATATGAAATATTTTTTACACGATAGCAATGCGTTTGAAGATGAAAAGGTTGCTTTGCTTTTTATGAAATATGGTTATGAAGGTTTAGGGTTATTTTATACTATCCTTGAAAAATTAGCTAAACAGGAAAAACCTGTTAATACTGAAGTGTTAAAAATGCAATTAAAGGTTGGCAAAAAGCTTGAAAAATGTTGGAACTTTATGGAAAGTATTGACATAATATCGTCAAACAATGGTGAAACTTTCAACAAACAATTGCTAAACTTTAGTGAAAAGTACAAGATAAAAAAAGAAAAAAACCTTAAAAGAATTTCACAATGGCGTGAAAATCAAGACATTGCGGAAAATGTAACGCATTACAAAAGTGTTCGTAACGACCATAAAGAAAAGAAAAGTAAAGTAAATGAAAGTAAAGTAAATAATATTATTACTGTTCAACCTACGGTTGACCCACAAACAAATTTTTTAATTTTAATTGAACCATACAAAAATACTTTGTCGGAATCTTACGAAGAATTTATTGCCTATTGGTGCGAACCGTCAAAAAGTGGTAAATTGCGTTATGAATCAGAAAAGTTTTTTGATGTTAAACGCCGCGTGAATACGTGGTTACAAAACCGAATAAAATATGGAAATACAAAAAATACTGACCCAACCGCCGCAAGTCGCAAAAGAATGGAAGGACTATCCGATTGGGTTAATAGCTAAAGAAGATTTACCAATTATTGAAGCATTTAAGGGCGAAAAATTAGCAGTTGTTGACGTGCATAATTTGAAAAGCACATTGGCATATATTTTCACTTTGATTGGTTTAACGAGGTTGCCGGACAAAATGGAATTGGATATTATTGAAGACTATATTCGTACAACTTATCCGCATTTTACAATAAATGAATTCAGGATTGCGTTTAAAATGGCAGTACAAGGTCGCTTTGAATGTAATACAGACCATTTTGAAAAGTTTTCACCTAAATATATATCCCAAATAATGAATGCCTATAAAACCAAAGCAAACGAAGTTCGTAAAAATATTCCGCCACCACCTGAACCGCCTGTTCCACAATTGACAGACGACGAAATTGTTGAATTTACAAAAAACGAATGGCTAAATGGTAAACGTCAGGACTTTAACAAGGTATTTAATGCTGAAAAAGTATTTGCAATCCTATTAAAACAAAAGAAGTTGCAGTTTACGCCTGAAGAAATTTTATACACGATTAAGGTTGTACGTGAAGACAATTTACAAAGAATAAACAAAATGCACCCTTTGGACGCAAAAGAATTCAGCAAAAGTATAAAAAATGAAGATTTTATTGAAACACAATGTAAAAAATTAGCTTTAGTTAAATATTTTGAAAATTTATCAAATTAAATATACGCATTACGGAACAATCAAATATTGTTATACCGATAATTTTACCGACTTTTATGGTTGTTATACTGAAGTTGAACCGAAATTGAATAGGCTGAAATTTAAAAAAGAATTTTACGAAAAAATATGGACATATCAGCAAACGAACTTACAAAGTGGGCAAAAACAAACCTTGAATACATTGGGTACAGATTAAACAGGGTTAACAATATTCCATTTGGGAAGCGTAAAGGTACGATTCAAAAAGGTTGGGCGGACTTACAAGGGTACACAGAAAACGGCGTTTATGTAGCGGTTGAAGTCAAAAAGATTGGTGACCGGTTAAGCGTGGAACAAAAGGACAGATTAAAAGATATTTACGAATGTGGTGGAATTGTGTATATTTGTACTGAAGTGGACAATAAACCAACTTTAATTGAATGGTCAAAAATGAAATTTTAGCGGAATATTGGGATTCAAAGGAAGTCAACGACGCCTTTGGAAAAATGCAACCTGAAGAATTGCAGTACGATTTGAAAGCTGAAGTTTTTTTAGTTCTTTGTGAAATGGACGAATCAAAGTTGGTTGGAATGTATCAAAGAAGCGAATTAAAATTTTACATTGTGCGAATAATGTTAAATATGATTAAAAGCGACAGAAGTACATTTTATAAAAATTACAGGAATTACACAGAATTTGTTGGGAATGAAGTAAACAAGGAATTGACGCGACTAAATGAAGAACCAACAGAATTGTTTGAAAAACTTGAAAGGAATTTGGAAGACTTACATTGGTACAATAAGGAAATATTGAAACTGTATGCGATTGACTTTAAGAAGAACGCAAAAGAATTAAGCAGAAAAACGGGAATTCCTTATATGTCCATTGTCAGAACTATAAACAAAACCAAAAAATTAATGAAAACAAATATTAGAAAATGATTTTATCAATTTTAACCGCCGTCTGTGCATCACTATTTATTAACGATATACATAACATTCCCTTTAAATGGAAAATCAATTTCAAGCCATTTAATTGCGGAAGTTGCTTGGCTGCGTGGATTGCACCAATACACTATTTCGCACCTGAATTAATCCAAAATATAACGTCAACAATGTTTATTGCAGGATTTTTAACACCAATTTTATCAAAATTAATTTGGAATTTATGGAAATAAAAGCAGAACACCGCGATTGGTTGGAAGCCAATATTGGGAATTATGAAAGCGCAAAGAACGGTTATATTCGCAACCTTGAATTTGCCGAACTTCAAATGTATGAACATATTTACAGGTTATATTTAGACCCTAATTTTTTATTGTCTGTTTGGTGCGGTTCGTGTAAGTACGAAATGATTATGCGTTTGTATAAATGGTATGAGCAACAACCCAAAAGTTTACCAATAGAAAACATTGTATTTGAAAATACACCTTCAGAAAATGACCAAAGATTAGGGGTTGAATTAATTAAACCTGAACCAAAGAAACGCGGACGTAAACCAAAGAACAATGGCTAATAATATTATACACCCAACCGCCATAATTGGCAAAAATGTTATTTTAGGCGACAACAATTACATTGGCGCATATTGCATTATTGGTGACCCGGCTGAACATAAAAAACATTGGGACGAAGAAAAAGGCAAAGTTTATATTGGCAATAACAATATTATAACAGGATTGGTTACCATTGACGCAGGGACAAAAGATATTACATTTATTGGTAATAATTGTTTTATTATGAAACACGCACATATCGGACACGATTGTTTAATTCAGGATAATGTGACAATAAGTTGCGGCGCAAAGATTGGCGGACATTCAATTGTAAAACAATATTCAAACATTGGATTAAACGCAGTATTGCATCAATTTACAACTATTGAACGCGGTTGTATGATTGGCGCAAGTGCATTCATAAAAGGCGCAACAGAAGAATTTACAAAATATGCAGGTGTACCCGCACGTAAAATTGGAATAAATGAATATAGCCGTAATATTATTAACCCAAAATAGGGCAGACCTGACAAAGCAGGTTATTGACAGGAATTTTTACAATAGCGGTCACGACGCGCATTGTTATCTTATTGACAATGGAAGTGACGAAGAACAATTTTCACAAATACAAAAATATTACAATTGGCATTATGCTAATTGGTCACTTCATAAAAGGGGTATTGCCGCAGGGGTTAATTTCGGGTTATCAATAACACAGGAATACGACGGCGTTTGTATATTGGCAAATGACATACTATTGCCCGAAAATTGGCTTAAAAATTGGGTTATGTTTTCAAAACGTGTGTCAAAAACAGGGATTATTGGCATACATTGTGTTGAAGAATTGCCGCCATTGGTTGACGGAATACATAAAACGCATACGCCTTTTGGCAACAATTATTTTACAAGGGAATTAATTGATACGATTGGCGGTTATAATACCGAATACGACCCGTACGGAATGCAGGACAGGGATTACGCAGAACGCGCAACCATTGCCGGGTTTACCAATTACTATTTACCCGACTTAAAATCAGACCATATTGGACACGACGTTGGCAACGGAACAGAATACAGACGTATGAAGGACGAAAGTTTAGCACGTGCGCAGTCAGTTTGGGAAAAATACCAACCAATTTATCATAATGAAAAACAAATTAAATGCGCATTTTAGCAATTACGAGCAAAACAAGTGGGGTTGGTTATCATAGAATTATGATGCCGTTGGTAAATATGAAGAAGGATTATTGTTTAATGACCGATACAATAAGCGAAGAAACTTTTGAAGGGAATTATGACATTGTTGTTATGAATCGTATGTTGGCAAACATAACGCCCGAACAAATGTTTGAATGGCGCAAAAAGTACGGTTTTAAATTAGTAGTTGACAACGACGATTATTGGAAGCTTGAACCTTCACATATACTTTACGAACATTATGTTGTAAATAACGTTACCGAACAAATATTGGCGTGGATTCGTATTGCCGACCTTTGCACAGTTACGCACGAACGATTAGCTGAAGAAGTTTATCAATACAATCAGAATATTGAAATATTGCCAAATGCGATTCCATACGGCGAAGAACAATTTAAGGATTACAAAACAGAATCAGACCTTGTCCGTTTATTTTGGTCAGGTTCGGGAACGCACGGGAAGGATATGGAAATATTACGTAACCCAATGAAACGAATCAATTTCCCGGTTAAAACTGTAATTGCAGGGTACAACGAAGGCGAAAAGCCAATTTGGGATTCAATGATTGCGGCATTCACTAACGGATTGAAATTGAACCCTAAAATATACAATTACAACGAAGTGACTTCATATATGGCGGCTTATTGCGATTCTGACATTTCACTTATTCCGTTAATTGATTCCAAATTTAATTCAATGAAGTCTAATTTGAAGGTACTTGAAACGGCTGCAAAGAAGAACCCGGCAATTGTTAGCAATGTTGACCCGTACAGGGGGTTTTATCCCGCTTGTCACGTTAACAGTCAAAAAGATTGGTATTATTGGATTAAGTTGTTAACCAAAGACCCTGACGCCCGTAAAAGCTACGGAAATGCGTTGTACGACTATTGCAATAAGAACTTCAACTTGCACGAAGTAAACAAACGCCGTTTTGCTATTTACAATAAACTAATTAGCAATGCCGGTAATTAAATGTTCAAACGGGAAATACAGAATTGGGTCAGGTGCTTGTATTTATGATACAGAAGAAAAGGCAAACAAAGTTTGGGCGGCAATATTAGCTTCAGGCGCTTACGCTGCGGATTCATACACCGATTACCCGGAAGCAGCAACAAACAACGCAAAAAGGGCGTTAAAATATGCAGAAACAAATGGTTGGGGTGAATGCGGAACACCTGTTGGCAAAGCAAGGGCAAACCAATTGGCAAACAAAGAACCAATTTCACGCGATACGATTGCACGAATGGCGTCTTTTCAGCGTCACCAACAAAATAAGGACGTGCCATACGAAGAAGGTTGCGGCGGTTTAATGTGGGACGCGTGGGGTGGAACTGAAGGTATTGAATGGGCGCAAAGGAAATTAAAACAAATTGACAACCAATAATGGAATACTTTATTCAGTTTTATAACTTCAGGATTTCAATTCATTTATTGCCGCGCAATATATTGTTAGGAATAAACATTGGTGAAGCAATTGACGAAAATACAGAATTCCATAATTCAGTTGCAATTGGCTTAATATTTGTCGCAGTTAGTTTTACCCTATTTAATGAAAAATTATACTAAAATTTATTTGGATTACTTTGGGTACGGAATTGAAGATTTTATTCCGTGTGAAGTATGCGGGAACAAAGCGGTTGACATTCACCATATTGAAGCAAGGGGAATGGGCGGAACTAAAGAAAAGGACAGGATTGAAAATTTAATGGCGCTTTGTCGTTATTGTCACGTCGTTATGGGGGACACAAAGACACATTTGGAATATTTAAAAGATAAGCATAAAAAGGCAATAAATGGCAAAGATTAAAGGGGACAGTCAAAAGACTAATTTCGGTAAAAGAAAGTGCGGACACGCGAAGAAAAGCTTTAACAAACACAATCCACGACCAAAGGCGTACAAAGGTCAGGGAAGGTAAAACAAAGGTATTACAATGGCAAAGATAGTCAAACAAAAACACGGGGGGACATTAAAGGTTCTTCAGAAAGGCGAAACGGCAAACCCGAACGGGCGACCGCGTAAGTATGTCAGCCTATTAAAAGAACAGGGGTACAAATTAGCCGAAATAAACGATTCAATTCAGGCGCTTATGTCAATGAC
>Ga0315906_10002222_pt1 | contig 27621 bp, 22 predicted proteins | sample LakEriMetagenome_4_FD_203526 | JGI IMG/M metagenome (GOLD analysis project Ga0315906, IMG submission 203526) | Freshwater fungal communities from buoy surface, Lake Erie, Ohio, United States - Buoy 2 MA122 | ecosystem: Environmental > Aquatic > Freshwater > Lake > Lake biofilm | place: USA...
AAAATGGCGTGTGCTTGATAATTCGCTTCAGTCGTTCGAATTTTGAATGGTTTATAATCGGTGAAATTTTCAATCGGTGCACGCTTGGCAGTTTTTGACATAGACGCCAAGTTTTTTTCGAGCAATACTTCCAATCGTTTGAACGTCACATTTCCAACGAAAGAAACAACCAAATTATCCGCTGTAAAATAGGTTTCAACGTAATTTTTCAAATCGGAATGCTTGAAGCCTTCCACGCTTTCTTTGGTGCCTAAAATATTGTTTCCAAGTGGGTGATTTTTGAAAAGAGCTGCTTCAAAATCATCAAATATTTTATCGGAAGGGCTGTCCAAATATGAGTTCAATTCATCTAAAATGACTTCCTTCTCCTTTTCAATTTCCTTTTTTGGAAAGGTCGAATTGATGGAAATATCTGAAAGCAATTCTACAGCCCGAGTAATATGTTCTTTCGAAAAGGAAGCGTGTAAGCACAATTCTTCTTTTGCCGTATAGGCATTCAATTCACCTCCAACGGAATCGATTCTGGATAATATATGTAGAGCCTTACGATGCATGGTTCCCTTAAAAACACAATGTTCCAGAAAATGAGCCAACCCAACTTCGTTATCTTTCTCATAACGTGAACCTGCGCCGAAAAAAAAACCGATGTGTGCCACCTGCGACGGAACATGAAGATAAACAACTCGGACGCCGTTTGACAATACATGACAAGTTGGTTTAAACTTACGCATTATGGATTTTTTCGAAATGTGTTCCAATTATCTCCGCTTTTTTGAAAAATGAGTCTATCGTGTAAGCGTGACGGAAGGCCTTGCCAAAATTCCAATAGCTGTGGACTCAACGCATATCCACCCCAATGAGGCGGTCGAGGAACTTGATCAGGATATTTTGTATCTAATTCTTCTAATCGATTGATTAGGTCATTTCGGTCATCTAACGGTTCTGATTGATGTGAAGCCCAAGCGCCAAGTTGACTTTCTCTTGGTCTAGACGCAAAATAAACATCACTTTCTTCCGATGAAACTTTATCAACCAATCCTTCAATTCGCACTTGACGTTGTATGCCTGGCCAAAAAAATAATAATGACGAATTCGGGTTTTCTAGAAGTTCTTTCCCCTTTTGACTTTTGTAATTTGTGTAAAAAACAAACTGTTCATTTTTCAATTCTTTCAAGTAAACAATGCGCGAAGTTGGTTGCAATGAGCTTATGTCAACGGTAGATAAAACACAGGCATTCGCCTCGATTTCGTTGTTTACTATCGCCTCATCAAACCACATGGAAAATCCTTGAAAAGGATTATTTCCAAGAGAATCAATCAATCCCCCTTTATCAAAATCGGAATGATTGTGACGCAATTTATTTATCCATTCACTCATGCTTCGTCTGAATCGGAGAACTCGTCTGAAATTTCGCTTTCATCTTCCTCATCGTCATCGTTTATATCTTCTTGAAAATCATCAAAATCGGAACCTGATGCGCTGAAGATTTTACCAATCGCCTGTGGTTCGTGTTCAACAACCGGCTGAACTCGCTTCTTAGGCGCTTCAACGTCTTCTTCACGATACGGGAAAATTTCAACGATTGGCGAAGCAATAATGGAAGTGATTTTAAAATCAATCATCAACGTTGAAAGACTTTCTACAATTCGCTCATAGGCATCTTTAACATTAGTAGCCGATACCAGAAAATTTTGAGATATTGTTTTTTTCTTGTCGGCCTCGTCGTCAATTTTATCATAAGAAACCTTGCATTTGAACCAGGTATCCGCATCGTCGTAGGAAAATATGTCGTGAATATCTGTTCGGGAAATTCCTGTCACCAAAAACTCACCGCGAATGGTTGCGCCAAGCTCTTCATAAATGCGAGCTTCAGCATCAGTGAATGTCATTGCGGCTAATAAATAGGGCTCAGATACACGTTTGAATGTTCCGTTATCTAATTGTTTTGTGTATTTAACTTTTACTGTAAACCAACTGTTCATATCCTAAAATTTAGCTTCCAAAGATAAGATTCTATTGGGCTCAAAATTGAATTGTTGAAAAGAAAAAAGCTGAACTAAATGGTTAATTTAATATGGATCTTAACTGTTGTAATTCCTCCACTTTTTCAGCGTTTCCAATTTGCTGGAATGACGCAATTAAATTGGTTAGCATCCGCTTGATGATCGCAGAATTCGAACAAGGCTCAAAATATTCTCGATTTGTAGGTAATTCATATTTAGAAAGAAAATCTTTGATTTCATTAACGTCAAAAATACTTCCTCTCGAAAAGGCATTGATATAGAACAAAACACCATATTCATTTTGTTGATTGATCAAGAAATTCGAGTGTTTCGAATCCATACAAGCCAATACAAAATGATTCGGCAAATTCACCCCATAAACAGGAAGATCGAGTGATTGAGCAACCACGCTGTAAATCAAACACAAACTCAATGGATTTCCTTTTTTACTCTCTAGAACTGTATTGATATATGAATTAACCGGAGAATGGAAATTCTTTGCGTCGCCCTGAAATTGATAATGGCCGAAAAATACTTTATTGAAAATCTTTATCTGTTCAAATGACGTTTGATTGTCATTGATTTCCAACCAAATATCACGGCGAATGGCTTGAATGGTCTCCCTGATTCTTTGCTCTTCCAAATTCGGATACTGATAACGGGCAACCACTATCGCTCCTTCTAGTAAATCCTTTTCATACGAATTCGCCCAATTTGTAAGTTGAATCCTCGTTTCTTCAAATTGAATTTCGTGAATAATTTGCTCAACGCGTGTTTGGAAAATCAATCCATAATAATCAAATTCCCACGAATGTTCAAGATAAGGAATGGCCTCAATACCACATTTCAGTAATTGATCTTTGACGTGGCCAAAAACATTTTCGTCCGGATCATCGATTAATTTAACTAAAGCCTGAATGGATGGATTGACCTGAATCACGTAACAAATATATTTGAAGCGATTTTGTGATTTTTAAGAATTAAAAATCTTTATCAATGCCAAAATGTTAATTCTTCGATGTAACCAAACAATTACTTTTTACGTTAATGGTTTTACAGAATCTAAATTAACTTTGCTACAGGTTGATTTTAAAAGAGGCTTTCGGGCCTCTTTTTTGTTATATTTGGATAATTAACCAATGTGTAGAATTCTATTTTTTATCCTTACATTAACTTGCTCTTGCAGAAGCACAAGATTGCAACACATTTCTGATTCGAAAGAACCTACTATTTACAAGGGGATCATTCACATGAACGAAAATGGCTGCCCCTATTATATCGAAATAACCAACTGTTATGTGTCGCATCTCGCATATTACATAGGTAAGAAAGTATATCCTGTAGAATTGGAAGAAAAATACAAAAAAGAAGGACTTGAAATTCAATTTGATCTATACTTAAGTAAAGCACCGTCACCGACAGATTGTCAAATCGATTATGTTGTAAGCCTAGAAAAAATATCAGTTGTTACGAAGTAAATGTGTTAGTTTGGTCAGCATGGCCTGATTCTCTTCACTGTAAAAAGCTTTGGCAATTTTCTTTTTTTCTCGTTTGGTTAAATGCCATGAAAGAGAAATTCGATCTTTGGTTTCTTCCCGTAAATTAAACGTAACAATATCCACAGGGAACTTAAAACTCTTGGAACACAATTTCATTAATTGTTCTTGGTCAAAGTCTTGCGTTCGCGTGAAATTTGTGATCATATTTCCGAATGGTAAGGTAATTTTATCGATCAAAGAGATTTCATTATAATATTCGTCATTCAAAATCCGTTTTGTATCCCGTGTTTCCAAAATTATAACACCAGAAGTATTTTCCTTAATCCAATCACTCATTGCAAAAAGGTAATCAACGGTAACTTTACCTCCATAATTATCGCGAATACCTGCATCCATTAATTGAATTTCAGGTTTGGTTGGCATCGTAATCATTGGCATAACTAACGGAAAAGTTGCGCTAGCTCTTAATACACTAGAAAACCGAATCGAATTTGGATGGTTTTCCTTAAAAAAGCTTTGATAATCAATGTTTTCGAACGCTGAATTTCCATTCCTTTTACTAACAACATAACTTAGATTTTGAGATGAAATCCATAATCGTCTGCCGTCGTTAATTATGGTTGGACTAAAAATCATAAGTGGAATTTGGCCATTTTGTTCAAAAGGTTTATAAAAGCCAAGATTGTGATCTAAGAAGTTATTCAGATTTTGGTGCAAATGTGCTTCGAATGCTGCTCCGCGTTCCTGTGTGTAGCTATGACCATTGTACTCAATCGTTTTATATCGAAAAAATAAATCACTTGTTGATGCAGAAAAAGAAAGTTTGTTTAGTAAATCCCGAGAAATATTGGCCTTATACACTTTGGTAAATCGCGATGAAATTCGATTCATTTTTTCTCTTAAAACTAATTCTCGATAATATGCTGCGCCAATCATTCCTCCTGAAGCACCAGCAATTAGTTGCAGCCGATTAGAAAGTTTATTTTGTAAGGATTTATCGCAATTGCTTAGGACAACTATTGTCCATAAGGCACTGCGAGAACCTCCTCCAGATGTGTTTACAATAACTAATTTCGGTTTTTTTACTTGCTGATTGGTTTTCCAATTTTCCAGCATATCATATATTCCCATTTTGGAATTGTTGTAATCCGTAAAATCTAAACCATTTTTTGAAATATTTTCAACTGTATATGCTGCTCGTTTTTCCTTATTATAGTCCAGTCCAAAAGCATAACTCGTATATTTAAAAAATGGAGTAACCGAACTCAAATAAGACATCGTAATTGTAATTCCTATAATGATTGAATAAGCCCATCGATGAAACCACGACATCAGAGCGCTAAAAAGCATAGAGATTATGGTAAGTAGTGTGACAATACTAACTGCCGCTGGCATCTCAAAAAATGAGTGGTTTCGAAGAAAACCCATTCCTAAAAATGCAGCCAAAGTAATGGCTTCAAAAATAAACGCACTGATTCGATTTTGTCCATAGATTTGTTCAATCAATTCTTTATCTAAATGCTGAATGCTTCGGCTTTTGAATATTTTAAATTTTCTACCGATGTAAAATATTGGACGTTTAGATTCAGAGCGAAAATAGTTATACCACTTCTCGCCTTTCACAGTAACCGAAGAAACTGGATTTTCAGAGCTTTCTTCTTCGTCTTCTTTTTCATCTCGATTTTTGCGAAGTGGAAAAAAATAAAGGACTGATAGTGCCAAAAAGATTAAAACACCGCTGATAAAGGATGTTACATAAAAAAGAATGTCGGAAGATGAAGCGAGTTCTTCGGTTGCTTGAAACTTCGCCATCTTGTAAAGATAGAAAGTGATAAAAACAATTGGAATCAATGAATTATTAATACAAAACCGAAAAAAGGGACTAGAAACAACAATCAGGAAGGGAAACCTTGGGCCAATTTTAGTATAACTGTATACATTAAAGGCCATTGTAAATCCCCCAATACTAAAACCAAGAAACAAAAAACTTAAATAACTGACTTTCCCCAAGTATTCAGGGGAAAAAAACAAAAAAGGAACTCCGAATGCATAGCCGAGAGAATCGGAAACAATTAAAAATAATAATAGCCAATAAATCAATCCGAAAAAATTAAATTTCATCTGCGCTTGGATTAGGCGCAAGGGGAAAAAATCTCGGATTAATGCAATTTTTCGAATCATAATTAGATATCTCTAAATGTAGCGAAACTTTAGAGAAAAACAAAATCATTTAGAATGCAGCACGAAATCTCGAACCAAATAAGTAAGCGCCTTACCTACAATTTTTGATTCAAGCTCATTTTTCGGGCCCGCTTCAGGTAAATGTAAGTATGCCGTTTTTTTGATTTTGGATGAAATTAGCATTAAATAAGAACGAACTTGATCTAGGGCCCAACCAGAAGGACTGCATGCAGAACTCGGCATATTTGAGATAGAATCCATATCAATTTCTAATCCAATTTGCTGCTTCATTTGATTCCACGAATTAATGGTTTCAAAAGCATCCTCTATCAAACTTCTGTTACCAATTAAATAGTCTTCGTAAAAAGTATGTTTAACATTTTTTATTTTCAAATAATCACGAATAAATGCATTATTAAATGCTTCGTGAAGTCCTAGAACAACGTATTCGTTTAAAATATTCTCATCAATAGCATAAGAAAACGAATTACCGCTATGTCTTCGATCTGTTTTTCGACAGTCAGCATGCGGATCCAAATTGAGCACATTAACCAATCCTTTTTTTGAGCTCCATTTTATGAGCGGATAAGCATTATTATGCCCGCCACCAATTACAATAGGTATTTGATTTTCATTTATAGAATTTAATAGAATTTGAAAAACAAATTCATCGAGTTCATAAACTTGTTCAGATGCATCTTGAAGTGATGAAAATGTGGAATGTTGTTTTATTGACCCTAAAATAAAAACTTCATCCATGTTAATACCCGGATAAACTTGAGAATTAAGAAAAACTCGCAAAAATGATTCAAAAGCATCTTCAGAACCAGGTAAACCATGATTAGCTAGCGGGCCAATACTTTCTTCTATTCCAAGAATTACATATTTCGCTTTTGAATTTTTAAGATCAAAATCGCCAACTCGTGTTTCACCAGAGCGAGGCGAGAAATAGTTTTCAATTGATTGTTTATCGAATTGAATAAAATTAAAATTTCCTTTTTCTGACTTCTTTATCATTTAAATGTTTTAATAAATAATTCAGGAGCCAAAGTTGGCTTCATCGTTTCCGACTTAACAAAAACAAGTGTTGTTGTTGCCTCTACCAACTTTTTGTTTTCTTCATTGAAAATTTCATACGAAAAGTAAATTCGCGCTCCTTTAAGATGAGAAACGTAAGTTGTAATCGTCAATAAATCATCATATTTGGCAGGATGAAAATACTTTATTTGGAATTCAGAAACAGGAAGCATAAACCCATCATCTTCAAGCTCTTTATAGGTTATTCCCATTGATCTTAATGCTTCCACCCGACCAACCTCTAAAAATTCAGCGTAATTACCATAATAACAATATCCCATACGATCCGTTTCGCCATAGCGAACCCTCAATTGATGTGAATGTGCATATTGAATATCTAAATTCATTTTTATAAAAAAGTTTCTGAAAATTAAGAAATAAATTACTATATTTAGTCTCAATCAATCTCGGATAAGATTTTTACAAAAAAAAACGAGACAAGTAAAAGATTTTAAAAAGTCAATAGGTAAAACACTTTTTTTTTAACTTTTTTATACAAACATTTGTACTCCTTATTTCAAAACAATGTTTTTACTGAATTTTTCAGTCAAACACGATTAAAATAATTAACAGTTTTAAAGAATATTACGATGAGTAAAAGTCACGAAGGCGCTTGGGAATCTTGTTTGAAAGTAATTAAAGATAATGTTCCGCTACAAGCATTTAAAACCTGGTTTATACCGATTGTTCCAGTTAAATTGGAAAATAGTGTTCTAACCATTCAGGTTCCTTCACACTTCTTTTATGAATGGTTAGAAGAGCATTACATTACGTTGCTAAGAAAAGTTGTTAAGAAGGAATTAGGTACAGAAGGTAGCCTAGAATATAGCATAGTAATGGAAAACAATTCCAAAAATTCCAATCCATATACTGTAAAAATCCCTGCTCACAATACAAATTCGTTAAAGAATTCACCGGTAAATATGCCGATTAACGTGACAGAAAAACAAATTCGCAATCCTTTTGTCATTCCTGGACTGAAAAAAGTAAACATTGAGTCGAACCTGATTCCTGCTTTTACTTTTGAGAACTTTGTTGAAGGAGAATGTAATCGTTTGGCAAGAGCTTCAGGTTATGCTGTTGCTAATAAACCCGGTGGGACTGCTTTCAACCCACTATTAATTTACGGTGGGGTTGGTTTAGGGAAAACGCATTTAGCTCATGCGATTGGAATTGCAATCAAAGATAATTTTCCGAACAAAACAGTTCTTTACGTTCAATCTGAGAAATTTGCACATCAATTTATTGATGCGATTAAGAATCAAACGACCAACGATTTCGTTCATTTCTATCAAATGATTGACGTACTAATAATTGATGATGTTCAATTCTTCGCAGGAAAAGAGCGAACGCAAGATGTTTTCTTCAGTATTTTCAATCACTTGCATCAAAATGGAAAACAAATTATTTTGACTTCCGATAAAGCTCCTGTTGAAATGCAAGGAATGGAACAGCGATTACTTTCTCGATTCAAATGGGGATTATCCGCTGATTTAGGAACTCCTGATTTGGAAACCAGAATTGCTATCCTTGAGAAGAAAATGTACGGAAGCGGTATCGAATTACCAAAAGAAGTTGTTGAGTATTTGGCTTATTCTATCAATACAAACGTTCGAGAAATTGAAGGTGCACTTAATACGTTATTGGCTCAAGCTTCCCTCAATAAAAAAGCAATCACGCTTGATCTTGCGAAGCAAATGGTTGACAAGTTTGTTCGAAGCACAGCAAGAGAAGTTTCCATTGAATACATCCAAAAAGTTGTTTGTGATTATTTCGATTTACCAATTGAAATGCTTAAGTCTAAAACGAGAAAGCGAGAAGTTGTTCAAGCTAGACAAATCTCTATGTATTTCTCTAAAAAGATGACAAAGTCTTCATTGGCAAATATTGGTGCACACTGCGGTGGAAAAGATCACGCCACGGTTCTTCACGCTTGTCGCACAGTTGTAAATCTTTCAGAAACAGATAAACAATTCCGTCACTACATTGAAGAATTGGAAAAGAAATTGACCATTCAATAATTCATTTTGACTTCATCTCACTTCGACCTTCGCATTTTAATGGTGTGTTTAGGAAATATTTGTCGTTCACCAATGGCAGATGGTTTGCTGCGTCGAAAAGTTAAAGAACATGATTTAAATGTTCTTGTAGATTCTGCAGGAACGGCAAATTATCACATAGGTTCTCCTCCGGATCATCGCATGGTTGAAATTGCAACATCTCGTGGGACGGATATCCAAGATTTACGAGCGAGACAGTTTTCAAAAATTGACTTTCAGGATTTTGATTTGATTTATGTAATGGATGAATCGAATTTGACAAATGTATATCGTTTAGCTTCGAGTGAAGATGAGCGACAAAAAGTTCGGTTGATTCTTGAAGACCTTTATCCAAAAGCATCTATGAAAGTACCTGACCCATATTATGGTTCAATGAAAGACTTCATGGATGTTCATGATTTGTTGGATGAAGTAACCGATGTAATAATCGAAAAAATAAAAAATGGCGAAATCGGGTAAATTATATTTAATACCAAATACATTAGGCGGAGAAACAATTTTTGATTTAATTCCTGTTGACGTCATTAATGTAGTTAAGGATTTGAGGATTTTCGCGGTAGAAGAAATTAAATCTGCACGCCGTCTACTTCGTAAAATGGATCGCGAATTTCCTATTGATGAAAGCACATTCTTCATAATGAACAAGCATACAGGTGAAAAAACGCTTATGGAAGTCCTTCTCAAATTAACGAAAGGTGAAAATGTAGGGGTAATTTCAGAAGCTGGATGTCCAGGTGTTGCTGATCCGGGAGCGGAATTAGTCAATTTGGCTCATTCACAAGGAATTGAAGTGATACCGATGGTTGGACCTTCTTCGTTTCTTTTAGCGCTTATGGGAAGTGGCTTTTCTGGTCAGCAATTTGCTTTTCATGGTTACTTGCCGAAAGACCGAAAAGATCGCGTTCGGAAATTAAAAGATTTCGAAATGGACAACAGAAGAACAGGAACAACCCATATTTTTATGGATACACCTTTTCGAAACATGCATGTTTTAGAGGATCTTTTGAATGAATTGAGTGATTCGACAGAATTATGCATTGCTTCCAATTTAACACTTGTAAATTCCAAAATAACAACCCTTTCTGTCAAGGATTGGCGTGAAAAAGCATACGATTTGTCGAAAAGCCCGACCGTATTTTTGATTGGAAAAGGTCAGTAATGATCTCTTCTTTCTACCGAATTTGAAATTTCTTAATCGCACTATAACGTTCAGCAAATTTCTGTTTGCCTTGACAATTCATTTCCTTCTTCAAGGAATGAAAAGCACTAATTCTATCCGACGGATCTGGATGTGTACTGAGCAATTCTTCTGATCTTGCCCCTTCTTCTTTCATTATTTTCTCAAAAAAACCAGCAGCGCCATCCGATTGGTAGGGCGTATTGCATAGATAACTTACGGAACACTCATCTGCCTCACGTTCATAAGATCTGGAATAACGCAAATTCAATAAACCTCCTATTACTTGCTTGAATGAGTCGCTGTTTTCACCACGCAGCAAAAAGTCGAGTATCATTTGAATCCCATATATTTTCGTCATTTGCCGTGTTCCGTGCCTACGTTCAGCATGTCCCATTTCATGGGCCAAAACCCCAGCAAATTCGGCCTCATTATCTAAATATTTCAAAATTCCTGTATAAATGAAAATAAATCCACCGGGTGCACAAAAGGCATTTATTGTTTTATCATCATTCAATACCGTGATTTTCCATTCAAATTGGTCTTTATAGCGGAATTCGCCTTTTGCCAAAATAGTCTGTTTGATATTTTCAATGTACTGGTATAATTTAGGATTGGCATCTTTTGAAACGATTTTATAATCAGGGGAAGAATGAATCTCATCATACAACTGTTGTCCCATCTTGATATCATCATCGACCGAAAACCCATTTATTTCAATTTTATTCCATTTTTCTTTAACCTCATCACTCCATTTTTCACTTTTGTCAATCGCCTTGTTCTTTAATTCTGTTAACTCGCGGAACCAATCATTATTTTCTCTTTCAATAGATTCATCTTCAAGTTTTTCGGAATTAGATGAATCGACGCATGAAAAAAGTAAAAAACTGAAAACTGATACAAAAAATAAATTCTTCATTTTACAATTATGATATTCGTATCATATTAAAAAAGATATACGGCATTTGAAAAAAGTAATTTTCCACGTTCCCAAAAGCATCTAAATAGTGGATTATCTATTAAATAAATGACTTTTCCTGAGCCAATCGCATGAACTCCTCCAATTAGTGCATCCGACTGTTGGTCTTTTACTTGACTTCCAACAAATCCATTCATTGGGAGTGCATTTTTTTCCAATTTTAAAGAAGTTACTCCTTCTGCTAACTTATAGATATCTGCATTTTGTCTCAAGGTCTCATATCGATCCATCCCGTAAGTTAAAGGATGTGTTTTATCTAATTCGCATTTATAAATTGCGCCCGTAATTACACCGCTAATATCAGTGCGTTCGATATCACCAAATCTAACTTTTTCAATTGCAGTATCTTGATGCTCTATTCTTTTAATTCCAAAATAATCAAATTCAGAAGATGAAAAACTAGCTGCTGCAGTTCCCAATACAATCAAATTTCCGCCTTTTTCGACCCATTTTTTTAAACCTTCATTACTCGATAAATTAAAATAGCCTTCCGGAATTATCAATGTGTTTATTTCTTTGAGAGCGGACTCTAAATCGGCTTCCAAAAATAAATGAATTTGAGATTTTAATTGTTGTTCGAAAAAGTACCAAACTTCCCCAACCGACAATGATGATGTGTTTTCTCCTATTAACATGCCTACTGTCTTTTGTGAAATCGGTTTAACGTAGCTTGATCCAAAATCAAGTCCTTCATCAACGTAACCTGTGTTAGTATGAGAAAGTTCAATTTGATCTAAATCCGCAATTCCAATTAATTTCTCGTCAAAATCCGTTCGTTTATTTTCTCCTCGAAGTATCAATAATGTGCCAGGTTCATAACTTTGCCCATTTAATTTAAATGCTTTATTGTGATACGAAACCTTGAATCCCGCTGCCTGCAAGTCGGTCAGAAACTTAACTGATTTAATAGTATTCCATCGCGCCAAATACCCATAACACCTCTTTTCAATTCTATTTTTTAAAATTTCAGAATTGGAAAAAGGTTTACCGCTGATTTTATTTTCAGAGGCAAAAGCATCAACCCCAAATGCGTATGATAGATTCCACGCTGTAATATCATAAGTTAAAGAATCGCTGAGTTTCGTTTTTGGCTCAAGTAAAACGTTGGCTAAAGTGCCTTTTTCTTGGTCGACCGAAATAAGAATGTCACCACTCCTAATTGAGTAGTTTTCCATTTTAGCCGTTTGATAATTATACGTTTTAATCGTTGTATTTTCGGGAGCCAATTCGATTTTTATTTTATTTTTTTGAAGTAAAGAAATTACGGGAGCCAATAATTCTGGTTTACCCGAAAGAATAAAGGATTTATAGGTGAATTTTTTATCTTTTCTGTAATTCTGATACTCCTTTATCAGTTTATCCGCTTTGTTGGAACTCAATTCAACTGTGGAAAGACCGGTTGTAACATGATGTAAAACGCGATCTTTAAGCTCGAGCGTATCACCAACTTTCGTCAGAACTGATAAACCTGCTCGACCGCTGCCACCTTGTTCGTATGTCATGCCAATTGAACCGCTATACATGGGATAGGTGTCCCCGTAACTTGGATATAACAAATCAAAAACTTCTTTAGAAAAATAAAGCCAATTGTTTTTATCGAATTCGGATGCATGTTTTTTACCAATGTCCTTTTGAAAATCGCGTTGCCAATTTGTTATGACTTGATGATAGGGTTCCGCCGCGGGTGGAAAATAATATGGCTCATCAATAGCTTGTTCGTGAAAATCAACATGCACGTGGGGCAACCAATCATTGAATTTCTGCAAGCGTTGTTGGGTTTCGATTTGGGTGATCCAAGCCCAATCTCGGTTTAAATCGAATAAATAGTGATTTGGTCTTCCACTCGGCCATGGCTCATTGTGCTCCGCACTAAATGTATGCTTATCAGGAATTCGATTACCATATTGATAATAAAAATTAACATAGCGCTCTCGCCCATCGGGATTAAGACATGGATCGATAATGACAATCGTGTTTTTTAGCAGTTCCTTCTTATCAGTCAATAGACGAAAAGCCGTTTCCATTGCAGCCTCTGTGCCTGAAGATTCATTTCCGTGTACATTGTAACTCAACCAAACGATTGCCACGTTTTCATTATTATCCACATTCACGTGATTCATTCTAATTTGCTCCAGTTTTTGCAGATTTTCAGAAGTTCCAATGTAGGCTAGGATCAAATCGCGTTTCTCGTATGTTTCACCGTATTTTTCAACTTTCATATAGGCTGGAAATGCCTTTTCCAATGACTGAAAATAACTCACGACCTCGTGGTAACGAGTAAATTTCTCCCCAATTTCATAACCAAGAAATTCTTTGGGTGAAAATGAAGCTTGACCCAGAATTATTAAATGAATGAAAAAAAAGATAGGTAATATGGTAATTTTTCGCATATCAATCTTTGAATTAGTCTCAAATGTAATAAAAAAGCAATACGGTTTTCAATCTTTTGAAAATAGAGAGCGTTGAATCCTAGAAGTAATTTTCGAATGATTCATTTTTCCTTATCTCGATTCTCTCAAGGACGAATCGCATGAAATCATTTTTTCACATCTAACATTAATTTGTGAATATATCATCAAAAATTGCTATTACATATTCAACCATTTCTTTCGATATAGATGGGCATACACCAATCCAAAAAGTATTTTGAACAATCACATTCGTGTTAGTTAAATTTCCAATCGATCTGAATGAAATATTTTTAAAATAGGGCTGTTTTCGAATGTCTCCTGCAAATAGCAATCTTGTTCCTATTTTCTTTTCAGTTAAAACTTCAAGCAAATCATTTCTGGTTATTCCGGCATTTGGTTTTAGAGTAATGAGGAAGCCAAACCAGGATGGATCTGAGTTGTTTGATGCTTCGGGAAGAATTAATTTATCTTCCCATTTTTTCAACCCTTCAAATAATAATGTAAAATTTTCTTTTCGTCGTTGAATAAAGTAGGGGAGTTTCTCAAGTTGAGCGAGCCCAAGAGCGGCTTGCATATCGGTAATTTTTAAATTAAAACCAGTTCGAGCATAAATATATTTGTGATCATATCCATATGGTAATTCTCCACATTGCTGGCAAAAACGTTTTCCACAGGTGTTATCTTTTCCAGGCTCACACCAGCAATCTCGGCCCCAATCTCTGAAAGATTCGGCAATCTTTTTGAGTTTTGCATTAGATGTGAAAACAGCTCCCCCTTCTCCCATTGTAATGTGGTGGGCAGGATAAAAACTTAAGGTAGCAATATCACCAAACGTCCCAACATGCTTGTTTTGGTATGTCGTTCCTAATGCATCACAACAATCTTCCATTAACCAAAGATTATGTTTTTTACAGAAAGCAGAAATTGTCTCCAGATCAAATGCATTGCCCATTGTATGTGCAATAACAACGGCTTTGGTTTTTGGTGAAAGCGCTTTTTCTAGATCTTCTACATTTATTTCATACGTTGGAATATCCACATCCAAAAAGACTGGAATCGCACCGTATTGAAGAATTGGATTTATCGTTGTTGGAAATGATGCTGCAACAGTAATTACTTCATCTCCAGGTTTTACAGCACGATCACCTAATTCCGTGGCTGTAAGCGTTGAAAAAGCAACCAAATTGGCAGAAGATCCAGAATTAACCGTAATGAGTTTTTTCGTATTTATATACTTAGCCAGTTTCTTTTCAAAAAGGGAATTGAAACGACCCGTTGTGAACCACGCATCTAAAGCTGATTCAGTGATATTAATCATCTCATGGTGATCAACCAGTTTTCCACTAACGGGGATAACAGTTTCTCCTGGGATAAACGGTTTATCTTTGAACGCTTCGTCATGATATTCTTTTATCAATGAAAAGATTTGGTCTTTTAGTTCTCCGATTTTTGACATAATGATTTAGTATGGAATAGTAAGTGATGCTTTTATTTTGAACAGTACGCTTGAATTTGGGCAACCCTGTTGGCATAAATATCTTGTTGGTTCAATTCAGCTAAATATCCTTCAACAGTTAATCGAATGGTTTCTTCAAAAGACAATTTTGGTTTCCAACCTAATAAATTTATTGCTTTTGAAATGTCCAACTTTAATAAGCCCGCTTCGTGTAACTTTTCTTCTATTTTGGGAGAAGATGTTTGAAGGGTTGGAATTGCTTTTTTCACTTCATCAACGACATCACCAACTCTGTAATTTTCCAAATCTAAGGGGCCGAAGTTCCAACCTCCGGAATATGATTTGCCTTCTGACCATAGTTTCTCAGCTAGCTTCAAATAGCCGAAAATGGGTTCCAAAACAAATTGCCATGGTCGAACTGAATTGGGGTTTCGAATTTCTAATTCTTCATTATTCTTAAACGATCGAATAATATCAGGTAAAATTCTATTTTCCGCCCAATCTCCTCCGCCAATGACGTTCCCGGCTCTAGCGGAAGCAACATTTGCAGTTCCTTCTTTTTCAAAAAAGGACTTTGTATAAGAGTGTGTTATTAACTCCGAGCATCCTTTTGAAGCACTGTAGGGATCATCACCGCCCATGGGCTCGTTTTCGCGATATCCCCATATCCATTCATTATTTTTGTAACACTTGTCAGTTGTAACATTAACTGCAACTTTTACAGATAAACAATTTCGAACTGCTTCAAAAAAGTTTACTGTTCCCATCAAGTTAGTTTCAAAATTATAATGTGGATTTGAGTAGGATTCAATCACCAAAGGTTGAGCTGCTAGGTGAAAAGCAAAATCAGGACTCACTTCATGAAAATAATTGGATAATGCAACTTTATCACGAACGTCACCTATTCGATGAACTATTTTACTTTTTAAATTTGTAGAAACGAAATTATCCCGATTTGAATTTGGTTCAAGTGCGTATCCATAGACCTCTGCACCCATTTCACGCAACCAAATAGCCATCCAAGACCCTTTAAATCCAGTATGGCCGGTAATTAGGGCTTTTTTATTTTTGAAAATACCTTGAAATAAATCTAGTTGCTTCATCCTTCAATTATTCCCAAATTTTCCATTCTGCGATTCCTTTCTCCCAATATTCATTTAAATCTTGCTTATCTTTCAATGTATCCATTGGTTTCCAAAATCCACGGTGTTTAAATGCTCCCAATTGATTATCTTTAGCTAAATTTTCCAATGGCGTTTGTTCCCAAATGGTATCATCGCTGGAAATGTAGTTGAAAATTCCTGGTTCGCAAACAAAGAACCCTCCGTTAATCCAACTTCCATCACCTTTAGGTTTTTCAAAGAATGATTCAACTTCATTATCCGAATTTATTCCAAGAGCACCAAAGCGACCACTGGGCTGAACGGCAGTTACTGTTGCCAGCTTCCCAAATTTCTTGTGAGTGGAAAGGAGTTCAGGAATATTAACATCGCTAACCCCATCCCCATATGTCAGCATAAACGTTTGGTTTTTGACGTATCGTTCAATGCGTTTAATGCGACCACCTGTCATGGTTTCCTTTCCGGTATCTACGAGTGTCACTTTCCAATTTTCAGCTGTGCTATTATGCACTTCCATTTTATTATTTGCAAGATCAAAAGTAACATCGGTATGATGCAAAAATAGATTTGAAAAATATTCTTTCACATGGTAGCCTTTATATCCTAAGCACACGATGAATTCATTAAATCCATAATGCGAATAAATCTTCATGATGTGCCATAAAATAGGTTTGCCGCCAATTTCGACCATCGGTTTAGGGCGCACATCAGTTTCTTCAGATAGGCGAGTTCCGAGACCGCCGGCGAGGATAACTACTTTCATTTAACTATTTTAAATGTTTTTTCAGTAAATAATTTCATGTCATTAAAACTTATTAATCCCCTTGAAATTCTAAATTCACTAATTCCACCAAAATAATAAGCACCTTGATTTAGATAACTTCCAATATAAACAACTTCTCGATTGAAGTCAATTTGACTTGGGATTAGCGTTTCAGATTGTTTTACACCATTTACAAATACACTTATAATATTCTGATCAACATTGATTGCCAAATAATTCCATTTTCCCAATTCTAGATTAAACAAACTCCCCCAAAATTTACTTCCAAAAATGAACTGATTGGGATTATCACCATATTTTTGTATTACAAATCCGAGACTATCGTTCGTACAAGATAACAATGTTGCGTTTTTCGTGAGAGTTGAAACCGAACTTTTGATAGGCTTAACAATCAATTCAATTGAAAATGTATTTGTTACATTACCTTTTACTTCATAACCCTTGATATACTTTAAGTTTTCATCGAAATTATTACGAAAACAATAATTCAATATTGTTTTGTTTGTTTTGGGTAATATTGATGGAGAAGCATCATTCTTTTTTTGAAAAATATACATTGGCTTCAGGCTGTCAGACTCATTTTTGACTTCATAACTTGCTTGTAAAACATTGATGACATCCATATTAATTGGGCGGTAGTTAGTTGGCTCTAAAAATACCTTTAACTTTCTTTTAGTTATTTCACGAGTCAAATTAGAATATTGTTCTTTCGTAAACAAATCTACAAAACCCGGATTCACGGCGGATGGTGCGCCAATTAGTGTATGATAAAGACTTTGATAATGATCTGCTGATAATATCAAAATAGATTCTTTTTCTGAACAATGTTTTTTAATATATTCAGCCGAACTTTTAATTTTATTTTCTTCAACTATATTTTTTTCTTTGTCATTTTCAGAAGATACAACATCAAGAATTTGAGATAAACTCGCTATTACCTGCAAAGGTGAAAATGCCAAATAAAATAAGCAAATACCCAATATCGGTTTTAAATAGTTTTCTGTTTTTATTTTTTCATATAATTTGTCTGCAAAAAGGGCTAGCAACAAAAATGCCTCAAAATTGGTTACCATTAAATTCCAATTGTGACTCCTTCCTTGATAATATGTAAGTGAAAGTGTTCCTAAGACAGTTAACAAAAAAACGCTCATGCTATATTTGGTTTTTTCATTATTGTAAAAACTATTTATTGACAATGCCCATCCAACAATATATATCAAAGCAAACAACATCCATGGATGGTATGCGTCGGGTAGAGGCAACATGAAATATCCCACAACCGCAAAAGAATTAATTGCTTCGAATAAAAGATTAAAATCAGGGGTTTGATTGTAAAATAAAAATATTGCCAATGAATAAATAGAAAACGATACAATTACTGTTAAAATCGCAGTTACTATTTGAATGATTGAATTCAAAATAGAGGCTTTCAAATTTTTTGTATCAAAATCCAAAAATATTATCGTTGCAAGCAAAGTCAGAAAAGAAAAAATTCCGAAATCAGGATTCCATAATATCCCAAAAGAAAAAAGTATAAACAGAAAAACTCGATAGAATGAAACCTTACCTATTTTCAAAAAAGTTAGTTGGTTTTTAAAGAGAAACCCTCCCGATTTTATCATTAAGCTGGATGAAACCCCAATAAGTAAGCATGGGAATAACCATCTAATTGGATGTATTGCAAAATAGGGATCGTAATTTGTTATTATTTTTCCAAAAACATAACTTAAGTAAAAAACAGAGCACATTCCAAGTATAATAAACCATTTATTCAAAATAACTTTATTTAAAAACCAATAAATCATAAAGAAACAAAGAGCCAATAGAATTCCCATTATGGTACTAAAGGCTGTGAAACTTAACCCCGTAATTTTTAAAATAGGTAAAATGAACTGAGGATACAAACCATATGTGTTTGTGAAGTTATTACTCAATAATATATTACCATGAAAAACCTGAACCACAGAGTAGTAGACTGCATTTAAATCATACTTATTTTCAAAAGTATATGGAAAATCAAATGTACACAAACCATAAGCAAGAAGTGACAATATAATAGCGGTTATCAAAGCTAATCGACTAGACCAATTATTCAAAGTTGAAAATAGGGGTTTTTTAAATGAGTTTAATGTGAAAAATGATACAAAAGGAAAAACTAACAACACATACAAACTTAAATTTTCATACAAGAAACTATCAAGAAAATAAAAATCAAAGTTTGTTTTTGCGACAGCATCATGCGCGTTCTGTGGGGTGTCCGCATAGGGATTTATAGACTGAAATGATTTAATTGTAAGAAATAAAACGAAAGAAATATTTATGGCATTAATTAGGCCAATGGTTAACTCACTAAAACTTTTGTTTGAATATTTTTTTTTGAGATATGGGAAAGAAAGTAAAAAACAAAGAATCACAGATACAACTGAAGTAAAGAATAACATCCTCTCTTTCGGTTCAGGTTGAGCGCCATTTGGATTTAATAAAGTTTGCTTCAACGCTTCAACGTTGGGGTCAATTGTTGCATCCCAACTATTACCAATTAAATAAACTATAATTAATGTAAATACCACGGAGAAATAAGTGGCAAGCGATAAAGTCAAATAATTACTTTTGTTTAAAAAATTGTTAGGGGATGATATTTTCTTATTCATTTTCAAAATTAATTCGTTCTTTTTCTATAACCAAAGGTCTTTTTCTTACCTGTGTATGAATTGCTCCAATGTATTCTCCAATGATACCAATAAAAAACAATTGAACAGAAGAGAAGAAGAAAATTCCAATAACCATGGGTGCTGTTCCGGCTTGAAAAGAATCCCAATATAAAAGTTTGTAAACAAAATATCCCAAAGCAACTAATAGACTTAATATAGCAGCAAAAAAACCAATAAAAGCTGATAAACGTAATGGTAATTTAGAATGATTGGTAAAACCAAGCATTGCCATGTCATAAAGCGTGAAAAAATTATTCTTTGTTTTTCCTGCAGCACGCTGAGGTTGAGTATATGGTATTTCAAATCTACTGAATCCAAGTTCTGTGATTAGTCCTCTAAAATAAGGATAGGGCTCATCTAACGTTCTGAGAACAGAAATAAATTGTTGATCATATAACCCAAAACCCGTAAAATTTTTAATTGGGGTTTCTCCACTACTTTTGGATGCTTGACTTAACAAATTATAAAATAAACGTCTTACGAAAAACATCAGCGGATTCTCCTTACTACTTTTCTTCACGCCAACTACAATTTTATATCCCTCTTCCCATTTTTCAAGAAATTCGTTTATCATTTCGGGGGGATCCTGAAAATCTGCAACTAGTGATATAACCGCATCACCCTTACATTGCATAAGTCCATGAAACGGAGAGCGAATATGTCCGAAATTTCGTGCATTAACAATAACTTTTACGTGTTTGTCGTTTTCTGTAATTCGTCTTAATTTGGAAACTGTAGAATCAAAAGAGGCATTGTCAATAAAAATATGCTCATACGTGTATTGAGGATATACAGAAAAAACTTCGGCAACAGCATGAACCAATGCTTCGACATTTTCCTCCTCGTTAAAACAAGCAGTTAAAATTGATATGTGTTTTTTTGATTCAATCATATTAATTGCAGTATTCTTTTTGAAAATATTCTATGGCAGAAATGGCTTCATATTCCGTTAAGTCGAGTATTTTGGAAAATAAAAACATATTGTCCAAAACTATAAGTGGTAATTTATCCCCAACTCTCTTTTTATCTTGTTTCATTGATGAAATTATCTCGTATTTAGAAATTGAAGAAATTATCTTAAAATTACACTTCAATAATTCTAAACATGTAACTTCGATTGATTTCATCAATTTTTCATCAAGAATTTTTCGCTGATTAGAAACAAAATTCGCCATAATCATTCCGATTATAACGGCTTGACCATGTGGGATTTTGTAATTGGTTGCAGTTTCAATTGCATGTCCAAATTCATGTCCATAATTAAGTAAATTTCTCTTTCCTTGATCAAATTCATCCCCATCCATGTATGTCCACTTGATCTCCAGAGAGGATTGAATAGATTCTAGAATTGTATTTATATCCCGATTATGAAGTTTATTTAAAGTTTTTTGAAGTTTTTCAAGATTTTCCGATCCCCCCATCGCATGAAGTTTCACTACTTCGCCCATACCGCTATAAAAATCTTCTTCCGAAAGAGTATTTGTAAACTCTGGACAAATGTAAATTTCATGGGGAGGATAAAAGGTTCCTAGAATATTTTTGTAGGATTTGAAATTTAATGATGTCTTACTTCCCATGCAACTGTCGGCTTGAGCCAATAATGTTGTTGGAACGTAAATCCAATTAAGACCCCTGTAAAAAGTAGATGCAACAAATCCACTGACATCTTGCGTAATTCCGCCACCTAAAGAGACAATTTTTGTCTTTTTAGTTGGTTTTAAAGCAATAACCTTATCAAATATTTTTTCAGAGGCAGCAAGCGTTTTGTTTTCCTCAATGGCATCTAGGATAATGAGTTTATCTTGCCCATCTAACTGTTTAAATAAATTATGATAGAGTTCAAATACATTTTTATCAATTATAAAAACGGCTTCTGAAATGGCTAATAAATGACTAAAAAAATCAAGATTATTTTCGAAAAATATTTCATAATCATGAATACTTGATTGAATTTGTTTGCTTTTACTCATTTTAAATGATGCTATATCCGCCATCAGCGAAAATGGTTTGTCCTGTAACAAACGTATTTTTATCTGATGCGAGAAAATAAATAAGTTCCGCTATTTCGACAGGTTCTGCCAATCTATTTATTGGTAAAGAAGCTTTAATTTGTTCGATTTGCTCAGGTGAATTATTCAATTCAGTGAGTTCAGTATTTACATATCCAGGAGCAACCGCATTAATCAGCACATTTGAACTAGCGAATTCCACTGCCGCAGTTCTTGTAAAAGCATTAATTGCAGCTTTGGATGAAGCATACATTGATCTTCCTGGTTTTGTTACTCCACTCCAAATAGAACTCACATTTACAATTCGACCGAATCCTCTTTGTTTCATTTTAGGAGCGAAAAAATTCGAAAGCATAACCGGAGCCCAAAAATTTGTATTCAAAAGTTCATGGGCACTTCGAAAGTCTATTTCTCCTATAATAGCAAGTGGATTTATCCCGGCATTGTTAACCAAAACGTCAATATCTTGATTCAAATTGTCCAAATAAGATTGAATAGAAATTGTATTCAATAGATCCATTTCTTTTCTCATCGGTGCAACTACAGAATATCCATTTTTTTGAAACACTTCCACACACGCTTTTCCTATTCCTTTGCTTGCACCAGTAATTAGAACCGTTTTATTCATATTTGCCACCTGCCTGCTCAATTAATTTATCATATCTTTTTTGGAGCATTTCTATACGTGATTCATCTTCCTTATAAATCATCCCGTAAAAATTACGTTTGTTTTTCAACCACATCAATTCGAAACCTACAGCTTTCAAAATTCCTTTATCACCGCCATTTGCCAGTGTTGCTTTCTTGGCATCAAATAAAACTTTTCGAGTTTCAAATTTATCTAACAGTCCGTTGGTAAATTTATCAAAGAATGAAAGAGATTCAGCCGAAACGCCACCACCAATTACGCATTCCATTCCGTTGAATTGCTTTGCTTTTTTCAATACTTCAGAACAGATTTCCCCAATTTCATCTGAATTGATATGTTCTCTGGTTAAACCTAATGAACCAGTCATATCTACACGTCCAACAACTATTCCTTTTAATTCATTAATTGTTGAAAGTTGTAGCATTTCATCGAAATTACTTACTGTTGAAATTGTCTCAACATTTATTAAAAAATCAACTTCCTTTCGCTCGTCTTCAGGAAATGCCAAATTAGCACAAGCTAAGAATTTTTTTAAAGCATAAGGTGTTTCAATCATTGGACCAACAATTCTTGTAACACCGATGGATCTCGAATCATACATGTCTTTTAGCGCCTCACAACCACCAATTTTAATAGTGAGATCTAAGCCCGCTTTCGTTATTACTTCTTTCAATCGAAGCGCTTCTTCCAATCGAGTTCCTTCGGCTTCAAATTCGGCTTTTATTCCAATTGCAAAATGATTCTCTTTTAAATCTTTCAATTGGTCTACCATTTTCTTTTCCAAATTATTCATAACGCTCTATATTTTTGTTAATTAAAGATAACTATTTTGAATAAGTAATCTCATTGATAAATAAATTTGTTTTGAATTCTTCACGTCCCAGAAATGGAGCCAAATCCTCTAAGGGGGCAGATATAATTCTTCCATCATCTAGTTTTTTTGAAGCTACTTTTGGAGAGAACTTGTAGTCTTCTGAAAGTAATATTTCACAAATAATTGGTTCATTCAAATTAAAAATCTCAAAACATGTTTGTTCCATTTGACTTAAATTTTCAATTTGAAATGTTCGAATTCCATAGGCTAATCCAAGTTTGATAATATTTGGGAAACTCACACCCGATTTCGGATCGCTTCCAACCCTAAAACCATTAAAAAATCCATCCTGCGTCTGCTTGATTGAAACATATCCATCGTTATTTAAATAAAAAATTTTAATGGGCATTTGGTGATGCACAATCGTTTGTAATTCTTGAATATTCATTTGAATACTTCCGTCTCCAGCGAGGCAAATTACTTCCTTATATTCACTGGCTACGCATGCTCCTATTGCGGCAGGCAAATCATAACCCATTGAAGCGCATCCACTATTCCAGAATATTCGTGTATTATTTTTAATCGGCATTGCTTGAAAAGGAGCTACGCAGGCCGTTCCGTCACCCGAAACACAAATTGAATTTCCTGGGAGTAATTCACCTAATTTTTCCATGAAAACATAGGGATGAATTCCATGAGTCACATTTTTATATTCAGTTAATACGCTGGGGTATTTGGCTTTTCTAACTTTTGCCCAATTTAGCCAATTGTTATGCTTTTCTTTTAGTTGGTCTGATATGATTTCACCTAATGCTTCTATAAAAACTTTTGCATCAGAACAGATTGCTAAATCAGGTTCTAGTGTTGGTTTGTTTAGTTCCGCTTGATCAATGTCTACCACAATTTTGAATGCTTCTCTAGCAAAATACTCCCAATTATAACTTAATTGCCGGATATTATTCCTTGTTCCTAATGTAATCAATACATCGGCATTTTGAACGGTAAAGTTACCCGCCCTATTTCCAAGGGTTCCAAAACGACCAATATAATTTTTATGATTCTCATCTAATAAATCAATTCCATTGAATGTTGTAACTACAGGTATATTACAGGAAATTAAGAAATTCCATAAACTCTTTTGAGCCCCCGCAATACGGATTCCTTGTCCCGCTAAGATAACGGGTCTTTCGGCCGAAAGTAGTTTTTCGGCAACTATTTCAAGTTGTTTTTTAAACTCAAGGTTTGAATTAGTTTCCGAAGTTGAGCCATTAAACTCTCTCAGAACTTTCTCATCAATAAGTGCCCCTTGAACATTCATTGGAATATCCAACCAAACTGGACCGGGCCTGCCGCTAGTGGCCTCAAAAATCGCTTTTTGTAAATAATATTTTATATCAGTCGGTTCTACAACTGAGTATGCAAATTTTGTTATCGGCGATACGATTTTTATAATATCAACTTCCTGATCCCCAAGTTGGCGTAAACCCTCAATATGTTGACATGAATGTATGGTGGTTTCAAATTTTACCTGACCTGATAAATATAAAACGGGCACAGAGTCGGTCCATTGCCCCATAACTCCAGTAAGAGTATTCAAACCGCCAGGCCCGGAAGTTACATTAACAACTGCAAGCGAATTATTTATTCGAGCGTATCCTTCTGCTGCAATAGCACTTGCTTGTTCGTGATGATTACAAATATATTTCATTTCGCGGCCTAGTGAATCATTTAAATGCATGGCTCCACCACCAGTGACCATAAAAACGTGCTCAACACCAATTAATTTCAAGTATTGTGCAATAAAATCGGTGACTTTAGTCATCTTATTTGTCTATCATTAGTAAATTATTATTAATCATTTTTAGATTTTTTTTATACCAACCATATAATTCCCCAACTGCCTTTTCAATAGGCGTAAATTTCAAATTTGGAATTTCACTTCTCAGTAAGTTATTATCCCCACTATATTCCATGCCTATACCTTCTTGCGCCACTATAATATCAATGTCTTTTTTTGAGAAGTTTTTGACAATATTGGCGATTTCGAGCAGTTCAATTGGTTCATCTGGTGTGATATTGAAAGCCTTTTCGTTTGGACTATTCTCAATGAAAAACTCTAACACAGGCATTAAATCATCAATGTATAGATAATCAAATTTTCTGTTTTGCCTTAAAGTAATCGGTAAATCAAATAGGCTTTTGCAAATTGCATTGGAAATAAATCGTATGGCATAATCTTCATATTTTCCGAAAATACCGAAAATCCTGAGATCAAAAACATTTTCTAATGATGGTAACAGTTTCCCAAAAATATACTTGTTATAACCATGTTCATCGAGTGGAATATACGTACCAAAATAACTTTCCTTCATTTTAGGTAAATAATTCGTCATGTCATAAATTGCACCTGAACCCATGTTTATTAATTTCCCCCAACTATCTTGAAATTTGAGTAAATTAAAGATCATTCTGGAATTTGTATATAACAAATTACTCGTGTCTTTTGCATTTCTATGTCCGGCTTTAGCCGCTGAATGTATTACAACATCAAATGAATTTTTATAAAAATAGTTTGCAACACTTTCGTCATTACTACAATCAAGTTCCGATCTTGAAGGAGAATAAATCGTATACTTTTCCGCTAAATAAGATTCAATAATATTTTTTCCTATGAATCCCGAACCCCCAGTGAGCAATATTTTCATTGAAAATCAAAACATTAATTAATAAAACTATTTACTTTTTTCAATGCCCTTTTTATTTATAATAACGTTTGAAATTAAAATAATAATGAATAAAATAAAGGAACTGAATGAAACAATCAATCCAAGACGCTGATATCTTGGGGTAAACGAAAGATTGACCTTATTTATTCCTTTACTAATCTTCATTCCAGTGAGACCACAATTCAATTTGAATAACTGACAATCGTTTCCATTAACTAACGCACTCCATCCTTCATCAAATGGAATTGAAAAAAACAAAATTTTCGCATCATTCGAATGAATCGTTCCTACTATATTATTTTCTGAAAACTTAGATATTTGAAGATGATCTTTTTTAAGTTCATTTGTATATTGCATATAGTTTTCAAAGGTATTTGGCGCTAGCGTATCTGCAAGGTCAAATAACTTAATCTTATTAAATTCATGTAGATTATCTTTATCAATTACACAAGCCCTTAGAATAACCATATCTTTTTGAGCAGGCGATAATTTTTTGAAATCTTCGGCACGAATAATCTTGTTGTAAGTAAATCCAAACGGCAAGGCATATTTGTTTTTATAAACTTTTACATCTCCGAATTTTGCAATTGAGTCAAATCCAATGTTCGCAATAGCATTGTCAGTTCTTTTTGACAACCAATATTTGCCACTAGCTAATGAAAATAGAATTGGTCTATCTCCCACTCCCCTGGCCCAGCGCGTTGAGTTTTCATCTTTTGGGTCAATGACATTTAAATCACCGAGAAATTTGATATAATTCTTTTGATTGAAAGAAAAATAAGAAGAAGTGCCGTAATACCCCTGAACTTTTGCATCATTTACGCTCGTGTGAATTGCCAATCCAGATGAAAAATCTTTGTTCACTCTGAAAAAACCATTATCGATTTTTTTCAAATAGGCCACAGCTTCAACGGAGTAATCATTGTACCCGATTTTTTGATTTAATTCATTTCGAGTCATTACGTCTCTTTTATTGACTGTTATACTTGACATGTAAGTAATTTCAATGACACACAGAATTAAGATTGAAATCTTCGAAATCTCTTTTACAGCTGATTTCTGAGTTAAACCAAGTAATAAGAGTGCGTAAACAATAATCAATATTGAAACAAAAGATCGTAAATCTGTATTTATAAATTCAGTGTATTGATTTGCTGATGGATATAGCATCAATAATAGAATTAACACCGTTACTCCTAAAACTATTTTGTTGATTTTCTCATGGGATTCAATAAAACTCAACGCTCTTGCTGAAAACATGACCAATAAAAAAGTAATTACCCAAGAAAAAGTCCTAAAGTAATCCCCCGTAAAAGCCCAAAATGCATACCTGAAATATGGGAAGAAGATTGGTAAACAGAAAACCAATGTTAATGAGCCATATATCAATTTTTGCTTTTTTGATAAGGAGATGAAAAACTGGGGAAATGTCACAAGACAAAAGATACCGCAGTAAAACAAGGGTGCTTCCAAATAATTTTGCCAACCTTTAAAATCACTTCCGGTTCCGAGCATGTCACTGCCAAAACTCCTAAAGATTGTGGTAAATCGCAAGAACTCATCAGCCAATTCAAAAACGCCGTTTCCTTTGAGTTTATCAAATAAACCAGCTTCACCGCCAACACGAGGACTTTCAGAATATTGAAGTAAATCAGCAAATAACTGATATGAACTTATTAATACGCCTAAAAGCGTTAATCCAATGGAATGTAATAAAAATTTAAAAAACAACTTCTTATTATCTCCATAAACATCATAATACCTAACAATGGCATAGGCAGAGAGAGTTATTGCATACAAGAACAAAAAAAATGGTTGTAAAAATGCCATCAATGCTATGCCTAAAACAAACCAAAAGAATTTTCTGTGATTTAACCATCGTTCAAATCCATACAGGATTATTGCTGCATAGAGTGCTTCAACTGAAAAAATGGTCCAACAACCTCCTAAAATTATAAAACCG
>Ga0315906_10002225_pt1 | contig 27608 bp, 26 predicted proteins | sample LakEriMetagenome_4_FD_203526 | JGI IMG/M metagenome (GOLD analysis project Ga0315906, IMG submission 203526) | Freshwater fungal communities from buoy surface, Lake Erie, Ohio, United States - Buoy 2 MA122 | ecosystem: Environmental > Aquatic > Freshwater > Lake > Lake biofilm | place: USA...
TTCGTTTTGTCAGCCACCGTTTCGGCGGCAGATCTAACTAATAACCTGTTGAGCTATCGGCGTCAACCCCTCTCTCGATCACTTTACTGATCTTTTTCAAGACCAATCGATCGGCGCGGGTGGCGCTCTCGCGCTCGCGAACCCCAGCGAGCGACGGCCCGAGTCAGTCCCACTCGTCGGACCCCCTGCCAGCGCGTTTCCCAGGTCGTGCGCTCGCTCGGCTGGACAGCTCAGCGAGGTCGCATGGACCGCGGCGCGTTTGCGGCGGGTCGGGGATGTAAGCACATCACGCCTCCAAAGTCAACGGGGGCGTTCGAATCGAATCGAACGCCCCCGCCACCGTCCCGCCCTCACCCCGGCCGAGCCACCGTTCCCGCTCGGCGGCCCGGACTCAGAGATGAGCCCCGTGACACTTCTTGAACTTCTTCCCGGAGCCGCACGGACACGCATTGTTGCGCGGCGTCTGCTCCCAGCCCGCCGGCAATCCGCCCGCCCCCGCGTCGCCCAGCGAGCGCACGCTTCCCGCCCCCACCACCTGCGGGGTGCCCTGCGCCACCACCCGCACCGGATCCGGCACGACCGGCTCACCCGCCACATCCCCGTCGATCATCTCCGCGTCGACGATCTCGAGGGCGTCATCACCCGCCAGCTCGTCCGCCGGGATGTCCTCGAGGATCCCCAGCGCATTGTAGCGCTTCGTGGGGCGCGCGCCCTCATCGCGCAGGAACTCGGCCGGCATCGGCGGCGGCTCGAACATCTCCATCGGCGCCGGCTCGAAGACCAGCTGCGCCTTGAGGAACCGCTCCGTGAAGGTGTTCGCCAGGTCGTGCATGAGATCGACGAACATGGTGTACGCGTCCTGCTTGTACTCCACCAGCGGGTCCTTCTGGCCCCACGAACGGTAATGGATCGATGCGCGCAGCTGGTCGAGATCGTAGAGGTGATCCTTCCACTTCTCATCGATCACGTTGAGGGTCACCAGCGACAGCAGGCGGCCGGCGAACCCGTTGCCGCTCTCGTCGGTGACCTGGTTCAGGCTGTCGATCTTGGCCGAGAACGCCTCGTGCACCGCCTCCACCGCCAGCGCCTGCGCCTCCTCGAGCGTGGCAGGACGCGCGTCGGCGAACGCCGGCACCTGCAGCATGTAGTGCATGAGCAGATCCTGCTGCACGTACTCGAAATCCCAGTCCTCGACCCGATCGAAGGTGGCGAGCGCCTGCTCCACCCGGCGCTGCACGCCGCGCTCGAGCATCTTGATCGCCTCCCCCTTCAGCTCTTCCCCGCCCTCGAGCGCGAACGCCCGCAGCGAGTAGATCACCTCGCGCTGCTGGTTCATCACGTCGTCGTACTCGAGCAGCCGCTTGCGCGACTGGAAGTTCTGCAGCTCCACCCGCTTCTGCGCCTGCTCGATCGAACGCGTGATGAGCGGGTGCGTAAGCACCTCGCCATCCTGTGCGCCCATGCGATCCATGAGCTTGGCGATGCGCTCGGAGCCGAAGAGGCGCATGAGGTCGTCCTCGAGCGACAGGAAGAACTGCGACGCCCCCGGATCGCCCTGGCGCCCCGAGCGCCCGCGCAGCTGCCGGTCGATGCGCCGTGACTCGTGCCGCTCGGAGCCGATGATGTGCAGGCCGCCGATCTCGCTGACGTCGAGCTCCTTGCCGTCCGGATCGGTGATGCGCGACGGCTTCGCCTCCCGCACCCCCTCGCCCAGTTTGATGTCGGTGCCGCGACCGGCCATGTTCGTCGCGATCGTGATCGCCCCCGGGCGGCCGGCATCAGCCACGATTTCCGCCTCCCGCTGGTGATACTTGGCGTTGAGCACGTTGTGCTTGAGCCCTCCGCGCGCGAAGAGGCGCGAGAGCGTCTCCGACGCCTCCACGCTGGCGGTGCCCACGAGCACGGGAAAACCGAGTTCGTGCAGTCGCCGCGTTTCATCGACGATGGCGTTGTACTTCTCGCGCCGCGTCTTGAAGACGAGGTCCTGGCGGTCCTCACGCTGGATCGGGCGATTCGTCGGGATGACCGACACCTCGAGCCCGTAGATCGAATGGAACTCCGCTTCTTCCGTCTCGGCCGTCCCGGTCATGCCGGCCAGCTTCTCGTACATGCGGAAGTAGTTCTGGATGGTGATGGTGGCGAGCGTTTGCGTCTCGCCCTTCACCTGCACCCGTTCCTTGGCCTCGACAGCCTGATGCAACCCTTCGCTCCAGCGACGCCCCGGCATGGTGCGGCCCGTGAACTCGTCGACGATGAGCACCTGCCCGTCCTGCACGACGTAGTTGACGTCCTTCTCGTACAGGGCATGCGCGCGCAGCAGCTGGTGGATGATGTTCAGGCGCTCGCTCTTGGTAGCGTACTCGCGCTCGACCGTCGTCCGGCGCTCGAGTCGCTCCGGCGCCGACAGCTCCGCATCGCGGTCGATCTGTCCGATCAGGAGCGCGATGTCGGGGAGCACGAAGGTGTCGGGATGGTCCGGCGAGAGCCAGTCCAGCCCCTTCTCGGTGAGGTGCACGGTGTGCCCCTTCTCGTCGAGGACGAACAGCAGGTCATCCTCGAGGTCGCGGAACGCCCGCTTCGACACGGGCAGCTTCCGGTCGGCGATGACATCGAGCTCGACGCGCTGCACCATCTGCTTGACACCCGGTTCCTGCAGCACCTTCATCAGGCGCTTGTTCTTCGGTCCCCCCATCTGCGCCTTGTAGTACTGCAGGGCGCCGGTGTTCGGATCATTGCCCTCGAACGCCCGCTCACCGTCGGCGACCAGCTGGTTCACCAGCTCGTTCTGCTTGCGCACGAGGCGCTCGACGGAGGTGTTGAACTCCGCGTACTGCCCGTCACTCTCGTTCCCCACGGGCCCCGAGATGATCAGCGGCGTGCGGGCCTCGTCGATGAGCACCGAGTCCACCTCGTCGACGAGGGCGAAGATGTGCGGGCGCTGCACCCGCTGCTCGAGGGAGACCACCATGTTGTCGCGCAGGTAGTCGAAGCCGAACTCGTTGTTGGTCCCGTAGGTGATGTCGGCCCCGTACGCGGCCTTGCGCTCCCACGACCCGGGCTCGGTGTCGTCGAGGCAGGCCACGGTCAGCCCCAACCAGTCGTAGAGGTACCCCATCCACTGCGAGTCGCGGCGGGCGAGGTAGTTGTTGACGGTGACCAGATGCGCGCCGCGGCCCGGCAGCGCGTTGAGATACAAGGGGAGCGTCGCGACGAGCGTCTTGCCCTCACCCGTCGCCATTTCGGCGATGCGCCCCAGATGGAGCTGGATGCCGCCGATGAGCTGCACGTCGTAGGGCACCATGTCCCACGTCAGCTCGTGGCCGGTGACGGTGACCCGCGTGCCCACGAGCCGGCGACACGCCTCGCGCACCGTGGCAAAGGCCTCGGGGAGGATCTCGTCGAGTGTTTCGGCGATCGCGGCGCGCAGTTCGGCTTCGACCCCGCTGCGCCCATCGACCCCCTGCAGCTCGTTGTCGATCTGCTCGCGCTCGGCGGCATCGGCGGTGTCGTGCTTGGCCGCCTTCAGCGCCGCGATGCGCGCGGTGATGGGCCCCGTCCGCTCGGCCAGAATGCCGCGGAACTTGGCCGTCTGCGCCTGAATGTCGGCATCCGGCAGCGAGGCGAGGCGCGCCTCGATCTGGTGCACTTCGTCGAGGATCGGCTGGACGCGCTTGCGCTCACGCTCGTGGCGCGTGCCGAACATCTTACTGATCAAGCCCTTCAGCATACGGACCTCTGGACCTCATGGGCGAGGACACCGGCCGGCGGCGTCCGGGCCCGAAGGCTCAGCGCTCCGCGCGATCCGCTGTCCGGGATTCCTTCTCGAGATACAACCCGGTGGATGCGATGTACGTCGCCACGGCATCGGGAACGAAGCCCCGGATGGAGCGCCCGTCCCGTACCCGTGTCCTGATTTCGGTTGACGACACATCCACCCGGCGCGTGGCGAGCCATTCGACTTGCCCTCCGCCGTGAATCTCCCCGTCTGCCGGACCCCCCTCGGCCGTCTCGCGAGAGAGCACCACGAGGTGCACCATGCCGAGGAGGCGTTCGGGCTCTTTCCAGCGTGGCAGCGTGGGGACCACATCGCTGCCGACGAGCAGGTGGAGTCGGGCGTCCGGCCAGCGCCGCCGCATCGCCTCCACGGTGTCAACCATGTAAGATAACCCGCCCCGCGCGATTTCTACGGGGTCGACCTGCGTACGCGGCACTCCGTCGAAGCAGGCGCGCACCATCGCCAGCCGGTGCCCGGCGGCGGTCTGCTCCTCCCCCTTGAGCGGCTGCCTGGCGGCCGGGATCACCACGAGGTGATCGAGGGCCAGCGCCTCGATGGCATCCTGGGCGACCAGCAGATGGCCGACGTGCGGCGGGTCGAAACTGCCGCCGAAGAGGCCGATGCGCACGGGGTGGAGGGGTCAGCCGCGGGCGCGGGGCGCCGGACGGGCGTAGGCCACGGGGGAGGTGATGCCGCTGGGCGGCACGGCATTGGACTTGACCGAATCCGCCGGCGCCGCCCCGCACGCCGCCTTGACCTCGGCGTCGCCGGGGTACGCCTTCCACATTGCCGTGCACGTTTCCGCGGCGTCCTCCTTCCAGCGGATCTTCGTGTACAGTTCGTGCAACCGCAGCCACGAGAGGCGGGCCGCCTTCGTGGTGGGATACGTGGTGACGATGTCCTTGAGATAGATGATCGCGCCGTCGACGACCGGGCGGACCTTGATGTAGTGCACCGCCGTCAGGTAGTCCTTCTCGGCGAACCACTCCTCCAGCTGCGTGATGCGCCGCTTGGCGTCCTCGGTCTCCTTGGAATCGGGATAGGAGGAGAGGAGCGCCCGGAGGACCGATGCCGCCTTCTGCCCCTGTTCGGGGTCGAGCGACGGCCGGCGCCACATGCTCTGGTACGCCCGGCCGCTGCCCAGCATCGCGGTCGCGGCGAGCGTGTCATCGGGGAACCCGTCGGTGACCCGCTCGAAGGCCTGCGCGGCGAGCAGGTATTCGCGCTTCTGCTCGTGCGTGAGCGCGAGGTAGAAGAACGCCGGCGCCAGCAGCGGATCGCGCGACGACAGGTCACTGGTGAGCCGCTCGAAGCCGAGTTGCGCGTTGTCCCACTTCTTCTGCTGGAACTCGAGCAGCGAGGCCTGGAAGAGCGCCTCCGGGGTCGCGTAGTCCCGCGGCTGGAACCCACGCCCGCACCCCGCCAGCGCCGTGGCGACGGCGAGCAGGACGAGCAAACGGAATTCGACGCGGTTGGGGATATGGCTCATGCGACAGTAGGTACCCGAAGAATCCAGCGCAGGGTCGTGACGGGGGAACCGCTCACGCGAGGACGATCATGCGCGACCGTTTCCCGCCGACCCCGAGGCCAACGGTACGATGCGCGCCCGTCCGGGGGTGAGTCCGGCCGTCACGTTGCGCGTATCCACCACGAGGGTAGCGTGATCGACGACCCGCTGGTAGTCCACGGCCCGATGATCGGTGACCACCACCACGGCATCCGCCCAGCGGAGCATCTCGTCGCTGAGATCGACCGCCTTGCGGGCGTGGCCGTCCTCACGGAACTCGGTGACGAAGGGATCGTGGAACTCGACGTGCGCCCCACGCTCCTCCAGCAGGCGAATGACGTCGAGCGCGGGGCTTTCGCGCACGTCGTCGATGTCCCGCTTGTAGGCCACGCCCAGGACCAGCACGCGGCTGCCGCGCACCGCCTTGCGCACCTCGTTGAGCGCATCGGCCACCTTCTGCACGACGAACTCCGGCATGTGCGAATTGATCTCGCTCGCGAGGTCGATGAAGCGCGTCTTGTAATTGAGCGTGCGCATCTTCCACGCGAGGTAGTGCGGATCGAGGGGGATGCAGTGTCCGCCGATGCCCGGCCCCGGCGTGAACTTCATGAAGCCGAACGGCTTCGTGGCCGCCGCGTCGATGACTTCCCAGACGTTCACGCCCAGTTTGTCACACACGATCGCGATTTCGTTCACCAGCCCGATATTCACGGCCCGGAAGGTGTTCTCGAGGAGCTTGACCAGTTCGGCCGCCTCGGGGGAGCTGACGGGCACCACGGTGTCGATGCAGCTCTGGTAGAGCGCCGTGGCGACCTCGACGCATGCCGGCGTGATCCCCCCCACCACCTTGGGCGTGTTCCGCGTGTGGTAGACGGGGTTGCCCGGGTCGACCCGTTCCGGGCTGAACGCCACGAAGACGTCGACCCCGACCGTGAGCCCCTTGGCCTCGAGGCGCGGCTGCAGCAGTTCCCGCGTGGTGCCCGGATACGTGGTGCTTTCGAGCACCACGCACAGCCCGGGATGCGCCTGCCGCGCGATCGCGTCGGCCGCGCTCAGCACGTAGGCCATGTCCGGGTCGCGCGTCTTGGAGAGCGGCGTCGGCACGGCGATGGAGATCGCATCACACGCCGCCAGCCGGTCCTCGACCGTCGTGGCAACGAACTTCCCGCTGGCGACGGCCGCCTGTATCAGATCGGCCGGCACATCCTGGATGTGCGACTGCCCGGCCATGAGCAGGTCCACCACCCGCTCGCTCACGTCGTAGCCGACGACGGTGAAGCCGGCGTGCACGAACTCCATGGCGAGCGGCAGGCCCACATAGCCGAGCCCGATGACACCGATTACCGACGTCCGGTCGGCGATGGAGGCGAGAGCCTGATCCTTTGCAGTGGTCATGTCTGTCATTGGCGGTCGGCGCTCAGCGGCCGAAGAAGGCTCGCACGGTGGCGATCACTTCGTCGAGCTGGGACGTGGTGAGTTCGGGGTACACGGGGAGCGACAGGACTTCCCTGGCCGCCCGCTCGGCCTCGGGGCACTGCCCGGCCGTGTAGCCCAGATAGGCGAAGCACGGCTGCAGATGGAGCGGCAACGGATAGTACACGTTGGAGCCGATACCGCGCTCCTTCAGGTACGCCTGCAGGTCATCGCGACGGGCGACGCGGATGGTGTACTGGTTGTAGATCGACGTGTTGGCCGGATCGACCCACGGTGTGGCGAGTTCGGTCAGGTCGCCGAACGCCGCGTCGTAATAGGCCGCGTTGCGCCGACGGGCCGCGCTCCACTGCTCCAGATGCGGCAGCTTGGCCCGCAGGACGGCCGCCTGCAGCGCATCGAGCCGGCTGTTGTAGCCGACGATCTCGTGGTAGTAGGTCCGGCGGCTGCCGTGCGTACGCAGCTTCATCAGCGCCTCGAAGAGCGCCTCGTCCTGGGTGACCATCATGCCACCGTCGCCATAGCCCCCCAGATTCTTCGAGGGGAAGAAGCTGTAGGTGCCGATGGCCGCGGCCTCGCCCGCCATGACCTTGCGCCCGTCGATCATGCGGCTCGCCCCGATGGACTGCGCCGCATCCTCGATGACCGGTCGACCGTGCGCGGCGGCCTTCACCTGTTCGATGGGCGCCATCTGCCCGAAGAGATCGACCGCGATGACGGCCTTCGTGCGCGCCGTGATCGCCGGCGTGATCTGCGCCGGATCGATGTTGTAGGAGCGCGGATCGATGTCGACGAACACCGGGCGGGCCCCGACGTTGTGGATCGCCCCGCCGGTGGCGAAGAAGGTGAACGGCGTGGTGACGACCTCGTCGCCGTGCCCCACGCCCAATGCCCGCAGGGCGAGCAGGATGGCGTCCGTTCCGTTCGCACAGCCGACCGCGTACTTCACCTGCGACAGGCCGGCCACGCTGCATTCGAGCTGCGCGACAGGATCGCCGAGGATGAAGGCCTGCTGATCGACGACCTCCATGAGCGCCGCCACCACCTCGTCGCGGATGGTGGCGTGCTGGGCCTTCAGATCGAGAAGAGGAACTGCCATGGATACCTGCCGATCAGATGTTCACGCGCAGCGGCAGCGGCACATCGCGCCCCGTCTTCGCGGACTCGTAGATGCCGAGGATGAGCTCCAGCGACTTGCGGCCGGCGCGCCCATCGGTGTCGGGCTTCGCCTCGCCGCGCAGGACCGACACCACGTTGCGGTAGTAGCCCTCATGGCCGAAGCCGTAGACACTCGGCGGATTCGTGTTCGCCTGCTCGACGAGCTTGTCGTCGTCGTCGTAATCGGAGAACTGCCAGTGCTCCACCTTGTTGACCGCCGTCCCGCCGATCTTCACCGTCCCCTTCTCGCCAAGGATGGTGATGCTCCCCTCCAGGTTCTTCGGGAAGGTGAGCATGGTGACCTCGATGGTGCCGATCGCCCCGGAGCGGAACTTCATGATCGCCACGCCGCTGTCCTCGGCCTCGATGCGACGGGCCATGGTCGCGGTCTTGGCCATCACGCTTTCGACGGGCCCTACCAGCCACTGGATGAGGTCGACGTAGTGCGACGCCTGATTCATGAACGCACCGCCGTCGAACTCCCAGGTCCCGCGCCACGGCGCCTGCTCGTAATACTCCTGCGGGCGTGTCCAGCGCACGGTGCAGTTGGCCATGTAGATGCGCCCGAAACGGCCACGGTCGATGGCCCGCTTGAGCAGGACGATGGGCGGGTTGAGCCGGTTCTGCTTGACGACGAACAGGTGCACGCGGTGCTCGTCGCACGCCTGCACCAGCGCGTCGGCCGCGGCGAGCGAGATCGCCATGGGCTTCTCGCTGATGACGTGTCGCCCGGCCTTCGCCGCCGCGATACCGTGCTGCGGGTGGAGGCCACTGGGCGTCGCGATCACCACCGCGTCGCTCGGCACCTCGGCCAGCATCGTCTCGAGATCGGTGAACCACGGCACACCGGCTGCCGCCCCGGCCGCTTCCGCACGCTCGGTGACGATGTCGCACACCGCCACCAGCTGCAGGTCGGCGATCTTGGCGATCGCGTCGAGGTGGTTCCTGCTGATGCGCCCGCAGCCCACGAGGGCGATGCGGATGTGCTGCCCGGCCGGAATGATCTTGTCGGTCATGCCTGCTCCTCGATGCGCGCCACCACGTCACCGCGCCGCTCGTACAGCGCGCCCGTGCCGGGGCAACGCAAGCGTTCCGCCGAGGCGTCCGTCGGCGACGCACCGACGCCCTCGAGGCGGTATCCTGCCTCCGACATCCACCCGATCCGCCGCGCCGGCACACCGGCCACCAGGGCATGATCGGGGACATCGCGGTTGACCACCGCACCGGCGCCGACGAACGCATAGCGACCGACCGTGTGCCCACACACGATCGTCGCATTGGCCCCGATACTCGCCCCGCGCTTCACGAGCGTGCGACGGTACTCGTGCTTGCGTGACACGGCGCTGCGCGGGTTGTAGACGTTGGTAAACACCATGGACGGCCCGCAGAACACGTCGTCCTCCAGCTCCACTCCTTCGTACACGGACACATTGTTCTGGATCTTCGCATTGGCGCCGATGACGACCCCGCTCATCACGACGACATTCTGTCCGAGTGAACAGCGCGGGCCGATGACGGCCCCGCCATTGACGTGACAGAAGTGCCAGATGCGCGTGCCGGCGCCGATGACGGCGCCGTCGTCGACATACGCCGACTCGTGCACGAGCGCGCCGTCCCCCAGCGTGACCTGCGCGCCGACGTTCCCCTCACCGGGACGCGCGATCATGCCCGAAATGCCGGCAGTGCTCACGCGACCCCGGCGGCCTGTCCGGCCGCGAGGATCGCGTGCCACTCCTGCAGCGACCGCACACCCGGTTCACGTGAACGTCGCGCCGCGATGGCCTCCACGGCGGCATTGGCGGCGGTGAGCGTGGTGGTGTACGGCACACGATTCGCGATCGCGGCCTGCCGCAGCTTCTCGTCGTCGACCTGCGCGTGCTTGCCGAGCGGCGTGTTGACGAGCAGCTGGATCTCCCCGTTCAGGATCATGTCGACGCCGTGCGGCCGCCCCTCGTGCACCTTGAGGACGGTGGTGACGGGCACTCCCTGCGTGCGGAAGAACGCGGCGGTCCCGGTCGTGGCGTAGAGGGAGAATCCAAGCTCATGAAAACGCGCGGCGAGTCTGGCCGCGGTGGGCTTGTCGGCGTCGTTCACCGTGAAGAACACGGCGCCTTCGGCCGGCAGCGCGTTGTCGGCGGCGATCTGCGACTTGAGGAACGCCGTACCGAAATCGTCGTCGATGCCCATGACCTCGCCCGTCGAGCGCATCTCGGGGCTGAGCACCGGGTCGAACTCCCGGAACTTGTTGAACGGGAACACGGCTTCCTTGACGCTGACGAACGGCGGGATGATCTCGTGCGTGAAACCGATCTCGGCGAGCGTCTCCCCGAGCATGAGCCGTGCGGCGACCGACGGGAGCGACACGCCGATCGCCTTCGAGACGAACGGCGCGGTGCGCGAGGCGCGCGGGTTCACCTCGATGACGTACACGTGCCCGTCCTTGTACGCGTACTGCACGTTGATCAGCCCCACGACGCCGAGCCGCTTCGCGAAGGCGACGGTGTGGGCCTTCATCTGCGCGACGGCTGCCGGCGGAATGAGGTACGGGGGCAGGACACACGCCGAGTCGCCGGAATGAATGCCGGCGCTCTCGATGTGCTCCATCACCGCGCCGATCACCACCTCGGTGCCGTCGCTGAGGGCATCGACATCGGCCTCGAATGCGTCCTCGAGGAAACGGTCCACGAGCACCGGGCGCTCCTCGGACACGCGGGCCGCGCGTTCGAAATAGTCGCGCAGCGAGGCTTCGTCGTGCACGATCTCCATGGCCCGCCCGCCGAGCACGTAGGACGGGCGCACGAGCACGGGGAAACCGATCGTCTGGGCGATCGTGACCGCCTCGTCGACGCTGGTGGCCGTTCCGTTCGCCGGCTGCTCGATCCCGAGTTCACGCGCGATGGCCTCGAAGCGGCGACGATCCTCCGCGGCGTCGATCGCATCGGGGGAGGTACCGAGGATCTTCACGCCGGCGGCCTCGAGCGGCCGCGTGAGCTTGAGCGGCGTCTGGCCACCGAGCTGCACGATGACCCCCTCGGGGTTCTCGCGCTGCACGATCTCGAGGACATCCTCGAGCGTGAGCGGCTCGAAGTAGAGCTTGTCGGAGATGTCGAAGTCGGTGGAGACCGTCTCGGGATTCGAGTTGACCATGATGGTCTCGTATCCCTGGGCGCGGAGCGCGAGCACGGCGCGCACGCAGCAGTAGTCGAACTCGACGCCCTGTCCGATGCGATTCGGGCCCGAACCGAGGATCACGACCTTTTTGCGCCCCCCGGTGGCGGCTTCGCTCTCCTCGTCGTAGTTGCCGTACAGATACGGCGTGCTCGAGGGGAACTCTCCCGCGCAGGTGTCGATCATCTTGTACGACGGCCGGACGCCCAGCGACCAACGCAGCTCGCGCGCCGCCTGCTCGGTCTGGCCGCGCAGCGCCGCGAGCTGGCGATCGGAGAAGCCGAGGCGCTTCACGCGGCGCATCGATTCCGCATCGACGGCGGGCAGGTCGCGATACCATGCCTCGGCATCGAGCAGCTCCCGCATCTGGTCGAGGAACCAGGGATCGATACCGGACACCTCGTGCAGTTCAGCCGTTCCCATGCCGAGCTGCATGGCGCGCTTGAGCTGGAAGATGCGTTCGGGGGTCGGCCGGCGCAGGGCACCGCGGAGTTCCTCGCGCGAGCCCTCGGTGAGCCGGTCATCCTGCAGGCGTTCACCGACGACCCAGCCGGCGCGTCCGGTCTCGAGCGCGCGCAGGGCCTTCTGGAACGCCTCCTTGAACGTACGGCCGATGGCCATCGACTCGCCCACGGACTTCATCTGCGTGGTGAGCCCGGGATCGGCGGCGGCGAACTTCTCGAACGCGAAACGCGGACACTTCACGATGACGTAATCGAGCACCGGCTCGAAGCTGGCCGGCGTCGTCTTCGTGATGTCGTTGGGCACCTCATCGAGGGTATAGCCCACGGCAAGCTTGGCCCCGATGCGCGCGATGGGGAAGCCGGTGGCCTTGGACGCCAGCGCGGACGAGCGCGAGACGCGCGGATTCATCTCGATGACGATCAGCTCGCCGTCGCGCGGATTGACGGCGAACTGCACGTTGCAGCCGCCGGCGTCCACGCCGATCTCGCGGATGATCGCCACGGCCGCGTCACGCATGACCTGATACTCGCGGTCGGTCAGCGTCATGGCCGGCGCCACGGTGATGGAATCACCGGTGTGGACGCCCATCGGATCGAGGTTCTCGATCGAGCAGACGATGACCACGTTGTCGGCGCAGTCGCGCATCACCTCGAGCTCGTACTCCTTCCACCCGAGGAGCGAGCGCTCGATGAGCACGGAGTGCACGGGGGAGAGGTCGAGGCCACGGCGCACCATGGTCTCGAACTCCTCGCGATTGTAGGCGATGCCACCGCCGGTTCCGCCGAGGGTGAACGACGGCCGGATGATCGCGGGGAAGCCGGTATTCTCGACCGCCGCGAGCGCCTCGTCGAGCGTGGTGACCGTGGTGCCGGTCGGGCACTTGAGTCCGATCTTCTCCATCGCGTCGGCGAAGAGCTTGCGATCCTCGGCCACGCGGATGGCACGGGCGTTCGCCCCGATCAGCTCGCAGCCGTACCGCGCGAGCACGCCGTCGTCGAACAGTTTGAGCGCGACGTTGAGCGCCGTCTGTCCCCCCATGGTGGGGAGCACGGCATCCGGGCGTTCCTTGGCGATGATCTTCTCGACGTACTCCGGCGTCACCGGCTCCACATACGTGCGATCCGCGAACTCCGGATCGGTCATGATGGTCGCCGGATTGGAATTCACGAGGATGACTTCGTAGCCCTCTTCGCGCAGGGCCTTGGTGGCCTGCGTCCCGGAATAATCGAACTCGGCGGCCTGCCCGATCACGATCGGGCCAGAGCCGATCACGAGAATCCGGTGCAGGTCAGAACGTCGCGGCATGGAGGAGGTCTTCGATGATGTCGTCGAGTGAACGCTGCGCTCGCCATCCGGTGGCGCGCTGCAGCTTTCGCGGATCCCCGATGAGCACGGGGACGTCAACCGGTCGCACCAGTGCCGGATCCTCGATCGGCACGGCGCGCGAACCCGTGCGCGCCAGCACCATCTCGAGGATCTGCTGCACCGACCATCCGGTGCCACTGGCCACGTTGTACGCCTCGCCGGGCGCGCCCCGCTGACAGAGGGAAATATACGCAGCCACGACGTCACTTACATGCAGGAAATCGCGAACGGGCGTGCGATTGCCGACGGGCATGGGGGTGCCGGCATCGGCCTGCGCCAACGAGACGGCGCGCTGCACGAGGGCCGGCAACAGGAAGCGGGGTGGCTGCCCGGCGCCGCTGTGGTTGAAGCTGCGGGCCACGACGACTCGCAGCGCCGTCGCCCGCCAGGCCTGCAGCGCGAGCACTTCCTGCGCGGCCTTGGTGGCGGCGTACACCGTTCGGGGCGCCTGCACGGCCGACTCGGCGAGGGGCATGACGTGCGAGGGATCGCGCCCGTACTGCTCGGCACTCCCGACGACGAGGACCGTGGGCTCCACCCCCGTGCGCGCGCGCTGCCCCTCGAGGTGGTGCAGCAGGCGGGCGGTGGCGGTGACGTTCACCTCCCAGGCGAGTACGGGATCGGCGGCCGCGGTGGGGAGATGCGAGATCGCCGCCAAGTGAATGACCGTATGCGGCCGTGCCTCGGCGACGACGCGCTGGACGTAGGCGTCGTCGCGCAGGTCACCGAGGAGCCACCGGACGTGCGCCGGCGTGGCCGGCGTGCCCGCCGGGAGGGCGTCCCCCACGGGATCCGTGGCGAGCGCGAACAGCTCGGCGCCCTCCGCGGCCAGCGCCGGCAGCAGCCACTGCCCCACGAAGCCGGCGGCGCCGGTGACGAGCACGCGCCCCAGCGGGCGCCCGTCGGCGGCGCTCACTTCGCGCCGTGATACCGGGCGAGGTCCGCCTCTACCATCATCTCCACGAGTTGGCGGAAGTCGACGCGCGGCGTCCAGCCGAGTCCGGTCCTGGCCTTCGACGGATCGGCCACGAGCAGATCCACCTCGGCAGGGCGGAAGAAGCGTTCGTCCTGCACCACGAATTCGCGGTAGTCGAGGCCGACGGCCCCGAAGGCAAGCTCACAGAACTCGCGCACCGAGTAGGTCTCGCCCGTGCCGATCACGAAGTCATCGGGCTGCTCCTGCTGGAGCATGCGCCACATGGCGTCGACGTAGTCGCCGGCGAAGCCCCAGTCGCGGCGCGCGTCGAGGTTGCCGAGGCGGAGGTCCCGCTGCAAGCCGAGCTTGATGCGCGCAACGCCATCGGAAATCTTGCGCGTCACGAACTCGAGGCCGCGGCGCGGCGACTCGTGGTTGAAGAGGATGCCGCTGACCGCGAAGAGGTCGAAGCTCTCGCGGTAATTCACGGTGATCCAATGGCCGTACACCTTGGCAACGCCGTAGGGCGAGCGCGGATAGAACGGTGTGGCCTCGCGCTGCGGGGTTTCGACGACCTTGCCGAACTGTTCGCTGGAGCTGGCCTGATAGAAGCGCGCCTTCGGCGCGGCCTTGCGCAGCGCCTCGAGCATGCGCGTGACGCCGAGTGCCGTGAACTCGCCGGTGAGCACCGGTTGGTTCCACGACGTCTGGACGAAGCTCTGGGCGGCGAGGTTGTAGATCTCGTCGGGCTGCGTCGCCTGCACGACGTCGGTGAGCGAGGTCTGATCGAGCAGGTCGGCGGAGACGAGTTCGACGCGATCGACGAGGTGGGCGATGCGTTCGTACGGGGTCGTGGAAGAACGGCGGACGACGCCCACGACGCGATAGCCCTTCTCGAGCAGGAGCTCGGCGAGGTAGGAGCCGTCCTGGCCGGTGATGCCCGTGATTAGCGCGGTTTTGGTCACGATACGAAAGGTCGTGGGTGGTGAGTTCGAGTCGTGAGCGAGGCGTGGCATGGTACCGCTGTCATGCACCCCGCGACTCCACCGTTGGATACACGACGCGGGGAGACCCGCTGTGTGAGCGAGCTCCCCGCGCCGTGAATCCTGACGGGCGGATTACGCGACGGCGACCTGACCGCGCGGTGCGCGCGGAACCTTGCCGGCGGCGAGGCAGCGCGTGCAGACCTTCACCTTGATGATCTTGCCCGCTTCGAGGGTGCGCACGACCTGGAGGTTGGGCTTCCAGGTGCGGCGCGTCTTGTTGTTGGCATGCGAGACGTTGTTGCCGTAGGCAACACCCTTGTCGCAGCTGTAGCAGCGGTTGCGATTGATGGCCATGGGCGTGGTCTCAGCTCAGGATGAGTTCGATACGCGCCATTTCCGCGCCGTCACCCTTGCGGTGGCCGGTCTTGAGAATGCGCGTATAGCCGCCCGGACGCGTGGCGAATGCGGGGCCGAGCTCCTGGAAGAGCTTGTCCGCGGCCTCACGCTTCTGGACGTGCTTGCCGGCGAGCCGGCGCGCGTGGAGCGTACCGGTGCGGGCCTTGGTGATCAGCTTCTCGACGAACGGGCGGAGCTCCTTGGCCTTGGCCTCGGTCGTCTCGATCGCGCCCTGCTCAATGAGCGAGGTCGCGAGGTTGCGGAGCAGCGCAAGACGCTGCTCACTGGTCCGCCGGAGCTGGCGGTTGGCCTTACGATGGCGCATGGGCGTTAGTCCTCGTCGTCGTCGTCATCGGGCGCGTTCTCGGCGGCGCGGCTGGGCGGGGTGCCCATGTCGAGGATGCGGACACCGTCCGTGCTCTCCTCGTAGCGCATGCCGAAATTGAGCCCTTCCTTCTCGAGCAGCGCGGCGATTTCCTGCAGGGACTTCTTGCCGAAGTTCTTGACCTGGAGGATCTGCGCCTCGGTCTGGCGAACCAGATCGCCGAGCGAGCGGATGTTGGAGTTCTTGAGTGAATTGACAGACCGCACCGACAGCTCGAGGTCATCGATCGGGGTGCGGAACAGCTCGGCCAGGCGGATGGCGTCGGAGTTGGCGCCGTCGCCGGCTGCGCCGGGCTGCGCGGAGGCCGAGGACCCGAAACCCACGAAGTACTGGAAGTGGGTCTGGGCGAGGGCTGCCGCGTAGCTCACCGCTTCCTCGGGCGACATGGTGCCGTTGGTCTCGACGGTGAGCGTGAGCCGGTCGTAGTCGGTGCGCTGCCCGACGCGCGTTTCCGCGACGGTGAAGTTCGCCCGACGGACCGGGTTGTAGATGGCATCGATCCGCACGACATCGACCGGGAGGTTCTTGTCGGCCGGATGCTGGTCGCTCTCGACGTAGCCGCGCCCCTTGTTCACGTAGAGTTCGACGGTGAAGTCGCGCTCGTCGGTGATGGTGAAGAGGTGGTGCGCCGGGTCGACGACACGCACGCCGCCCGTGGCGACGATGTCCGCCGCCGTCACGGTGCCCGGCCCCGCCTTGTTGATGCGGAGCACGGTCTGCTCCACCTCGTCGGGCAGGGAGAGCGTGAGCGTCTTGAGGTTGCCGATGATCTGGTGCACGTCTTCGACGACGCCCGCGATGGTCTGGTGCTCATGCACCACTCCGTCGATGCGGAACGCCCACACGGCGGAGCCCCGCAGCGACGACAGGAGCAGTCGACGCATCGCGTTGCCCAGCGTGTGTCCGAAGCCGCGCTCGAGCGGCTGCAGACGGAATTCGGCCAGATTTGGCATGTCCTCGCGCTTGGTCGCTTCAACCAGCTGCGGACGAACCAGCCCGGAAAGATCGATGGTTGCCATGAAAGTTCGTATCGGAAAGTGGTCTCACCACCTCGGCAAGGTGGCGACGCTCTACCCCGCCCCGAACGCGCGGTAGACTCGTGAGGGGGTTCGGGCCCCGACCAGGGCGGGCGCCAGGCGCCCGCCCTTCCTGCGGTTTACTTCGAGTACAGTTCGACGACGAGCTGTTCCTGCGCGGCGAGCGGGATGCTCGTGCGCGCGGGCTTCTCGAGGACGCGGCCGCTGAACGACTCCTTGTCGACGGCGATCCACGACAGCGAGCCACCCTTCGCCGCCTGCTCCATCGCGCTCATCACGAGCACGAGCTCGCGCGACGACTGCTTCACGCGCACTTCCTCGCCCGGGCGCACCTGGTACGACGGGATGTCGAGGAGGCGACCCTTCACCTCGATGTGGCGGTGACGGATGAGCTGACGCGCGGCCTTGCGGCTCGGGGCGAAGCCCATGCGGTACACCACGTTGTCGAGACGGGTCTCGAGGGCGGCGAGGAGGTTGTGGCCGGTGATGCCGGCCTGCGACGCCACGCGCTCGAACGTGTTGCGGAACTGCTTCTCCGAGATGCCGTAGATGCGCTTGATCTTCTGCTTCTCGCGCAGCTGCTTGGCGAACTCGGACATCTTCTTGCGACGCGCCGTGGCCTGACCGTGCTGACCCGGGGCGTACGGACGACGCTCGACGGGGCACTTCTCGGTAAAGCACTTGGTGCCCTTCAGAAAGAGCTTCGCGCCCTCACGACGGCACTGACGGCAGCTGGGACCAGTGTAACGAGCCATGGATCAGACCCTCCGGCGCTTGGGGGGACGGCAGCCGTTGTGCGGAATCGGGGTGACGTCGCGAATGGACTTCACCTGGAGACCGGCAGCGGCGAGCGCCTGAATGGCCGACTCGCGACCCGAGCCGGGACCCTGCACGCGGACGTGCACGCGGCGCACGCCGAGGGTGAGCGCCTCGCGGGCGCACTGCTCGGACGCCACCGTGGCGGCGAACGGCGTGGACTTCTTCGACCCCTTGAAGCCCGCCTTGCCGGCCGAGCCCCACGACACCGCGTTGCCATGCATGTCGGTGATCGTGATGGTCGTGTTGTTGAACGTGGCGCTGACGTGGGCGATGCCTTCCGCCTCGACGACGCGCTTGGTCTTCTTCGCGGTAGCCATGGCTTACTTGGTCACCTTCTTCTTGCCCGCGATGGCGCGGCGCGGCCCCTTCTTGGTGCGCGCGTTCGTGTGCGTGCGCTGCCCGCGCACGGGGAGACCGCGGCGGTGACGCGTGCCACGATAGGAACCGATGTCCATCAGGCGCTTGATGTTCATCGCGACTTCGGTGCGAAGCGCACCCTCCACGCGATGATTGCGCTCGATTTCCTGACGGAGCTTGTTGAGATCGCTGTCGTTGAGGTCACGAACGCGTTGGGCGGTCGACACCCCGGTGGCCTCGAGGATCTTCTGGGCGGTCTTGCGACCGATGCCGAAGATGTAGGTCAGGCCAATCTCGATCTTCTTTTCACGCGGAAGATCAACGCCGGCAATACGTGCCATGTTGTATGCGCTCCCTTAGCCCTGACGCTGCTTGTGCTTCGGGTTGCGCTTGCAGATGATGCGAGTCACGCCCTGTCGCTTCACGACCTTGCAGTGCTCACAAATCGGCTTGACGCTGCTGCGAACTTTCACGGGTCACCTCGGCGCGTAGGCGCCGACGGAGTCTCCCGCACCACCCTCTCGGGCGGCCGGCCGGACTCCCCATGCTGTTCATCGCTCATGAAGCATCGCGCCCTGTTGCCAGGAGCTCCGATTCCGCGCACGAGCGAAGCGAAAGTGGCCAGCGGATTGGCCGGTGAACTGCCCGAAAATGGGCAAGACCCGTAGCCTAGCGGACTTAGGACCGCCCCGCAAGTGAGGCGGCGACTTGGTGCATGGCCGCCACGGGGTCCGCGGCGCCGGTGACCGCCCGTCCGAGAATCAGCCACCGGGCGCCGGCGTCGGCCGCCGCCGCCGGGGTCATGACACGCCGCTGATCGTGCGCATCCCCACCCGGCAACCGGATGCCGGGAATCAGGAGCCCGAGCCGGTCCCCGTGCGCCGCGTGGACGGCGGCGGCCTCGTGTCCGGAACAGACGATGCCGGCCCCTTCCCCCTCGGCCACGAGGCCGGCGAGCCGCAGCACTTCGGCCTCCACATTCACCCCCGATCGCCCCCACGCCGACTCCACGCCGGCGGCGTCCATACTGGTCAGGATGGTAACGCCGAGGATTCCGCAGCCCCCGTCGGGCTGCCCCTCCCGTGCCCCCGCCACGGCGGCCGCGATCATCTCCCGCCCGCCGCTGGCGTGGACGGTCAGCAACGACGCGCCATGGCGCGCCACGCTGCGCGCCGCGCCGCGGACGGTGTTGGGGATGTCGTGCAGCTTGAGGTCCACGAACACCTCCTTGCCGCACTCGCGGAGCCACGACACGATCGCCGGCCCCTCGGCCGCGAACAGCTCGAGGCCGACTTTGTAGAAGCCGCAGGCATCGCCGAGTCGGTCGACGATCGCCGCCGCCCCGGCACGGCCGGGGACGTCGAGCGCCACGATGGGGGTGACGGTCCGGGGCGCCGCCGGGGCGGCCGGGGTCGTTATGAGGGCCACTGCAGCGTACCGATGATGGAAGTGAGGTCACGCACGCCTTCGCGATCGGCCCAGGCGTGCATCTGGCGCACGACCCGTTCCGGCGCGCGCGGATCGCGCAGGGCGGCGGTCCCGACCCCGACCAGGGCGGCGCCGGCCAGCAGGTACTGCACGGCATCGTCACCGGTGCTCACCCCGCCCAGGCCGATGAGGGGCACACCGGGGAGGGCGCGACTCACGCGCCAGGTGGCCAGCAACCCGATCGGCAGGACGGCCGGGCCCGAGAGCCCGCCACTACCAAAGCTGATCTTCGGGCGACGGCGATGCGTATCGATGACCAGCCCCGGCATGGTGTTCACGAGCGTCAGCCCGGTGGCGCCATGGTCGACGGCCACACGGGCCGTATCGGCGATCGCGGCCCCGAGGGTGGGTGAGAGCTTCACGAAGATGGGGCGGGCCGTCTTCGCACGGGCCGCCCCCACCAGCGCCGCGAGGGCGGTCTGGTCGGCGCCGAACTCGAGCCCCCCCGCCTTCACGTTCGGGCAGCTCACGTTGAGCTCGAAGGCATCGACGCCGGGCATGCCGTCGATTGCCTCGACGATGGCGGCGAAGTCCTCGACGCTGTTGCCGACCACGTTGACGAACACGCGTGTCCCCGGATGATGCGCCGGGAGCCACGGCAGGTACTCCCGCTTGACCACTTCGAGTCCGGGGTTCGCGAGCCCGATGGCGTTGATCATCCCGCCGGCGAACTCGCTCACGCGCAACGCCGGATTGCCGGCGCGCGGGGCAATGCTCACCGCCTTGGTGGAGATGCCGCCGATGCGGTCCAGATCCACGACATCGTCGATCTCCATGCCGAAGCCGGCGGTCCCCGACGCCAGCACGACCGGGTTCCGGAATTCCAGCCCGGCCACGCGGGTGGCGAGCCCCGCCGCCGATGCGCTCATCCGCCCACCTTCCGCTCGTACTCGGTGAGGTAGCGCTCGATGGCGTCGGCCAGCTGGTCGGCGAGTTCCGCCTGGCGATCGGGAGAGGTCATGTAGGCCGCTTCGTTGCGATTGGTACCGAAACCGATTTCCACGAGCACCGCGGGCATGAACGCGGTCACGAGCACGCGGAATCCGGCCTGCTTGACGCCCCGGTTGGGGCCCGGGTGCACCTGACGCAATTCGGTCTGCACGAGTTGCGCGAGCCTGGCCGACTCCCGCAAGTGCTCGTTCTGCGCCATGTCCCGCATGATGAAGCCCAGGGGGTCGTCTCGGTTCACGTCGACATCGGTCTCGAAGCGGACGGCCTCGTTTTCCATTGCTGCCACCCGTCGCTCGTCCTCGGTCTTCGCTTCCGCGAGGAAGTATGTTTCGAAGCCGCGCGCCGTGCCGGGATTCCGCCAGCGGGGATTGGCGGCGTTGACATGGATCGAGACGAAGAGATCGCCCTTCGCCTCGTTGGCGATGCGCCCCCGATCGGAGAGCGCGATGAGCGTGTCGGTGGTGCGCGTCATGACGACCTTCACGCCGCGCCCCTCGAGCGCACGCCGCAGCTGCCTCGAGACCGCGAGGGTGATGTCCTTCTCGTAGACCCTGGGCCCGCCGGCGATCGGCCCGGACATGCCGTTGTCGGGGCCGCCGTGGCCGGCATCCACGACGACGACGCGCTGTCGCCCGCTCCCCCGTCCCTCCGGCGGACGGACGGCGGTGCGGTCCGGTTCGGCCCGCACGCTGGGTCTGGCGACGGAAGCGGCTGGACGTCGTGCCGGCTCGGGTGTGCGCCGGGCGGCCACGACCGGGGTAAAGCGCCGGATCTCGCGCTTCTCCACATCGAAGAGCACACCAGTACCGAGCCGAGGCAGCACGTCGGCCGCGAAGGACACGGGGACATAGACGGTCCCCGCCTCGCGGAACACCTCGGCCGCCAGCGGCAGCGTGTCGTCGGCGACGATGGCGAACGCCATGCCCGGCTCGACGTCGATCCCGACCGCCCCCACCTCCACCCGATACCGTCCGGGGTGCTGCACATCGCGCACGAGCTGCCCCCCGAGGGCTTCCGCGAGTTGGTCGGCGCGCAGTGCCAATCCCCCGGCGGGGTGGCGGGTCACTGCCACCGGACGCGCGCGCTCTCCGAGGCGCGCCGTGAAGGGAGCGAGCGGTCCAGGCGCGGGGCGCTGCGCGCTCAACGCCGAGGCCGCGACCGCGAGCACGCCGACCACGGCCGATACGCAGCGGAACGGACGGCGAATCATCCCTTCCGCAACGCGCGCGCGATTTCCCGCTCCGCGTCGCGCTTCTTGAGGTCCTCACGCTTGTCGTGCTGCTGCTTGCCGCGCGCGAGGGCGATGCGGCACTTCACGATCCCGTGCTTGAAGTAGAGATCGAGGGGCACGAGCGTGAGCCCCTGCCGCTCGACGGAGCCGATGAGGCGACGGATCTCGCGCTTGTGGAGCAGCAGTTTGCGCGTGCGGGTGGGATCGTGGTTGAAGACGTTGCCGTGCCCGTACGCGCCGATGTGCAGGTTGAGAAGGAACACCTCGCCATCGCGCACGTAACCATAGGCATCGGTGAGATTGGCCCGACCGTCACGCAACGCCTTCACCTCAGTCCCGGTAAGCACGATACCGGCCTCCCAGGTGTCGAGGATTTCGTAGTCGTGACGCGCGCGTTTGTTGCGCGCAATCAGCTCGGTCGGTTCTTCGGTGTCCTGTTTCGCCATACGTAGGAGAAACGTAATCGCTTCGGGCACGTTTTCCCCGTTCGACGATCGCCCGCCCCATCACGTTTCTGGCCTGTGGCGTTGACTTTCGGGGTCGTCCCGACCTATTCTTCCCGCCCTGCCGCTCCCGTGGTCGTTCACTGCGGGGCGGGATCTGCCGGAGTGGTGGAATTGGTAGACGCGCTGCGTTCAGGGCGCAGTGTCCGCAAGGACGTGCCGGTTCGAGTCCGGCCTTCGGCACCTCGCGTCAGGAAAGTCAGAACGGGCAACAGCCGACGAGGCCGTTGCCCGTTTTGTCTGTGGGGCGTCCCGCGCCGTACCATCGCACGGCGCAGGTGACGCGGTCACCCCTTGAGGGCACTCGGTCGCACGTCGTCGGGGAGGGAGGCCGTACCAAAGGCGAGCCGGAGCTGCTCGTTGAGCGAAGCGCGCGTCTCCTGCACATGGAGCGTGGCGCGGTGCAGTGCCTCCGCCGGCGGCGGGTCGAGACCGGCCCCTGCGAGCAGCACGCGGGCGAGTCGCGTCGCGGGTGTCTCGGGGTTCCCGCGCACGGCGAGCGCCGCGGTGTACGCACGCCACCGCTCCGCCCACTGCCCACCGCACGCCGCATCGCGGCGCGCCTCGGCGGAGACGACCGGCGCCAACTGGTGTGCCATGTCGGCCGCCGTGCGGTCGTCGAGCGCATCCCGCTCGGCCACGATCAGGCCGATGGCCCGACGGGCGAAGGTCAACTCGCGCAGCGCCGCCCGGCGGTCACCACACACCGTGGTCAGCCAGTCGGTGGTGCCGCTGTCGGGCTCGCGCAGCAGGTGGTTGAGATAGACCTCGACCCGCTGCCGCCGCGCGCGCGCGGCCTGCCACTCGGCCCACCATCCCATGATGCGCGGTCAGCCCTGCAGGATGGGAAGCCCGCCGGGTACGTCCGGGGTGGTGGCCTCGTACGGCGGCAACCCCACGCGGTCACGCACCACGGCCTCGTCCTCGAGCAGGTCACTGAGCTTCACCCCCTCGAGCACCTCGTCGATGCGTTTCTGCAGCAGCATCCACACGGGGCGGATGCTGCAGTTCTCTGCCTCCGCGCACCGCCCCGCGTCGACGGGGTGCGAGACACAGTGGAGATCGAACGTCGTGAGTTCGGACGCCTGAATCACGTCCCGCACGGTGATCTCCTCGGGCGCGCGCGCCAGCGAGTAGCCCCCGCGGGCGCCACGCGTGCTGTTCACGATCCCCGCGCGTCGCATGCGCAGCAGGATCTGCTCGACGTAGTCGCCGGGCAGCCGCTCACGCGCCGCCACATCGCGACCCGTCACCGGACCGGTACCGGCGCGGCGTGCAAGGTGGAGGGCGCAGATCAGCCCATACTCGGCCCACGTAGTAATACGCATATCCGAGAGTCTAGGGTGCGATCGCGGTGCAGACAAGACGCACCGAGCGCCCGGGGGCGCCGACCGTCACGTCCCCGGTCATCCACCGCTGCTCGCCCCATGCCGGCCTTCGGGCACGCCGATCTCGGTCATGCGCCGAAGATCGAGCACGGCGTCGACCTCGCCCTCGGGGATCAGCCCTTCCCGGCGGACCAGATCGCGAATGAGCACCCCATCGCGCACACTCCGCTTGGCGAGCTCGGCCGCCGCCGCGTAGCCGATCTGCGGCATGAGCGCCGTCGCCAGCGCCGCCGACCGTTCGACCCAGTACTCGCACATCGCGCTGTTGGCCTCGATGCCACACACACAACGCTCCGTCAGCGACGTGATCGCCCCCGTGAGGATCTGCATCGAGAGCAGGATGTTGTGCGCGATGACCGGCATCATGACGTTGAGTTCGAGTTGCCCGTGCTCCGCGGCCATGGTGACCGTGAGATCGCAGCCGATCACCTGAAAGCACACCTGATTGACCATCTCGGGGATCGACGGGTTGATCTTCCCGGGCATCATGCTCGATCCCGGCTGGACCGCGGGGAGGACGATTTCGTCGAGTCCGGTGCGAGGGCCGGACACCATGAGCCGGAGGTCGCTCGCGATCTTGGACAGATCGATGGCCAGGCCCCGCAGCGCCGCGCTGAAGGCCGCGGCATCCCCCATGCTCTGCATGAGCTGGATGCGGTCGTTGCCCACCCGCAGCGTCGCGACACCGGACAGGGTGCGCAGCGTGTCGACCATGCGTGCCGGATACACCGGCTCCACGGTGACGCCGGTGCCGACGGCGCTGCCGCCGATACCCAGATCCTCGAGATACGTCGCGGCGTCGGTGATGCGTCGACGGCAGCGCGCGATGGTCCCGGCGTAGGCCGCGAACTCCTGCCCCAACCGGATGGGCATGGCGTCCTGCAGGTGGGTGCGCCCCGCCTTCACGATGCCATCGAAGGCCGCGGCGCGCTCCGCGAACCCCGTCTCCAGCGCCTCGATGGCCGCCAGCAGCTTCGGCAGCTCGCGCAACACGGCGAGCCGGATGGTGGTGGGGATCGTGTCGTTGGTGCTCTGCGCCATGTTCACATGATCGTTCGGATGCACCGGCGCATACCGCCCCCGTGCACTGCCGAGCAGTTCGTTGGCACGATTGGCGAGCACCTCGTTGACATTCATGTTGTGCGACGTGCCTGCCCCTGCCTGATAGGGATCGACCACGAAGTGCTCCCGATGCTCACCGGCGAGCACCTCGTCGGCGGCTTGCACGATCGCCTGCGCGCGCTCGGCGTCGAGGCGGCCGGTGGTACGATGCACGAGAGCGGCCGCCTTCTTGATCCAGACCAGGGCGACCACGAATGGCTCCAGCGGGCGCAGGCCGCTGATGGGGAAGTTCCGGAGCGCCCGCATCGTCTGGATGCCGTAGAGCGCCTCCATGGGCACCTCGAGCGTGCCGAGCGGATCCTGCTCGACACGCATGGCGCGAGGTTGCGCGACCTTCGCACTCGTGGTCATCGGCCCCTCCGGCTGAGACTGTCGCCCGCACACCACCGGGCACTCCCGGAAAGCTATGCCCGCCCGCCGGGCGGGCAATCGATCAGGGGAACGCGCGGGTCGTATCGATCGACGAGGTCAGGTGCAGATTGGCGTCGCGCGTGATGACGAAATTGGTACGCCAGCGGACGAGGGTGAGCGACCGCTTCGACGTGGCGAGCTGGAAGGGGTTGAGCAGTCCTCCCGGCAACGCCACGGAACCATCGTCCTTGAGCGCGCAGTAGATCTGCTCGTTCGCAAAGGGCGTGGCGGGCGGATTGGGGTACTTGAGCTGGAGAATGATCGCGGCACTCGGGTCATTGGTGCCGTTCCACGTGACCGTCATGTTCTCACCGATCGGCGGCAACGTGATGGGCCCGAGTTCGAGCGGCTCCGCCAGCTTCAGCGTTCCGGCGATGGCGGGAAACACATTGCCGTTGCCCGGGATGCTGACCTGCGCCACATCGCCGGCATTGTACGCGATGGGCGCGCTGAGCGGCGTGGCGTAGCGGAGGTCGGTGGCCGAGTAGGGGAGCGAACGATTGCTTCCCCCGACCACGATGGCCACCGCGTCTCCCGCACTGCGATCCCCCCTCACCGCCTGGGTCGTGGTGTCGACGGCGGCGTAGACGCACTGGTCGTTCTGCTGCACGCTGCTGTTGGGCACCTGCAGGCCGACCGATTCGAAGGCGACCACGGTGGCGGTGGCCGTGGCCTGCCCGGCCGCCGTGCGCTTGCCGACAAAGTTCACGGCCCCGTATCGCTGCAGCGTCGGCTCGACGTCCGTGGCGGTCGTACAGGCGCCGAGGAGCGCCGCCGCCGAAGCGACCGCGGTCGGGCGAAGACGGTGACGCAGCGGGTGGAGGCGCATGTGTTCGGTGCTGGGGTTCGCGGCCGGGACGACGGACGCGTCACGCCCCGATGGGGCGGGCCGCTCCTCGCAGAAAGGGATTGGACGCCAGCTCGCGTCCGATGCTGGTCATAACACCGTGCCCGGGCAATACCCGAGTCTCGGCATCCAGCGTTGCGAGTCTCGTCAGCGAGCGCTGCATGGCCGCCGGATCACAGAGCGGCAGATCGGTGCGGCCGATGGACCCGGCGAACAGCACATCGCCCGACAGGCAGAGGCCGTGGCCGATGAACGCCACGTGGCCCGGCGCATGCCCCGGGACGTGCCAGACGTCGAATGCGTACGCCCCCAACGTCACCGTACCGCCCTCGGCCAGCTCGTCGGTGGCCGGCGGGGGATTCTCCACGCGGATGCCCCATCGCGCGGCGCTGTCGGCCGCCGCCCCGTAGAAGACGTCGTCGGCCGCGTGCCTGTGGATAGGAACCGGGCGCTGCCGCACGATGCCGGCCACTCCGCCGACATGGTCGAAGTGGCAGTGCGTGAGCCAGACGGCGCGCAGGGCGCAGCCGGTGGCATCGACCGCGGCCAGCAGCCGGTCCGCCTCGTCGCCGGGATCGACGAGGACCGCCTCCCCGGAGTCGGGATCGGCCAGGAGCCAGCAGTTCTCCTCGAGCGGCCCGACGGTGAGCTGCTGCACGCGCAGTCGTGACACGTTACCCCTCCACCGCTTCCGCGATCGCGCCCTCTCCGCTCCCGGACACCGGCGTTTCCCCGACGCCATGATGGGCGAGCCACCGCTCCGCTTCGAGTGCCGCCATGCAGCCGGTGCCGGCCGAGGTGATCGCCTGACGATAGTAGTCGTCGATCACGTCACCGGCCGCGAAGACCCCTTCGACGTTGGTGGCGGTACGCCACGACGAGACGCGGATGTAGCCGTGCTCGGTAACGTCGATCTGGCCGCCGAGGAACTTCGTGTTGGGCGTATGCCCGATGGCGACGAAGAGTCCGCCGACCTCGATCTCACCGGCGGCGCCGGTGACGGTATCCTCGAGGCGCAGCCCGGTGATGAACTCGTCTCCCAGCACGTCGGTGACCTGCGAGTTCCAGAGCACGCGCACCTTGGGATGCGCGAGCACGCGATTGGCCATGACCTTCGAGGCGCGGAAGCTGTCGCGGCGATGGATGATGACGACTTCGCTCGCGAACTTCGTGAGATACATCGCCTCCTCCATCGCCGTATCACCGCCGCCGACCACCGCGAGTCGCTTGTTGCGGTAGAACGGCATCGCCCCGTCGCACACCGCACACGCCGACACGCCACCGCCCTGCTGCGCGAGGCGGAGTTCGCTGTCGAGCCCGATCCACTTGGCCGCGGCCCCCGTGGCCACGATGACCGTGTGCGTGGTGACCGGCTCGGAGTAATTGGGCGTGATCGTAAAGGGGCGCTGCGAGAAGTCGACCTGCTTCACCAGCTCGGACACCACGCGGGTACCGTGATGGACCGCCTGAGCCTTCATGCGCTCCATGAGCTCCGGCCCGCTGATCGGCTCGGGAAAGCCCGGGAAGTTCTCGATGTCGGTGGTCAGCATGAGCTGGCCACCGGGCAGTTCGGTCCCCACAGGCTCCCCCTCGAACACGAGCGGCTTGAGGTTCGCGCGCGCCGCGTAGATGGCCGCGGTCCACGCGGCAGGGCCGGAGCCGATGATGACGACGTTCTCGGTAGAAGCAGGCATGACCACGAGGGAAAGGGGCGTTCAGGCCGGATGTGCGCACGCGCGGGCACGCATCGGAGGCATCACGGCCTCAGGAAACGGAGAGCACGCCGAGTGCGCCATGGCAATGCGAGACGGTCCCTACCAGCACGTTGCACGGACCGGTCCGTCCCGCCTCCGCCACGAGGCGATCGGCATCCGCAATCGCATCCGCGTCGATCATGCCGAC
>Ga0315906_10002226_pt1 | contig 27606 bp, 28 predicted proteins | sample LakEriMetagenome_4_FD_203526 | JGI IMG/M metagenome (GOLD analysis project Ga0315906, IMG submission 203526) | Freshwater fungal communities from buoy surface, Lake Erie, Ohio, United States - Buoy 2 MA122 | ecosystem: Environmental > Aquatic > Freshwater > Lake > Lake biofilm | place: USA...
CGCGCGGCGGCGGCGGAGACGGCTTCGCGGGTGATGGTGGCGAGGTCCGACTGGACCGGCTGTTCACCTTCCTCGCCGCGGGCGAAGGCGAGATAACCGTCGAGCATGCGCTCCATCTCGAGGATGTCGTTCTTCGCCGGCCCCGTTTCGAAGTCTTTCGGCGCCAGCGCGAGTTCAAGCTTGAGGCGTGACAGCGGCGTGCGCAGGTCGTGGCTGACGCCCGCGAGCATGGCGGTGCGCTGATCTGCGTAGCGACGGATGCGGTTGCGCATGCGGAGCAACGAACGCGCGGCCTTGCGGACCTCGATGGCGCCGGAGGGTTTGAAGTTCGGCACGTCCTCGCCGCGGCCGAATGCGTCGGCGGCCCATGAAAGTTGCAGGATTGAGCGGACCTGATTGCGGAGGAAGAGGTAAGAGGTAAGCAGCAGGAGGACGCTGAAGGCGACAGTCCAGACGATGAAGATGTGGGCCGTGATGATAATCACGCGCTTGCGGTCCATACGCGCCTCATACATGCCGCGCGGGCCGATGATGCGGATTGTGAGCAGGTCGTCGGGCAGGTAGCGGAAGACCCAGGGCTGACCACCAAAACGGATGCGCATTTCGTCGCGCAGCTGGTCGCAGCATTCATTGCCGGGTGGCGGGGTGAGTTGCTTCGCGTCGGGCGTGAAGGAGAGCGACATGAGGCCGGAGGCGGAGATGGAGCGCGCCATGTCGTCGAACTGTTCGGGATGTTCCTCGTGATGGTTGATGACGAAGGCCAGTTCCTCAGCGACGGCGCGGGAGAGTTTGGCGTTCACCTGTTCGACGTGGGTGTAGAAGAAGAACAGCGTCATCGACACGACGAAGATGATCATCGGGACGATGAGGATGAGGATGTTGCGGGCGTTGTAGCCGCGCGGGGTGTAGTCACGCAGGCGCATGCTATTCCCCGGTCAGCCGGTAGCCGACGCCGCGCACGGTCTGCAGGTGGACGGGTTCGCGCGGGTCGCGTTCGATCTTGCGGCGGAGGCGGGTGACCTGGACGTCGACGGAGCGCTCGACGCCGGCGGCGGTGAGCATGGCAAGGTCATGGCGGGAAATGGCGGCGCCGGCGCGCTGGGCAAGGATTGAGAGGAGCTGCGTCTCGCTTTCGGTGAGGCGGACAATGCGGCCGTCTTTCCGGAGTTCGCCCTTGGCGACGTGGAAGACCATGCCTGAGAGCTTGATCTCCTCGACCGGGGCTTCGGGCGCGGCGCGCTTCAGGATGGACGCGATGCGGAGCACGAGTTCTTCAGGCTCGAACGGCTTGGAGAGATAGTCGTCCGCGCCAGTGCGCAGGCCTTCGATGCGTTCGGCCGGCAAGCCGCGCGCGGTGAGCAGGATGACGGGCGTGTCCTGCTTCTTCTCGCGCACGCTTTTCAGCAGCGAGAGGCCGTCCTCGCCGGGCATCATCACGTCGAGGATAACGAGGTCGAAGCTCATCGTCGCCATCAGCTTGCGGGCGCTGGCGGCGTCCTTGGCGGTCGTGACATCGTGGCCCTCGCGCGTGAGGAAGCGTTTGAGCAACTCACGCAGGCGATCGTCGTCGTCGACGGCGAGGATGTGGGCGTGGTGGCTCACGACTCGCCTCTCGTGCGGGCGACGTCGGAAAGGACGCGGCGGGCGCCTGTGACGGCGTCGGGTCCGGCGGAGAGGAAGGCCTGGCGCAGGGCGGCGCGGCGACGTTCGGTCGCGTCCCGTGCGAAGGTGAGGCCGGCGGGGGTGAGGGTGACGAGGCGCCGGCGGCGGTCGGCTGGGTCGGTCTCTCGTGTCACGAAGCCGCGGGCTTCGAGCTGGTTGAGGTTGCGGGCAAGCGATTGCTTCGGGGCGGCGAGACGGGCACGGAGATCGCCGACATCCATGGGGCCGAGGTCGAAGACCTCCTGCAGCACATCCATTTCAGGGGCGGAAATGCTGGCCGCCGCGCCGGCGGTCTCAGCCAGCTGGGCGAGGCGGCGCGCGGCGGCGCGGATGAGGGCTGCACCCTCGTTCAAGTCCTGGTCGCGCAGGTAGAGGCGACCGTCGCCACCGGAAGCGGAGGACGGGGTCGCCGGGGGCGGAGGCAGGGGTCGGTTGACAGGCATGGCCACGAACGGACAATGGAAGAGCAGGACGCGAAACTCAAGCTAAACCCAAGAAACGGCGTCTTCCGAGGACGATAGACATGGCTGCACCCTCCGCGACTTTTGTGCCCTATGACGACCGTGACGGCTGGATCTGGCTGGATGGCGTGATGATGCCCTGGAGGGACGCCAAGATCCACGTACTCACGCACAGCCTGCACTATGGGTCCTGCGTGTTCGAAGGGGAGCGCGCCTATGAGGGCAAGGTGTTCCGCTCCACGGACCATTCCAGGCGCCTGCACAAGTCGGCCGAGCTGGTTGGGTACACGTGCCCGGTGCCGGTGGCCGAGCTGGACGCGATCAAGCTCGAGGTGATGTCGCGGAATGGGCTGGAGGATTGCTATATCAGGGCGTTCTCGTGGCGCGGATCGGAGATGATGGGCGTGTCGGCGCAGCAGGCGTCGATCCGGACCTGTGTGGCCGTGTGGCACTGGGGCAACTACTTCGCCGACAAGAACAAGGGCATCCGGGTGACCATGTCGGACTGGCGCCGTCCCTCGCCTGACACGATCCCGTCGGCGGCGAAAGCGGCCGGGCTGTACATGATCTGCACGATGTCGAAGCACAAGGCCGAGGCCGAGGGCTTTTCCGACGCCTTGATGCTCGACTATCGCGGCTATGTGGCGGAGCTGACGGGGGCGAACGTATTCCTGATCCGCGATGGCGCGATCCATACGCCGACGCCGGACTGCTTCCTCAATGGGCTGACGCGGCAGACTGTTATCGAACTGGCGCGCGCGCGGGGCTTCGAGGTGATCGAGCGGCACATCACGCCGGACGAGCTTTCGAGCTTCTCGGAGTGCTTCATCACGGGGTCGGCCGCGGAAGTGACGCCGGTGGCGGAGATGGCGGGGCACCACTACACGCCCGGCAACATCACCGGCACGCTGGCGGACGACTACTCGCTGCTGGTGCGCGGGAAGATTTCGCTGGAGCAGATCAGGGCGCGGGCGGCGGAATAGGTCTACCGCAGCGACGCAATCAGATCCCTCAACTTGATCGTGACGAACTTCACGCTTGAGTCCGCGATGGCGTAGGGGATCAGGATCGAGTCGCCGACTTTCATGCCGCCGCAAGTGTAGACAACGTTCGGCACGTAGCCTTCGCGGGTCTCGTTGATCGGCGCGAGGAACGGCTTGTCGGAGCGGACGAGGACTTTCGAGGGATCGCGTCTGTCGAGGAGGGCGGCGCCGATGGCGTACTGGCGCATCGCCCCGACACCGTGCGTGAGCAGCAGCCAGCCTTCGTCGAGTTCGATGGGCGAGCCGCAATTGCCGAGCTGTACCAGCTCCCACGGATATTGCGGCGCCATGATCATGCGGCCGTTGTTCCAGTCGAAGCGATTATCACTCTCAAGATAAAACAATGACTCTGAATCGAGGCGGCCGATGGCGGCATACTTGCCGTTGACGCGGCGCGGAAAGAGGGCGAGTCCCTTGTGCTTGGCTGCGGCGCCGCGCATTGGCGTTAGGTCGAACGACGAGAAGTTGTTGGTCGTCATCATCTCGCAGCTGACTTCACGGCCGGAGTAGGCTGTGTACGTCCCGTAGTAAGGCTGGCTGCCGTCCTCTTCCGTGAAGCGGACGAGGCGAAGGTCTTCGAGGCCGTTGGCCTGAGCGGGCGTGATCGGAAAAATGACATTGCCCGACAGCGGCGCCGACCCGTGCCGGCGGACTGTGACAGGTCCGCCAAGGCCGGAGTGTGGGTCAGGCGTTGCGGCGATCGCGAATTGCGGTTCGGGCCAGAGCGAAAAATGTCCGCTGTCGGACGCCACGCCTTCGCGGAAGGCGATGGATGAGATGTGGCCCTCGCCGACCGTGCGCAGCGACATGACGAATTTCACGGAGCCATTGTTGCATCCGGTCTGGTCCGGGTGGGGTACGATGGATGGATTCATGATGGCGGCGGCGGCGTAGGAATACTCGTGGCTGAAATAGGCGCCGATGAGCGTTGCCGATTGATCGTCGACGTCCTTCAGGTCGCCGATAAGGTGACGCATCTGCTTGTAGCGATCAATGAAGATGGCGTGGGTCTGCCAGTGGCGACCGAAGAAGTCAGCGTCGACGCGCTCAAGCTGTTCACGCACGTCGGAGTCCGACATTTCCATCACCGCGCGCGCGATGCGTTCTGCGCGTGTGATCACGCCGTAGGCTGTGCCTCGAGGCTCCGAGATGATTGTAAAAGGACGCAAGACGACGCGTGACGGGTCTGCCGCCAGCCACAGGTCGTGGTGGCGCATTTCAACGTGCGTGCAGCCGTCTTTCATCAATCACCCTGCTAGGCGGATTTTACCGGCTGCCGAAGCACTAGCTGGCGGATGGCAGACGCCGCAAGCTGGTAGCTGAGGATGGATTCTGCGCCGTGATTTTCGTTGAGGCCGGATTCCGTGAGGCCGTCGTGGCAGATTCCGTCTTCGGGGCGAGCAAGTGGCAAGGCGTGCACATTGTCGCCGCCGAACCAGCAGAAGACATGACGCGCGACGATGGCGTGACGGCTGTCGCCCGTTGCCTGCCAGGCTGCGAGGCACGCATCGATGGTGGCGAGCGCCTCGATCGGTTGCTGGTCGAACATGGCGTGTTCGGCGCCGGCGTCGAAGCCGCTGGTCGCGACCGGCGCGAAGCACCCGTCGGGAGCAGTCTGTATCTGCATGAGGCGTTCGAGCATGTCCAGGCCGACGCTGATCATGTCCGGTTCCTGCAGCATGTCGCCCGCACGGATCAAGGCGCCTGGCAGGTGGGCGTTGTCGTAGGAGAGGCAGGGCTCGAACCAGTCGTGCCCGTTGTTTCGACCGGACACGGCCGCGGCATAGAGTTTTTCTGCCGGCGCGCGTATCCGTTCGCAGGCTTCGTCTTCAGAGATGACCGAGCCACCTGCCTGCGCCAGTGCGCGGATGATGATGGCTTGCGCGCGAAGCGAGACCCATTGGCCGATGTGGTTCAGGACCTGACGGGCGAGCGCGATCGCCCAGTTCCGGATGCCCTCCGGTTCGGCGCGGGATGCCGTGACGCACAGGGCTTCGAGCGCGCGGGCGCAACAATCGTCGGAGCCGCCATCGTCGAGCCAGCGGCGATCGAAACTCATGAAGTTGCGGAAGCGGCCAGTCTCGGGGATCCACGCGTGGGAGAGGAAGGCCGACGTCGACACCAACAGCTTGCTCGACGCAGCATCGAGTCTGGCTTCTGCTGACAGGCGGGCGAGCAGCATCAATGCGCGGGCATTGTCGTCGGTGCAGTAGCCATGGCGGCGATCCGGGACGCCGAATTGCGAATGCTGGGTGACGCCGCAATCGTCGGCCATCTGCAGCAGACCATCGAGGCGCGGCTGAGCGAGGGTGCGGAACCGCTGTTCGCGGCGACGCTGGTGGTCGGTACGACCGATGGCCGCGAGATCGACAATGGACTTCGCGACCTTGCGCCAGCGCGACGGCTCGCCCGTGCGATAAGCGCGGCGGGCAATGGCTTCGCGGCGGACATCGTCTTCGAGCAGCGTGCTGATTTCGCGAGCGAAGGCCTTGTCGTCGCCGAACGGGCACAGGACGCCGACGCCGTCTGCGAGCAATTCGCGCGCATGCCAGTAGGGCGTTGAGACGACCGGCTTGCCGAGGGCGACGGCATAGCTGAGCGTGCCGGACGTAATCTGCGCTTCGGTGAGATAGGGCGTGACGTACAGGTCGGCCGCCTGGAGCAGGTCGACCAGTTCGTCGTCGTCAACGAAGCGGTTGATGAAGCGCAGGTTGTCGGCAACGCCGAGCGAACGCGCCAGCTCGATCAGGCTCTGACGGTAGGCTTCGCCCTCGCGCGCGATGAGGTGGGGGTGGGTGGCGCCGACGATAAGGTAGACGGTCTCGGGCACGCGGGCGACCACGCTGGGAAGTGCGCGGATGATAGTCTCCAGGCCCTTGTTCGGCGAGAGCAGGCCGAAGCTCATGAGCACCTTGTGGCCCGCAAGGTCCAACGGGCCCTTGAACACCGCCGTGGCGGCGAAGGGCCGTTCCGGGGCGCCGTGGGGGACTACATGCACCTTGGTTGGACCGGCCTTGTGCACACGTTCCAGGATGTCCGCGCCCAGTTCGGTCATGACGATGACGGTGCTGGAAATGCGGATGATCTCGTCCATCACGCGCTTCTGGCCGGGCGAGGGGCGTTCGAGCACTGTGTGAAGCGTCGTGACCAGCGGCATGCGGAGGCGGCGGATCAGGGGCAGGATGTGCGAGCCATCATCGCCGCCGAAAATGCCGAACTCATGCTGGAGGAACGCAACTTCAACGCCGGTGCGGTTCAGTTCGTCCGCGAGACGTTCATAGGCCGCAGGATCATCGTGGCGGATGATATCAGTGACTTCCTCGGGGTAATCGTGGGTCCTGGAGGCGTCCTCCATGACCGCGAGCCGCCATTTGGCGCGCGGGAGTTCCTTGCGCAGGCTTGCGAACGTGTCCCGGGTGAACGTTGCGATCCCGCAGCGTCGCGGCGGGAAATTGCCGATCATCGCCGCGCTGTGGATGTCCTGACGGATACAGGATTTGGGCTCGACCGGCCTGAGCGCGTGTACAATCGCCGTCGAGGAATCAAATCCCATGTGCGTTGTTCCTGTGACTCTGGAGGTCCCAAGGCTTCCAACGCTCGCATGTGCAGCAGGTTCCCGCTGCGCTTTCGCGCGGTGAACCCAAGCTGACGGGCCTAACCGTTGTTATATAAGGAGCCTAGAGGGCTGCAGCAATGCGCGCAGCTTGCTCTCTGAGGACTGCGGCATCAGCCGGTTTGCCGCCATGGTGCGGTTGCAGCGGAAGGTTCGCGTAGCGCGGAATCACGTGGATATGCAGGTGAAACACTGTCTGCCCTGCCGGTGCGCCGTTGAACTGGGTGACGATGACACCGTCGCATGACAGCGCCTTGATCACCGCCTTGGTCAGTTTCTGGACGGCCGCGAAGGTCGCGCCGAGCTTTTCGGTCGGGAAATCGGTAAGGTTTCGGGCGGTTACGTTCTTGGGGATAACCAGGCAGTGGCCTTGGCTCTGTGGAAAGATGTCCATGAATGCGAGGACGTCATCGTCCTCGAAGATCTTTATACAAGGCGCTTCGCCGCGAAGGATTTTGGCGAAGATGTTGGAGCTGTCGTAAGTTCCTTCGAGGCTCATCAGAAGCCCTCCTCGTCCTGATCTTCGGCGCGTTGGGCCAGTTCGCCCTTCCTGAAAGGCGAGTAGGCCTGCAGTTCGTCCAGTCCTTCCTCGACTGCTGCGCGCTCGGAGTCGAGATAGTGTGCGACGGCGGCGCGCAATCCGCTGTGGGCGATCCAGTGCGCGGAGCGGGTGAGCCGAGGTTCATAACCGCGAGCGAGCTTGTGGTCGCCCTGCGCGCCGGCTTCGACACAGGCGAGGCCGCGTTCGATGGCGAAGTCTATCGCCTGATAGTAGCAGACCTCGAAATGCAGGAAGGGGCGCTCCTGATTGCGGCCCCAGTAGCGGCCATAGAGCGTATCCGACCCGATCATGTTGAGCGCGCCGGCGACGGGCTCGCCATCCTCCATCGCGAGGATCAGCAGGCATTTGTCGGCCATGCGCTGGTTCAGGATCGAGAAGAATTCGCGATTGAGGTAGGGCGACCCCCACTTGCGGCCGCCGGTGTCCATGTAGAATTCGAAGAAGGCGTCCCAGTGCGCTTCCGTGATGTCGCCGCCGGTGACGCGGATGATCTTGAGGCCTTCCTGAGCATCGCGGCGCTCGCGGCGGAGGGTCTTGCGTTTGCGCGATGAGAGCGCGGCGAGGAAATCCTCGAACGACGCGTATCCACGGTTCATCCAGTGGAACTGCTGGTCCTCGCGGAGGAGAAAGCCGGCCTGGCCGAGATTCTGCCACGTCTCTTCGTCGAGGAAGTTGAAGTGGGCGGACGAGGCGCGGAGCTGCTTTGCAACTTCGACGACGGCGCCGCTTAGAGCGCGCGCGATGCTTGCGGCGTGGGGACCGGTCGAGAGCAGGCGCCGGCCGGTGACGGGGGTGAAGGGGATGGCGCAGAGAAGCTTGGGATAGTAGCGCCCCCCTGCGCGGTGGAGAGCGTCCGCCCAGGCGTGGTCGAACACGAACTCACCCCGCGAGTGCATCTTCACGTAGAGAGGCGCAGCGCCGACGAGGCGTCCGGCGGCGTCGTGCGCGAGCACGTGCTGTGGCGTCCACCCGGTCTCTGGCGTGGCGCAGCCCGACGATTCAGCTGCCTCGAGAAAGTCCCAGTCGAGGAAGGGGTCATAGCGCTCGCCCGGCGGGTTCGCGACGGCGTTCCACGCCTTGCGGTCCACGTCAGCCAGCCTTTCGGCGACTGACAGGGTCAGGTCGATCCGGTCCGCAGAATCGTCAGCCAAGCTTGTCCTCTGGGCGCGTTGGTAGTGTTTGGCCGGACTATATCGACGTTCTCGGGGACAATGCGAGGGCTGCGAGCTGTGAAGCTGCGAAGCCTTCGAAAATGGGCGCAGCGCCATAGTCACGGGCAATCTGAAGCTCGTCCTGCGTGCGGATCGTCCATGTGACGAGCGGGAGCCCGCCGGAGGCCGATGCCACGGGTTCGAGGGCGGAGTGGTGGGGGGCGATATAATCGCAGCCGAGGGCGCGGGCGGTGGCGGCCTTGGCGATCAGGTCTTCCTCGACCTGGTTGTCTGCAATGCAGAGGAGTCCGATCGGTCGGTCGGTCACGAGGCGGCAGAGACGGGCGACGGTCGGTTCGTCGAAGCTCATGACGGCCAGGGGTCCGTAGCGATCGGCAATTGCCTCGGCGACTCGGTCGGCAATCTCTCCCGCCAGACGGTCCACCTTGATCTCGATAAGAACGGGCAGGCCGGCCATGATATCGAGCACGGCCTCGAGGGTGGGGATCGCGGAGCCATCGGGCAGGGGCCAGCGAGCGAGGTCGACCATGGCGACGCGTTCGATGAGTTCGCGGTGGTTGCACATGCGCTGGAGGCTGGCGTCATGGAATACGACGGGGCGGCCATCGAAGCTGAGCCGGACATCGAGTTCCACGCCGACGCCTGCTGCTGCGGCGGCGCGGAACGCGGCGAGTGAGTTTTCCGGCGTGGCGGAGTCCCACAGCCCACGGTGGGCGTAGGCGAAGTCCGCCACGTCGAAAAAGTGCTCGCTCATCTGTGCATCAGGCGAATTCGACGACGGCGTCGACTTCGACCGCGGAGCCCATCGGCAGGACGGGACAGGCGACAGCTGCGCGGGCGTGGCGGCCCTTGTCGCCGAAGATCTCGACCATCAGGTCCGAGCAGCCGTTCACGACTTTCGGAAGATCGGTGAAATCGGCGGCGGCGTTGACGAAGCCGCCAAGTTTCACGACGCGGGTTACGCGATCGAGATCGCCGAGCGCCGCTTTCATCTGGGCGATCAGGTTGATGGCGCAGGCGCGGGCGGCCTGCTGGCCCTGTTCGAGCGTCATGTCCTCGCCGAGCCTGCCCTTGATCAGACCGTCCGGCGTGATGCTGACCTGGCCCGAGATGAAGAGCAGGTTTCCGGTGATGACGAACGGCACGTAATTCGCGACGGGCGGGCGGGCGTCGGGAAGGGTGACGCCGGCGGCCTTTAGGCGGTCAGATGCGGACATGGGGGAACTCCATTGCAATGCAATTGTAGAGGGGGCAGGGCAGGCTTGTCATCCCGGAAGCGCGTAGAGGCATCGGGAACCCATTCTCGCTTATCGCGGTGGATAAGCAGGTTTCGGCTCTTCGCTACGCTGTGGCCGCGATGACAAGCCGTGATCATAGGTCAAACGTCACTGTCACCTCGATTGTATCGCCGATCGTGATCTTCTCCTTGCGCCTGACGTCAGCCTTCACGGGCAACAGGAACGCCTCGCGCTTCTGGTCGGCAAACAGCGAGGTTTCCCAGCTTGTCAGGCCGATTTGCGCCTTGACGCGGAAGGAGCCGAAGGGTTTTCGAAGACCAGTGGTCAGCGTTCGGATGCGTGCTGAGAGTATCGCTGGGAGCGTGACGAAATGCCATGCGCCTGTGCTGTCCTGCGTCCAGACCTTGGCGCGGAAGGTTTCGTCGATGTGCATCAGTCCTTCTTCCGCGCCAGTTCGATGCGTACGTCCCGCCCCGTCATCACGGCATCGTCGCCGAAGCGTTCGCGGGCCTTGTCGGAGGCGCGTTCGGCCTTGGCGCGCTTGAGTGATTTCGGGTCGGCGAGATCGAGGGCGTCGGCCTTGGCGTCGACGAGTTCGGAGATGCCGACACCGAGCAGGCGGTAGCGTTGGCCGAGAGCTTCGCGTGACAGCATTGGTTTGGCGGCTCGAAAGATGGCCTGCGCGAGTTGGGTCGGCTCATTGAGCGACACGCGGCGGGTGAAGCTCTTGAAATCGTTGGTCTTGAGCTTCAGCGTGACGACGCGCCCCTCGACGGCGGAGTGCTTGGCGCGATCAGCCGTACGTTGTGAGAGGCGCCAGAGAATGTCCTCCAGGAGCTTCGGATCGAAGATGTCTTCGTTGAAGGTGGTTTCGGAGGAGACGCTCTTGCGCTCGCCAGCGGGATCGACCTTGCGCTCGTGACGCCCGAAGGCGCAGTTGTGCAACCACAGGCCGGTCTCTCCGTAGCGACGGATCAGCGACTTGGCGTCGATCCTCTGGATGTCCGCTACTGTGCGGATGCCGTCTGCATTCAGCTTCTTCTCGAACTGCGCGCCGACGCCGCCGATGATGCGGACGGATTTATCTGCGAGATAGGCCGGGGCCTCGTCGATGGAGAGCGCGAAGAAACCACGCGGCTTGTCAGCTTCGCTGGCGGTCTTGGCGAGGAATTTGTTGCTGGCAAGTCCGACCGAGATGGTGAGGCCGAGTTCGGCTTCAACCTGCTTCTGCAGTTTCATCAGGCTGATGACGGGCGGGGCATGGTGCAGCGCGTCGGTGCCGGAAAGGTCGAGATAGGCTTCGTCGATGGAGACGGGCTCAACGAGGGGCGTCAGCGTCTGCATCATCTCGCGGATGCGGCGGCCTTCCTGCACATAGAGATCCATGCGGCCCTTGATGACGACGGCGTTGGGGCAGAGCTTCAGCGCCTTGAACATCGGCATGGCGGAGCGGACGCCGTAGGTGCGCGCGACATAGCAGCACGTGGAGACTACGCCGCGCTTGCCACCGCCGACGATGACGGGCTGGGAGATGAGGTCGGGACGGTCGCGCTTTTCGATCGAGGCGTAGAAGGCGTCGCAGTCGATGTGCGCGATGCTCAGTTCAAGGAGTTTCGGATGCGAGACGATACGTACCGACCGGCAGCGCGGGCAACGCGCCTTGCCGCCCTCCGAGGCCTGGAAACAGTCCCGGCACGCAGTGCGTAAACTTCCTGTGCTGCCAGCAACCTGTCCCGACAATATGCAATTCCAGCTGGAAGTGTTTGTGCCAGCGCCAGTTTTCGTAATCAGGATGGCTTAACATGCTGTCCTGCCAACTGCAGTTGAAAATCGGCGGTTAATACTCTCAGGTCTACCAAAGGCAGGCCACAGCCGGGAATCAGCCCGGCCTGCGCCTTTCGTGAGACCTGATGGCGACGCCCCCCGCCAAGAAAGTCCTGGTCGTTGAAGACAACGAGCTCAACATGAAGCTCTTCTGCGACCTGTTGGACGCCTTCGGATTCCAGACCGTCGAAAGCCGCGACGGACTGAAAGCCGTTGATCTTGCGCGAGAGCACAAGCCCGATCTGATAATCATGGACATCCAGTTGCCGGAGGTATCCGGGCTGGACCTGACCCGCTGGATCAAGGACGACTCTGCCATTAAGGATATTCCGATCATGGCAGTGACAGCGTTCGCAATGCGCCAGGATGAGCGGCTTGTGCGCGAGGCCGGCTGCGAGGCTTACATGTCCAAGCCGATCCAGATGGGCGCCTTCATCAACGAGGTCAAGAAACTCACTGGACCACGCGGACCGAATGGTCAGCCGACGCGCACCACGCCGCCGCCGTCGACGCGGAGGTCCTACAGATGAGCGCACGCGTCCTCGTCGTCGACGATATCGAGCAGAACCGGAAACTGCTGTCCGATAAGCTCAAGAACGAATACTTCCACGTCAGCACGGCTGTGGACGGGGAGGACGGCGTCGAGAAGGCGCTGGCCGAGGAGCCGGACGTCATCCTGATGGACATCATGATGCCGAAGCTGAACGGCATCGACGCGTGCCGGAAGCTGAAGAACGATCCGCGTACCGAGCATATCCCTATCGTGCTGGTAACGGCGCTGAACGAGCGCGAGGATCGTCTGCGCGGTCTTGGCGCGGGGGCGGACGATTTCCTGACGAAGCCGGTGAGCGACCTGCACCTGCTGTCGCGCGTGCGGGCTCTGACCAAGTACAAGATGGTCGCTGACGAGCTACGCAAGCGGGAAGCCTCCGGCAAGCGCATGGGCGCGGTGGATATCGTGAATTCCGGACGGGCGAGCGAGCCGGCGCGGATCCTTGTGGTCGACGAGAATGAGCGTCAGGCGCGCCGCATCTGTCGCTATCTGGAGGGCCTGCATCGTCCGATCAGCCATGTCGAGGCGGGACAGCTGGGCATTTCCGGCTCGATGGTCGACCTGATGATCGTGTCGCTCTCGAACGAGAAGCTCGATGGCTTGCGGCTGTGCGCTTACTTCCGCTCGCTCGAATCTACACGGGACTTGCCGATCCTCGTCGTCGCCGAACCGGACGACGAAAAGAAAGCCGTGCGCGCGCTGGATCTTGGCGCCTCGGACATCGTCATCAAGCCGATCGACTCGGAGGAGCTTTGTGCGCGGGTAAAGACCCAGGTACGCAAGAAGCGGTACCTGGATGCCCTGCGCGCCCGGCTCGATCAATCTATGGAGCTGGCGGTCACGGATCAACTGACCGGGCTGCACAATCGCCGCTATATGCGCGTACAGCTTGAGAGCTTCCTCAATCGTTCACTTATGGGTGGCGCCCCCGTTTCGATCCTGTTGTGCGACATCGACCACTTCAAGCGCGTCAACGACATTCATGGCCACGCCGCCGGTGACGATGTGCTGCGTGAATTCGGACGTCGGCTGAGCGAGAACATCCGTCCGGCCGATCTTGCCTGCCGCTATGGCGGGGAAGAGTTCGTGGTGATCATGCCGGACACCAGCCAGATGCTGGCGCATGCGGCTGGCGAGCGGCTGCGCCAGATCATTTCGGACCAGGGCTTCCGCATCAACAGGGGCGATGAGCTGCGGGTGACCATGTCGGGCGGCGTTTCCACGGTCACGCCCGACGACACGATCGACGCCCTGATCAAGCGGGCGGACGACGCCCTGTATCGGGCGAAATCCAGCGGCCGGAACCGGGTCGAGCAGGAAACGATCGGCGTTTTATAGCGCCGCCAAGCGGCCTTAACTTCGTTCTGCGGATCGTGCATATACCCTTCCATGGATACGTTCACTCCAGGTTCTCTCCCCGGCGAAGCGCGCCTCCGCTACCTCGACAACGACTTCGAGGTGCTGAAGGCTGGCCGGTTCGTCACGTGCGCCGTGACCAAGCGCAAGATCGCGCTGGAGGACCTGCGTTATTGGAGTGTTGATACACAGGAAGCCTACTTCGACGCGGAAACAGCATTGACGAGATGGAAGCAGCTCACCGGTCGGGAATAGTCGCCACGCTGGTCGCCGGGCTGCTTGCGGGATGTGCGGCGCGCTCCGCTCCTGTTTTCGAAAATCCGGCGAACACTTCTACGCCAATGCCGATCATCGTTGAGGCGTCCGTGGCGCCGCCTATTGAAGTCGCCGTCCCATCTGAACCCCAGCCACCGCAACCATCCGCGCCGCCACAGCCGCCTGTGCTGGCGCTTGCCTGTGGCGGACCGGCGAAGCAGGGCGGAGCGATCCTGTGCCGCGCGCTGCCTGGCGCAACGATCACGCTGGATGGCAAGCCGGTGGCGGTCGCGGATCCGAGTGGGGTGGTCGTGATCGGGCTGACGCGCTCGCAGGGATCTCCGGCAAAGGTTGCGATGCTGCCCGTTGGCACAGGGCAGGCCCAGCAATCCGTTGTGTCGGCGTCCACAGAGGTTGAGGTGCTACCGCGGAAGGACACTGTCTCGAAGTTTGAGATGGAGTGCCGGCGCATTGCACCACAGTCGCCGGAGGACAAGCGCCACGCCGAGGTGTCGTGGGTTCGCAAGGATCGGGCGATGAAGGCGTTCAACACGCCGCTTGCGCCGGTCGGTTTCGTGAAGCCGGCGGACGGACCGTATTCGAGCGCCTTCGGCGTTACGCGGACCTATGTGCCCAAGACCAAGGACTGCGAGGGATCGACCAGCGTTCACAACGGGCAGGACATCGCGATCCCCACCGGCACCGAGATTCATGCACCGATGGCGGGTACGGTTCTGCTGGCTGATCCTGACCTCTTCTATGAGGGCGGCGCGGTCTTTCTCGATATGGGCCGCGGACTCGTTTCGATCACGATGCACATGAGCCGGATCGACGTGAAGGATGGCGAGACCGTCGCTCAGGGCCAGGTCCTGGGTCTGTCCGGGGCTACGGGGCGGGTTACGGGGCCGCACCTGCACTGGGCCATCAAGTACCGCAACGTGATGTCTGACGACCGCGGAACGGACATCTGGCTGGATCCGCTGCTTATGCTGGATCTGAAGGCGCCGGGCTGAACCAGCCGGTGGACGGGTGGGGCAACTTCGCCTAGTTGCCCGGGCATGACCGATTTTCCGCGCCTGCACGCCTTCGAGGGGCTCACCAATTTCCGCGATTTCGGTGGGTACCGTGCCGGGGACCGGCGGATGGCCGCTGGGCGCTTCTTCCGGTCGGCGAACCATGCGCTGGCGACGGATGGGGACCTGGCGCGGCTGCGCAACATGGGTATCGCTGCCGTGGTGGACCTGCGCAGGCCGCAGGAGCGTGAGCGGTCGCCGTCACGGCGGTGGGAGGGTTTTGCAGCGCAGGTGATCGAGAACGACGATCATGACGAGGGCGCCGAAAGCTGGGACCAGTTCATGGCGGCGTGGGACATGGAGCCCGAGTCCTACCAGCAGTTCCTGTTGCGCTATTACGCCGACGCACCGCACCTGCCGCGCCTGATCGACCTTTTCACCCGCTATTTCGATACGCTGGCCAGCAGCGATGGCGCGCTGGTGGTGCATTGTGCTGCGGGTAAGGATCGCACGGGACTTGTGGTCGCGCTGACGCACATGCTGGCTGGCGTACACCATGACGACATCGTGGCGGACTACATGCTGACCAACGCGTCCGGCAGGTTCGAGCAGCACGGCGCCGCGTGGCGAGCCGCGATACTCCAGCAGTTCGGCCGCGCGCCAACGCTGGAGACGATGCGCGTGATAATGGGCGTGTCGCCGGAATTCCTCGAGCGCTCGCTGGCGGTGATCGAGCAGCGCAATGGCGGCGTCGAGGGCTATCTGCGCGACGTGCTCGGCGTCGATGTGCTCAAGCGTGAACTGATCGAGCAGCGGCTGTTCGGCTGAACGATCCGTCAGTGCGCGTGGGTGGTTCGCTTGCGGTAAGCGCCGTGATCGTCGATCTCGAACATTTCCGGAATCTGCGGATGGTTCACCGGCTCGGGCGCATCATCCGGGAGCAGGTTCTGCTCGGACACGTAGGCCATGTAGTAAGACGAGTCGTTCTCGGCGAGCAGGTGGTAGAAGGGCTGGTTTTTGACCGGCCGGATCTCTTCCGGGATCGACTCCCACCATTCTTCGGTATTCGCGAACTGGGGGTCCACGTCGTAGATAATTCCCCTGAAAGGGAAGAGACGGTGACGTACCTGCTGGCCAATGCCGAACTTGGCCGCTTTGTTGATATCCATGTGTCGCGATGCCCCTGGTCTTGCTCGCGCGAAATTGCCCAGCCAGCGCAAGTGATTCTCCGATGCACCGCTGTGCAGCGCCGAGCCCGCCCTTGCCTTGGGCACCATTAGACGCAGGAAAACGGGCCCCGCAACAGGGCATGACAGTAAACACAGGATGGTGCGTGCCATCGCCTGCGGAACGGGCTATGGCTGTCGCAACAAGATCACGGACCATTCCATGGCGAAGCCCACCCGATCCCGGCGCGGAAAGCCGCCGGGCCGGTCTGGCGGCGCAACTCAGACTTATGCGGCGCTGGACCTCGGTACGAACAATTGTCGCCTGCTGATTGCCGAGAAGACGGCGTCGGGCGGGCTGCGCATTGTCGATTCCTATTCGCAGATCGTTGCGCTGGGCGAGGGGCTGGCGGCGTCTGGCCGGCTATCTGATCTGGCGATGAACCGAGCGATGGATGCGCTGAAGAAGTGCTCCGACAAGGTGAAGAAGCACAGGCCGGTACAGGCGCGCTTCATCGCGACGCAGGCATGCCGCCAGGCGAGCAACGGCCGGGCGTTTGTGAGTGAAGTGCGCCGGCGCGTCGGCCTAAACATGGAAACGATCTCGCCAAAGGAAGAAGCCAAGTTCGCGCTTCTGGGCTCGCTCGACCTTGTCGATGCCGAGTGGGATTTTGCACTGGTGATCGATATCGGCGGTGGGTCGACCGAGCTGTCGTGGATCGACGCACGGTCTGCCGCGGCGCGCGGCGTGAAGGGCTGTGCGCTTCGGGCGCCGATCCTTGGCTGGGCGTCGTTTCCTGTGGGGGTCGTGACGCTGAGCGAGAGTTTCGTAGGTGGGGATCGCTATGCGCGCATGGTGGAGCATGTCTCGGAGCTGATGCGCGCCAATGATGCTGCGACGCGGTTTGGTCCACTATTCAGGGCGGGGCGGGGTCAGGTAATCGGTAACTCGGGGACGGTGACCAGCCTCGCCGCAGTGCACATGGGTCTTGATCGCTATCTTCGGTCGGCCGTCGATGGCGTGTGGCTTGATCGTGCCGAGTTGGAGCGGACGATTGCCCGCCTGCGCGATGCAACGCCGGAGCAGCGCGCGGCGGAGCCGTGTCTTGCGGGCGGACGATCCGAGCTGATGCTGCCGGGCATGGCGATCCTGTCGGCGATCTTTGATATCTGGCCATCCGAGCGCCTGCGCGTAGGCGACCGGGGTCTGCGTGAAGGCATCCTGTTGTCGATGATGCATGGCGCGAACACTCAGCAGCGTAGCCGGAGCCGCCGTCGTGGTGGTGGCGCGCAACGGGCGAAGTCGCCCGCTAACGCGGGAGCTGCCGAATGACGGTCGAGGAAGACGCAGAGGGCAAACGCCGCTGGAAGGCGCCAATGGACGCGCGCACAGACTCGAGCGGCCGCTCGATGACCAAGAAGGAGAAGGTGCGCAAGAAGACGCTCTCCAAATCGTCGCGCGAATGGGTCGACCGGCAGTTGCGCGATCCGTATGTGCGCAAGGCGCAGGATGCGGGCTATCGCGCGCGAGCGGCGTACAAGATCAAGGAAATCGACGAGAAGTTTCACGTACTGAAGCGCGGGGCGCGGGTGGTCGATCTTGGGTCGGCGCCGGGCGGGTGGCTGCAGGTGGTGATCGAGATGGGCGCGGCGCGGGTTGTGGGAATCGACCTGTTGCCGGTGACGCCGATCGGCGAGGCGACGATCTTCATGGCCGACTTCACCGAGCCGGGGATCAGGCAGAAGCTGCTTGCGGCGCTGGGCGACAAGCCGACGCTGGTTTTATCGGACATGGCGGCGAACACGGTTGGTCACAAGCAGACGGACCACGTGCGTACGGTCGGGCTGGCGGAGGCGGCGGCACAGTTTGCGGTCGATAATCTCGTGAAGGGCGGCACGTTCATCGCGAAGGTTTTCCAGGGCGGTGCGCAGGGTGCGCTGCTGGAACAGCTGAAGGCCAACTTCGATGATGTGCGGCACTGGAAGCCGCCATCCAGCCGGAGCGAGAGCCCTGAGACGTTCGTGATTGCGCGGGGGTTTCGGGGGTAGGCGCCTATCCCTGAAAAGGGAGGGCGGCGTCATCGTGTTAGGCGCGAGAACGTCACCTCCACATCCCACTCGCCAATAACCTTGAACTGCTCGTTAGCGCCGAGCGGATCTTCTCCGATACCGACTGTGTAGAGCCCCTCTGCCCGAAGGTTGGTGATCATCGGGGCGCCGTCTTCGATGCAGACGGCGTGAGCGGGGTGTGCGCCAAGGGCGGCGCAGGCCATGCCGTAGATTTCGGCGCTGGGTTTTGGTTCGGCGCGGCATGGGTCGGCGATGAACTGTACGAGCGGGCGCAGGGCGAGGCGTTCGAGAACTTCGCTTGCGTTGAGGCTGGCGGAAGCGACGGCGGTGCGGACGCCGAGGGCGCGGCAGCGTTCAAGGGCCTCGCGGGCGCCCGCAAAGGCGTCAGTCGGCTGGATGCCGGCGATCAGTTCCTTGTAGCGCTGGTTCTTGAACGCCATGACTGCATCGCGGTCTGACTCGGTCAGGCGCACGCCGGCATGGGCGAGGAGAGCAGCGAGGCTGGAGGCGCGGGGGATGCTACGCGTGGCGCGGAGGGCAGCTTCGGTGACGGGGATGTTGAAGGCCTTCGCGGCGTCGGCCCATGACTGTTCGTGGCGGACCGAGGTGGAGGTCAGCACGCCGTCCAAGTCGAAGATGGCTGCGTAGACGCCGGACGGCATGGTGAATTTTCCACTGGCGCAATGGCCTTGCAGCCAGTGGTGGCGCGTCGGCGCGCCCGCCGCAAGACTTGCCTTTCGAGGCCACTTCCCAACCGACAAGAGAATCGCTAGACGGGTCTATGGAACAGCACCCCCCGTCAATTCGCATCCGCCAGGCCATCACGTTCGACGACGTGCTGCTGGAGCCGGGCCCGTCCGAAGTCATCCCCGGCGAGGTGGATATCCGCTCGCGCCTGACGCGGGGGATCGCCATCAACGTGCCGATCGTGTCGGCGGCGATGGATACGGTGACCGAGGCGGGGCTCGCCATCGCCATGGCCCAGTTCGGCGGGATCGGCGTCATCCACCGCAATCTTTCGCTTGAAGAGCAGGCCGAGCAGGTGCGCCGCGTGAAGCGGTTCGAGAGCGGAATGGTGATCAATCCGGTGACGGTGACGCCGGACGTGACGCTCCGCCAACTGCGTGTGCTGAAGGAGCGGTTGAGGGTGTCGGGGATCCCGGTGGTGGAGCCGGGGCCGGAAGGCGTGCCGCGCAAGCTGCTGGGGATCGTGACAAATCGCGATGTGCGGTTTGCCGAAGATGAAAACATGCCGGTGTCGCAGCTGATGACGACGAAGGTTGTCACCATTCGCGTTGGCGCGGACCCGGCCGAGGCGCGGCGGTTGCTGCACAAGCATCGCATCGAGCGGCTTATCGTTGTGGACGAAGACGGGCGCTGCGTCGGGCTGCTGACCGTCAAGGACATGGAGAAGAGCCAGACCAATCCCAATGCCTGCAAGGACGAGCAAGGGCGGTTGCGCGTGGCGGCGGCGTCGACCGTGGGTGATGCAGGGTTCGAGCGTAGCCAGGCTCTGATCGATGCGGGCGTTGACGCGCTGGTGATCGATACGGCCCATGGGCATTCGAAGGCCGTGCTGATGGCCGTGGAACGGGTGAAGAAGCTGTCGAACCGCGTTCAGGTGATCGCGGGCAATGTCGCCACCGGCGATGGTTGCAGGGCGCTGATCGATGCGGGCGCGGACGCGGTCAAGGTGGGGATTGGACCTGGCTCGATCTGCACGACGCGGATCGTGGCGGGCGTGGGCGTGCCGCAGCTGACGGCGATTGCGGACTGCGCGAAAGCTGCTGAATCGACGCGGACGCCGGTGATTGCGGATGGCGGCATCAAGTTCTCAGGCGACTTCGCCAAGGCGCTGGCGGCGGGAGCCTCGTCGGCGATGATGGGGTCGATGCTCGCGGGCACGGAAGAGGCGCCGGGCGATGTGTTCCTGTACGAGGGGCGTCCGTACAAGGATTATCGCGGCATGGGATCGCTGGGCGCGATGGGACGCGGGTCGGCGGATCGCTATTTCCAGAAGGACGTCGCGCAACAGAAGCTGGTGCCGGAAGGCATTGAGGGGCAGGTGCCGTTCAAGGGCCCGGTCGGGCCGATCCTGCACCAGATGGCGGGCGGACTGCGCGCCGCGATGGGGTATGTTGGCGCCAAGACGGTGGTGGAACTGCATGAGAAGGCGCAGTTCATCCAGATCACCAATGCCGGGCTGCGCGAGAGCCATGTGCACGACGTGAAGATGACGCGTGAGGCGCCGAACTACTCGCTGCAGAACGGCTAGTCTGGAAATCAGGAGGGCGCGCCTTGAGCACTGAGCTGACTGTTCTGGCATGGACGCTCGTGCTGGCGTTCGTGCAGATCCTGCTGTTCGACTTCGCCCGTACGGGTCAGTACGGGCTCAGGTGGAACATGAGCGCGCGTGACGAGGCTAAGCCGCCACTGTCGCCGATCGCGGAGCGGCTTAAGCGCGCGCAGGACAACCTGTTCGAGACCTTGCCCATTTTCATAGCTGCCGTGCTGATCGCGCATGTGGCGGGTCGCGAAAGCGCCCAGACCGCGCTTGGCGCGCAGATCTATCTGGCTGGGCGCGTCGTGTATGTGCCGCTTTATGCATTCGGCGTGCCCGTGCTGCGATCGTTAGTGTGGATTGTCAGCATTGCCGGGCTCGGCATGATTGTGACGCCCTTGCTCACCGGGTGATGTTCGGCGGCGCAACGAAACTGGCTGGCCTGCAAGGTTACAGAAAAGCCTATTGTCAGGCAGGCCGGTTCGGACTCCTCTGAGGGCTCTTGTCCTGTGAGGCGCTCATGTTCGTTTTGATCGCCCATGCCGACGCTGACCAGGCGGTTGCTGACGACCTGAAGGCTTTTCTCAAGAGGCAGGGTCTGCTCGCCGACACGGAGACCGGCGGGCGGGGATTTCGTCATCTGCAGGACAGCGATGTTGTTGTCGCGCTGTGGTCGCAGGAGAGCGTCTTCGGCACACATCGCATGATGATGGAAAAGCGGATGCTGGATGCATGGGCTGACGGGAGGCTCGTGCTGGTCAAGCTTGATCACGGCATCCTGCCGGTGGGCATGCGCGACCTCGCCGCGATAGACGCCAGCTTCGAGAGCGGGCGGGCGGTGAGCGTGTGGCCACAGGTGGCGCGCGCCGCGAAGGAGGCGATGAACGCGGCGCTTGTGGCGCGAAGCGAAGCTTTCTGGAAATCTCCGCCACCGCCGCCTGAGGAGCGCGCTCGTGGCGGAGGCTTGTTCGGCTTGCGCAGGGCGAGAAAGGCCGCGCCGCCTGGGGCTGAGATGGCGCGCGAACAGGCCCCTTCTCCTGCCGCGCCCGGCGCAGCGCTGGCGCCCGCCGCCATGCTCTTTATCTCGTAGGCCCACGCAGACAATGCATCCGTCCAGCCGGTCGTGGAGGTGGTCAGGGGCGCCGGCCGCGAGGTCTGGATCGACAAGGGCGGGATTGAGCCCGGCGAGAACTGGGCGGGCGAGATCGTGCGCGGGATCAAGGGGTCGGCCGGCGTCATGGTCATGTGCAGCCCGAAGGCGTTCGAGAGCGACCACTTCAAGCGGGAGGTATACCTGTCAGGCAGGTACAAGAAGCCGATGCTGCCAGTGTTCATCGCGGAAACGCAGGCGCCGGAGGATTTCGAGTATTTCTTCGCTGGCGTGCAGTGCCTGGAACTGTTCAAGCTGCCCGAGGCGGACAGGCCGGCGGCGATCTCGAAGGCGCTGTTGGTGGTGTAGCCGGGGGAGACAGGACGACCGTCGGGCGCTAAGACGGCGGCATGAAAGACACCCTGTTCATCCTCGCCGCGCCTTTCCAGGATGGCGGCTTCGAGTGGTACTGCAATGACTGCGCGACCCTTGAGGGAGCGCTGATCGTCAATCCGCACTGGAACGACAAGATCGATGTGCGGCGGATCGGCTTTGCGCGACCGCGCAAGGAGATCGTCGATCTGGTGGGGCCCGACTGGCAGGGCTGTCCCATGCTGGTGATGGACAAGGAGCGCGCGCCCGGGGATGCGATCATCTTGGGCGAGTTTGCGATCCTGCAGGATGTGCGCGCGATTGGACGCGCGCTGACCAGCCGGCACGGCGGCGCGGGGCCTCACCCTTGAGAGACGGCGGGAAGATCCAGGCGGCGATCGAAGTGTTGCGCGATGTGCTGGAGCGGCGCACGCCGGTGAAGGAGGCTGTGCGCGACTGGGGGAAGAGGTCCCGGTTTGCGGGCGCGCGCGACCGGGCGTGGATTTCGGGGCTCGTGGTGGATGGGCTGCGCCGGAAGAATTCGATCGAGCATGCGATGGAGGCGACCGGCGCCCGCGTGCTTGCGCTGGGTGCGCTTAAGCATGCGTGGGGGTGGGATGTCCGCAAGATCGAGGAGGCGCTGAAGGACGAGCATGCGCCGCCGCCGCTGCAGGGCAAGGAGCGCGAAAACCTGCTGATGGCCCCGAACCCGACTGCGCCGCCGCATGTCCAGGGAGATTATCCGGAATGGTTGTCGCCGCATCTTGCGCGGGCGTTCGGGCCGGACGTGGTGGTCGAGGGCATGGCGATGGCGGCGCGGGCGCCCATCGACCTGCGCGTGAATACGCTGAAGTCCGATGCGGAGAAAGCTGGGCGCGCGCTTGAGGGCGTGAAGGCGAAGCAGATGCCGGAGCTGAAGAACGGCTTCCGGATTCCGGCGGCGGATTCGATCGAGCGCGGGGAGAGTGTCGAGGCGATACCGGCCTACTCGAAAGGGTGGGTCGAGGTGCAGGATATGGGCAGCCAGATCGCGGCGGCGGTCTCTTGCGCAGCGCCAGGCGAGCAGGTGCTGGACTATTGTGCGGGCGGGGGCGGCAAGACGATCGCCATGGCCGCGATGATGCAGAACAAGGGGCAGATCTTCAGCCACGACATCGACGGGAAGCGCCTGTCCGCGCTGATCCCGCGCATGGAGCGGGCGGGCATTCGCAATGTGCAGCTGAGGCATCCGAAGGAGAATGCCTCGCTGGACGATCTCGATCTCAAGATGGACCTGGTGATGATCGACGCGCCGTGCACGGGCGTGGGTACGTGGCGGCGCAAGCCCGATGCGAAGTGGCGGGTGCAGCCGAACGCACTGGACAAGCGGATGCAGGATCAGGCGACCATCCTTCGGACTGCGTGCAACTATGTGAAGCCGGGCGGGCGGCTGGTCTATGTGACGTGCTCCTTCCTGATGGAGGAGAACGAAGATCAGGTGGCGAGCTTTCTCGTCGACCGGCCGGACTTTGTGGTGGATGACGCAGCCGAGGCGGCGGTGCGATCCGGACAGCTGACGGACGCTGGCGCGAAACTGGTGCGCAAGTTGAGGCGGCCGGATGGCTCGGTTCGGCTCACGCCACGCACGGCGGGGACGGACGGGTTCTACATGGCCGTCATGCGGAGATCCGGGTGAGTGACTGGCGCGACGCCGACGGCGATCCGCTGCCGGAGACGATGACGCTGAAGCCGGATCGTCTGCGCTGGCTTCTGGTGTTTGCTATCTGCGCGGGGTTCGTCGCGATTGCGGTGTGGATCGGGCCGGAAGAACCGGTGCTGTTCTATGGCGCGGGCGGGTTCTTCTTGTTGTGCGGATTGATTGCGGCGCCGCTCATGATCGGGGTTGGTTCCAGCTTGGTGCTGGACTGCAAGGGCTTTGCGTGCCGGACGCTGTTCAGGACGTTCCGCAGACGCTGGCGCGACTGCTCGGCCTTTCATCCGGTGACGACGGGATTTCGCAAGTATGTCGGGTTCTCCGCGCAGGAGCATGAGGCGGCGCATCCGCGGATGGCGGCTGCCAATCGGGCGATGATCGGGGCAACCGGGATGTTGCCGGAGACGTATGGCTTGTCGGCCGAGGAATTGTCCGACCTGATGAACAGTTTTCGCGCGCGGGCGATGGGCGACGCTTAGGCCTGCCTGTGGATGTTCGCGGGGCAGGATTGACGCCCGGCACGAACCCCTTCTATTTCCGCCATGGCGCACAGTACCCCCCCAATCCCGTCTTACGAGTCCAATTCGCACGAGCGTGCGCTGATCATCGATTTCGGCAGCCAGGTAACGCAGCTGATTGCGCGGCGGCTGCGCGAGATGGGGGTCTATTGCGAGGTCCATCCGTACAACCGGGCCGAGGCGGTGATCAAAGCCGGGTTCAACCCGAAGGCAGTGATCTTCTCAGGCGGCCCAGACAGCGTGACTCGTGTAAACTCTCCGCGGGCGCCGCAGGCGGCGTTCGATCTGGGCGTTCCGATCCTGTCGATCTGCTATGGGCAGCAGACGATGGCGGTACAGCTTGGCGGCGTGGTCGAAGGGGGACACGCGGCGGAGTTCGGACGCGCGGACGTCGAGATTAATGAAGCCTCGCCGCTGTTCGATGGGTTCTGGGAAGTCGGCAAGCGCTATCCCGTGTGGATGAGCCATGGCGATCGCGTGACGCAATTGCCCGATGGGTTCCGCGTGGTCGGTACGTCCGAGAATGCGCCGTTCGCGATCGCGGTGGATGAGGCGCGGCGTTACTACACGACGATGTTCCACCCGGAAGTGGTGCACACGCCGGATGGCGCGAAGCTGCTCTCGAACTTCGTCAAGAAGATCGCGGGTATGAAGGGCGACTGGACGATGGCGGCGTTGCGCGCCGAGCAGGTCGCCAAGATCAAGGCGCAGGTTGGCAAGGCGCGCGTGATCTGCGGGCTTTCGGGCGGCGTCGATTCATCGGTGGCCGCGGTGCTGATCCACGAAGCGATCGGCGATCAGCTGACGTGCGTATTCGTCGACACCGGGCTGATGCGCGCGAACGAGGCCGATGAGGTCGTGAAGCTGTTCCGCGGGCATTACAACATTCCGCTGGTGCATGTGGATGCGGGCGAGACGTTTCTTGGCGGACTTGCGGGCGTCAGTGATCCGGAGACCAAGCGGAAGTTCATCGGCAAGACTTTCATCGACATCTTCGAGGCTGAGGCCAAGAAGGTCGAGGGCGCACAGTTCCTGGCGCAGGGGACGCTATATCCCGACGTGATCGAGAGCGTGTCGTTCGATGGCGGGCCTTCGGTGACGATCAAATCGCACCACAATGTCGGCGGGCTGCCAGAGAAGATGAACCTCAAGCTGGTCGAACCGCTGCGCGAGCTTTTCAAGGACGAGGTGAGGGCGCTCGGTCGCGAGCTGGCGATGCCGGAGACGCTGGTGGGACGGCACCCGTTCCCAGGGCCGGGTCTGGCGATCCGCATTCCAGGCGAGATCACGCCGGAGCGCGTGGCGATCCTGCAGAAGGCCGACGCCATTTATCTGGACGAAATCCGCAAGGCCGGGCTGTACGACAAGATCTGGCAGGCGTTTGCCGTGCTTCTGCCCGTGCGCTCGGTGGGCGTGATGGGCGACGCGCGCACGTACGAGAGCGTGCTGGCGCTCCGTGCGGTGACGTCGACTGACGGCATGACGGCAGACTTTTATCAGTTCGACATGAACTTCCTCGGCCGCTGCGCGACGCGGATCATCAACGAGGTGAAGGGCGTCTCGCGCGTTGTTTACGACGTCACCAGCAAGCCGCCGGGGACGATCGAGTGGGAATGATTCAGAGCTCTTCCCGGTAGTTCGCCGCTCAGTCGGTGATCCAGCCTAGGGCTCTGAAACTCCACCAGAAATCCAATCGACATCTATCGCAACCGTTCGCCGAGCAGCGTGACGACCTGGCGGTATGCGCAACGGCGTGGTGGCATCGGCGCAAGCCGAAAGAGCCCGCACCGTCATGCCCGTTTCCCGTGATTTCCGTACGTTTCGACCGAAATACACTGTGAAACAAAGCGACTAGGTGAGTTCTGACGGTCTTTCAGCCCCGTTTTTCTGCCTCTCCGCATCCAACAAGGAGCGGAAAACACTGACCGACACTGCACCCAAGCACCTGAAAACAACGGACAAAACGTCGACAATCTCGGCCCGTGACGGGATTTATGCCCTGGTCAAAACCACGGGCACCATCGTCTTCCGGCTCGACTACCGGCTGCACGGGAGACGCGAGATGCTCTCCATTGGCCAATACGGTCGCGACGGGATCTCGCTGGCAGAGTGACCTGCCCCAGGGTTTTTCGGTCCAATCGCAGGATCTCAGTGACTGCTTATGGGCGAGGTCCCGCCTGATTGAGTGGCCACGGCGAACGGCGGTTCACGCGCGACTCTGCCAATGGCCACAATGCCAGAAGGGCAGGGGGGCGGTGCCCCTTTTGCAAAGACCGTCATCTCCGCCAACAGCAGGCCGACAGCCTTGGGGCAGGTCAATCCTTCCCGGCTGCCGCCTGATGGTTGTACTTTTGTTTTCATTGGGGCGACCAACGTAATCGGTGGCTCCTCCGGATGGGTATCGAGCGGGCGGCGCATCAAGGCCGGTGTTTCAGTTCCAAGTTTGCCAAAGAGCTGCCGCTGCATTTCCGCAGGACAGTGGCGTCATTGCGAACCGGACGAGGTGGCGGTTTTTAGCCAGCTACGAACTAGCGCTATCCCGCCATCACGGCTGCGGCACCAATCCGCGCAGCTATTGAAGATGAAGTCTGTTTGTCGCTAGTGGATATCCATAGCTGGGGCACCGCGCGTATGGTCTTTCGAGTATCGGGCTTGGCCAGCATGGCCGCCATAATGGCCTCACAAGCCGGCGCCCAAACGGCCGCTACGGCGTCAGACGTCGAGGTATTCGAGCCCTCCTACTTCTCCAGGTTCAATCCGGCGACAGCGGAAGACATGGTGCGTCAACTGCCAGGATTTGCGGTTGATGACGGTGATAGGGTTCGCGGGTTTGGTGGTGCAGCGGGCAATGTGCTCATCAATGGACAGCGCCCATCCACCAAAGGCGGCCTGGGCGACGTACTGGCCAGGATCCCGGTGGCCAATGTCCTGCGAATTGAAATCGTGACGGGTTCTTCGGCGAAGCTCGACATGCGGGGGCAGACCAAAGTCGCAAATGTCATCGTGAAGTCTGTCGAAGTCCCCGTCTCGGGAAACTGGCAAGTCGTTGGGCGCCGCTACCAAGACGGCAGGATCAGCGGATCGACAGACGTCACAACCACCCTTCCAGCCTTCGACGGAACCCTTACACTTTCCGTCGAGGCCGGAAGCCCCAACTCCGGTCGGGGCGGGCCTGGCTCTTCGCCGCGCAGTTTCGGGAGGCGCGCCTATTACGACAGCTCGCTCAATCTATTCGAGCAGCATGCGGGGCTCTCGCTGAACGACACGCAGAGTCTTGAGCCAGCTTTTGAGTTCCAGCGGTCACTCGACTGGGGCAAGTTAAACCTGAACGGCTCCTTCAACGCGACCGACAGCAATGGCAGCAGCTTCACCGAAGTGTCCTCTCCAAGCTTTGCTGGCCCAGTCTCCCGGCTTGAAACAAACGAAAGCTCCTCTGAGACGGAAACCTACTCGCTGAACGGCGACCTTCAGTTCCAGTTGGGTAGCGGCATGACGAAGCTCATCGCCCTGCATCAACGGTCCGAGAGCGCAAGCGACAGCCTTTTCGGTTTCTATGCTGGCTCGGGATCCTTCAGCAGGTCGGTCCAGGTACAATCGAACGACACGAGCGGGGAGTCCATTCTCCGGGGGACGCTGAGTTGGCCGTTCGGCGACAAGCACACGG
>Ga0315906_10002227_pt1 | contig 27601 bp, 23 predicted proteins | sample LakEriMetagenome_4_FD_203526 | JGI IMG/M metagenome (GOLD analysis project Ga0315906, IMG submission 203526) | Freshwater fungal communities from buoy surface, Lake Erie, Ohio, United States - Buoy 2 MA122 | ecosystem: Environmental > Aquatic > Freshwater > Lake > Lake biofilm | place: USA...
CTGCGTTTGGACAGCAAGTTGACGCCTTTTTGCTTCACCCATTTGGTGACTCCAATAAATCCATTGAAACTGGCGTACAGTCTAGCTTGCAGCCGGTTTACGCAATGTCAACTGCCGGAAATAGGTTTATAGCGCATCGGCATTGGCGCGATGGTGGGGGTGATGGCTGCTAGGACTCGAACCAGTCCTAGAAACACAATTATCGTAGACTTAAGTAGTTCACCGAGATCTATAAAGGCAAAAAGCCCATCCTTTTGGGGACGGGCTTTTTGCTTTTATAGGGTCTTGGCGATGACCTACTTTAGTTTCGGCCGGGCCGTTGGCCCTTAACGTGCTGCGCACATTAGCCTTCACTGAAACAAGGCACTACCTTCGTATTGAGGACGTTGGGCCGGCCATCAGATCGCACTTGCGATCCTCGGAATCGTGCCTTGTTTTCATGCCCCAAGCAGGTCACGGAGATCCATAAAGACAAAGCCCCTCACCAGCAATGCTGGGAGGGGCTTTGTCTTTATAGGGTCTTGGCGATGACCTACTTTCGCACGGGTATGACCGCACTATCATCGGCGCAACGCTGTTTCACGGTCCTGTTCGGGATGGGAAGGGGTGGGGCCAGCGCGCTATGGTCGCCAAGAATTCGGTGTGTTGATCGTTTGCCTGCCTACTTTTTGTATTGGACAGGCGAACGCGCAACCGCATTCGGGGAGAAGTAAAGACAGTCTCTCTTCGGTGTGACACCGTTGATCGACGATTAAATTGTATTGCGTTGCTTTATCTATACGGGTTCACTAGGTTTTCACGCAGTTGCTTTCGCGTGACCGAAATTGTGTGGCTCTGCCACCAATTTCGACTTGGCTGACCCAAATGAAATCGAAGATTTCATTTGCTTACCGTTATAGAGTCAAGCCTTACGGGCAATTAGTACACCTTAGCTTAACGAGTTACCTCGCTTCCACACGGTGCCTATCAACGTCCTGGTCTCGAACGACCCTTCAAGGGGGTTAAACCCCCGGGAAATCTTATCTTCAGGCAAGTTTCCCGCTTAGATGCTTTCAGCGGTTATCTCTTCCGTACTTAGCTACCCTGCGATGCTTCTGGCGAAACAACAGGTACACCAGCGGTACGTCCACTCCGGTCCTCTCGTACTAGGAGCAGCCCCCGTCAAATTTCCAACGCCCACGGCAGATAGGGACCAAACTGTCTCACGACGTTTTGAACCCAGCTCACGTACCACTTTAAATGGCGAACAGCCATACCCTTGGGACCGGCTACAGCCCCAGGATGTGATGAGCCGACATCGAGGTGCCAAACTCCCCCGTCGATATGAACTCTTGGGAGGAATCAGCCTGTTATCCCCAGAGTACCTTTTATCCGTTGAGCGATGGCCCTTCCATACAGAACCACCGGATCACTATGACCTGCTTTCGCACCTGCTCGACCTGTCCGTCTCGCAGTCAAGCAACCTTATGCCATTGCACTATCAGTACGATTTCCGACCGTACCTAGGTTACCTTCGCACTCCTCCGTTACTCTTTGGGAGGAGACCGCCCCAGTCAAACTGCCCACCATACACGGTCCCCAACCCCGTTTCGGGGTCTAGGTTAGAACCTCAACAACATCAGGGTGGTATTTCAAGGTTGACTCCACACGATCTAGCGACCGCGCTTCAACGTCTCCCACCTATCCTACACAGATCTTGTCAAAGTCCAATGTAAAGCTACAGTAAAGGTTCATGGGGTCTTTCCGTCTAGCCGCGGGTAGATTGCATCTTCACAAACATTTCAACTTCGCTGAGTCCCAAGAGGAGACAGTGTGGCCATCGTTACGCCATTCGTGCGGGTCGGAACTTACCCGACAAGGAATTTCGCTACCTTAGGACCGTTATAGTTACGGCCGCCGTTTACCGGGGCTTCAATCAAGAGCTTGCACCCCATCATTTAACCTTCCGGCACCGGGCAGGCGTCACACCCTATACGTCGACTCATCGTCTTAGCAGAGTGCTGTGTTTTTGTTAAACAGTCGCAGCCACCGATTCTCTGCAACCTCTTACGGCTTCGAGAGCAAGTCTCTACACCTTATCAAGGCACACCTTCTTCCGAAGTTACGGTGTCAATTTGCCGAGTTCCTTCTCCTGAGTTCTCTCAAGCGCCTTAGAATTTTCATCCTGCCCACCTGTGTCGGTTTGCGGTACGGTCTTATCCAACTGAAGCTTAGTGGCTTTTCCTGGAAGCTTGGTATCAGCAACTTCAGTACCGAAGTACCTCGTTATCACGCCTCAGCTAAGATCTCCGGATTTGCCTAGAAACCACGCCTACACGCTTCAACCGGGACGTCCAACACCCGGCTTGCCTAACCTTCTCCGTCCCCACATCGCATTGGATAACGGTACTGGAATATTAACCAGTTTCCCATCAGATACGGCTTTCGCCCTCTCCTTAGGGGCCGACTCACCCTGCGCCGATGAACGTTGCGCAGGAAACCTCGGGCTTTCGGCGAGGGAGCTTTTCACTCCCTTTATCGCTACTCATGTCAGCATTCGCACTTCTCATACCTCCAGCATCCCTTACAAGACACCTTCACAGGCCTAGAGAACGCTCTCCTACCATTTGCATGCTCCTTTAAACACACTCCTTGAGGTTGCCGCCAGTCCAACAGGACACGCGGCAAACCAACTCATTGAGGTGAGGGCGCCGCACTTCCTGACAGTCTCAACAGATAACGTTTTGCGACGTCAACGCTTCGCGTCGGGTCGCAAACTCATCAGAATGCTCTTAAAGGAGCATGCAAATCCACAGCTTCGGTGCATGGTTTAGCCCCGTTACATCTTCCGCGCAGGACGACTCGATCAGTGAGCTATTACGCTTTCTTTAAAGGATGGCTGCTTCTAAGCCAACTTCCTGACTGTCTTCGCCTTCCCACTTCGTTTTCCACTTAACCATGCTTGGGGACCTTAGCTGGTGGTCTGGGTTGTTTCCCTTTCGACACCGGACGTTAGCACCCGGTGTCTGTCTCCCAAGCTCGCACTCATCGGTATTCGCAGTTTGCTTTGGTTTGGTAGACCTAAACGGCCCCCTAGCCAATACAGTGCTCTACCCCCGATGGTGATACTTGAGGCACTACCTAAATAGTTTTCGGAGAGAACCAGCTATTTCCGGATTTGTTTAGCCTTTCACCCCTATCCACAGCTCATCCCCTAACTTTTCAACGTTAGTGGGTTCGGACCTCCAGTACCTGTTACGGCACCTTCATCCTGGCCATGGATAGATCATCCGGTTTCGGGTCTACGCCGTGCTACTAATCGCCCTTATCAGACTCGCTTTCGCTACGCCTTCCCTATTCGGTTAAGCTCGCAACACAACGTAAGTCGCTGACCCATTATACAAAAGGTACGCCGTCACCCTGCTCAATTGGCCTTCAGCCAATTGAGCAGGGTGACGGCTCTGTCCACTCTCGTGTCCAGTACGCCTATCTCTCTGTTCAATCAACTAAAAGCTCTCGCTCTTCACTCCGCTCAAATATCTTTTGTTGCGTCTCGCCCGCATCTTGCGATGCGCGCTCGGACAACAAAGAACTTCGGGGTAAAGACCAATTAAGCAGGGCTCCGACTGTTTGTATGCATGCAGTTTCAGGATCTATTTCACTCCCCTCCCGGGGTTCTTTTCGCCTTTCCCTCACGGTACTGGTTCACTATCGGTCGATTACGAGTATTTAGCCTTGGAGGATGGTCCCCCCATCTTCAGACAGGATTTCACGTGTCCCGCCCTACTTGTCGCAACCTTAGTTCTACATCCATGTTTTCGCATACGGGGCTATCACCCACTATCGCTGGCTTTTCCAAACCATTTTGCTAACACAGATGCTAAAAGTTGCAGGCTCATCCCATTTCGCTCGCCACTACTCTGGGAATCTCGGTTGATTTCTGTTCCTATGGCTACTTAGATGTTTCAGTTCACCACGTTCGCCCCTTGCCCCCTATGTATTCAGAGACAGGTACCCTTGCGGGTGGGTTTCCCCATTCAGAGACCTCCGGATCAAAGCTTATTTGCCAGCTCCCCGGAGCTTTTCGCAGGCTATCGCGTCTTTCATCGCCTGTAATCGCCAAGGCATCCACCTCATGCACTTAGTCACTTGACTCTATAACGTTAAGCCCTTCACAAACATGGCTGACATGCACATGCCGCAAAAGACGTTATAAATATTTACAACGCTTGTTTCACCATGACCCAAGAACTCAATTCCAAGCCATGATGATCGATACAATCTAACCCCGCATCTTTGTCCGCACACCAATCACCTCTCGGCAATCAGCGCACAAACGTCAATGCGTTGTCTTTACTTCTTCCACTTTTTTAAAGAACAAAACAGCTCACAACGTTAAACGTTGAGCAATAAACACTTGACCAGTCATCCATCACACGACAACCGAAGTCCCTAACGCTCAACCCTCAACAACACATCAACAAGCTTTTTGGTGGGTCTGGTTGGTCTCGAACCAACGACCCCCGCCTTATCAAGACGGTGCTCTAACCAACTGAGCTACAGACCCAATCTGGTGGAGGATGACGGGATCGAACCGACGACCCCCTGCTTGCAAAGCAGGTGCTCTCCCAGCTGAGCTAATCCCCCAGTGTGCAATCGATCAAAAGTACAAACCTACTTTTGATCGGACTAGTCAGCTAAAAATCACTGGCAAAGCCAGATGATTTTTTAACGAAACACCAACTAATCCAACACGGACAGACCGTCCAATCAGACCGTCCAATGCTGCGATGTGTTTGCTGTTCTCTTTTAACCAACAACCGATTGAGGTGAGTACTAAAGCACTGAGGATGTCTCTAGAAAGGAGGTGATCCAGCCGCACCTTCCGATACGGCTACCTTGTTACGACTTCACCCCAGTCACGAATCCTACCGTGGTAACCGGCCCCCTTGCGGTTAGCCTAGCTACTTCTGGTAAAACCCGCTCCCATGGTGTGACGGGCGGTGTGTACAAGGCCCGGGAACGTATTCACCGCGACATGCTGATCCGCGATTACTAGCGATTCCGACTTCACGCAGTCGAGTTGCAGACTGCGATCCGGACTACGATCGGCTTTGTGAGATTGGCACCCCCTCGCGGGTTAGCGACCCTCTGTACCGACCATTGTATGACGTGTGAAGCCCTACGCATAAGGGCCATGAGGACTTGACGTCATCCCCACCTTCCTCCGGTTTGTCACCGGCAGTCTCATTAGAGTGCCCAACTAAATGTAGCAACTAATGACAAGGGTTGCGCTCGTTGCGGGACTTAACCCAACATCTCACGACACGAGCTGACGACAGCCATGCAGCACCTGTGTTCCCATTCTCTTTCGAGCACGAAGCCATCTCTGGCAACTTTGGGACATGTCAAGCGTAGGTAAGGTTTTTCGCGTTGCATCGAATTAATCCACATCATCCACCGCTTGTGCGGGCCCCCGTCAATTCCTTTGAGTTTTAATCTTGCGACCGTACTCCCCAGGCGGTCAACTTCACGCGTTAGCTTCGTTACTAAGAGAATAAATCTCCCAACAACCAGTTGACATCGTTTAGGGCGTGGACTACCAGGGTATCTAATCCTGTTTGCTCCCCACGCTTTCGTGCATGAGCGTCAGTATTGACCCAGAGACCTGCCTTCGCCATCGGTATTCCTTCTGATATCTACGCATTTCACTGCTACACCAGAAATTCTAGTCTCCTCTGCCATACTCTAGCCTTGCAGTCCCAAATGCCATTCCCAGGTTAAGCCCGGGGATTTCACATCTGGCTTACAAAACCGCCTGCGCACGCTTTACGCCCAGTAATTCCGATTAACGCTCGCACCCTACGTATTACCGCGGCTGCTGGCACGTAGTTAGCCGGTGCTTATTCTTCGGGTACCGTCAGTTGTCACGAGTATTCGTCGTAACCGTTTCGTCCCCGACAAAAGAGCTTTACAACCCGAAGGCCTTCTTCACTCACGCGGAATGGCTGGATCAGGGTTGCCCCCATTGTCCAAAATTCCCCACTGCTGCCTCCCGTAGGAGTCTGGACCGTGTCTCAGTTCCAGTGTGGCTGATCATCCTCTCAGACCAGCTACAGATCGTCGCCTTGGTGAGCCTTTACCTCACCAACTAGCTAATCTGATATCGGCCACTCCTTTAGCGCGAGGTCTTGCGATCCCCCGCTTTCATCTCCCGATCGTATGCGGTATTAGCACAGCTTTCGCTGCGTTATCCCCCACTAAAGGATACGTTCCGATATGTTACTCACCCGTTCGCCGCTCGCCGCCAGGTTGCCCCGCGCTGCCGCTCGACTTGCATGTGTAAAGCATTCCGCCAGCGTTCAATCTGAGCCAGGATCAAACTCTTCAGTTCAATTCCTGTTTGCAAGACAGTTATCAGGCTCTCACCCAACAACGTCTTCCCAACTCAAAGCTTGCTTCACATCTAAATTGCTCTAGATGCGTTTACTTCTTTGAGACAGGTACTACTTCAATATTTTGAGCTCAACCTCACCAGCAATCCGTGCACCTAAGCACCAGCTACCTTCCGCAATCAGCCTAAACCAACCACCTCCAGTAACCATCACCAGCAAAGCACCCCAATACCAGAGTACCCACCTCAATCGGTTGTCTAGTTTTTAAAGAACGACTCGAAACACATCCCATTGCGGCTCTCTTTAGAACCGCAGCGGTTTTTTTCGAAGGATTGCGATTATGCAGCGCACCATCAGCTCGGTCAACCCCTTTTTTAAAAAAGATTTCAATATCGCGATGAAAATATGACTAATGTAATCTGCGATACGTAAGTTTGATACCTACTGATACCTACATTAGATTAGATCGCACTCGTACCTATCGCCGTTCAACTAGGTCTTCGGTGGCATCAAATCTACCAACACTTTGTCCTCGACCGTATCCTCCTGTAGAGGGCGCTCGCAGACTTATCCTGTCGCTCCAGCATGGAAAAGCTTGCAGAACAGCTAGCTGGGATCGGGCAGTTCGGCGGTGCGGTGAGACAACAAATGGGGGTTTCTGCTATCCTGTGTGACTGTATTTTTGCCATTGACGGCAGATTCCAGGCCGACTCACTGTCCCGATGAACCACACAAAATTCAAAATTCAAGCGCATCAGGGAGTGACGCGGCTGGCGAATGCCATCCGTTGTGCGGTCCAACGTCCAGAGCTGCGGCGCACGGCGGTTGCAGTCGGTGTACTGTTAGCCCTGCCCATCTTTGGCGTGCTGACGGCGTTTGGCGTTTCTTCAGACACCTCAACAACACAGGTTGTACGCCGCGACGTCGATCAACTGATTGCCTTGCCTGACTTTCAAGAACAAGACAGCGGGCAGGTCGAATATCGGACTGCGGATCGCGTACAGCGCGGGGATACAGTTGCAAGTCTGTTACAACGACTCAGCGTGAACGACAAAGCCGCATTTGAATTCTTGCGCACGTCTCGGGAGGCGCGCTCGCTCTTTCAGCTTCGCCCCGGCAAAACGTTGCAAGCGGTAATAAATGGCGACGGCGAGATGCAATCACTTGTTTATTTCCACAGCGCCGACAAATTGCTGGAAGTGGTGCGTGATCACGATACATTCAAGGCTGTTGAAAAGATCGTCACGCCGACTGCACAAACCGTGCGCAAGACAGGCGTCATCAAATCATCGCTATACGGCGCAACGGATGCGGCCAACATCCCCGACGCGGTTGCTAACCAGCTCGCAAGAATATTCTCAACCGATATCGATTTCCACATCGATCTTCGGACCGGTGACCGCTTCGCTGTCGTATACGAAATGCTTTACTACAACGGCGAATTCCTCAGACCTGGTCGCGTGCTCTCTGCAGAATTCTCCAACAAAGGAAAAACCTTCGAGGCCTATCTGTTTACAGATGGTGAAGGCAAGGAGGGCTACTACGCCGCAGACGGTTCGAACCGGGCGAAGTCGTTTCTACGGTCCCCGCTAGCGTTCTCGAGAGTTTCGTCAGGCTTCGGCGGCCGGATGCACCCAATATTCCGCAACTGGCGGCAACACACGGGCGTTGATTTCGCCGCACCGCGCGGAACGTCCACCTGGGCGACCGCCGATGGCGTGGTTGAGTTCGCCGGTGTAAAGGGCGGCTACGGCAATGTTGTTGAGGTTCGCCATTCCGGCTCGATAAGTACGTTATATGGTCATCTCTCGGGGTTCGCACCGGGAGTCCGTAAGGGGACACGCGTTACACAGGGCCAAACGTTGGGCTACGTAGGCTCAACTGGGTTCGCAACCGGCCCGCATCTGCACTACGAGTTCAAGATTGGCGGCCAACATCAGGACCCAATGCGCGTCGCCCTACCCAAGGCAGATCCGCTCGCCGCTAGGTACATCGCCCAGTTTAAGGCCACTGCAGCCGCCCAAGGTATGCAGCTCGCGCTCATGCGCGACATTATCCCGAGCCGCTTCGAGTAGCTCGGCTACTGCTCAGTTTTGCAAGCCTCTTTGTTTGACCTAACTGCATGGTCAATTTCGGAGCATACAAAACGCTACCCGCCGGGCACGAATAGTATGAGTGTTTGTGGCGGTGGCGCTGATAACAGGGCATTGATGGCGAGGTTCGCAGCATTACCCCCCAGCGCAACGTTAGCAAGATTAAGCCTTTGGCATACCCGCTCAACAAGTCGACCGCAGGCCCTAGCATGGCGCGCCAAACAATACGCCGACACCAAGCCTGTCGACTTAACGCGTCCGATCAGTGTCGCGCACCGAAACATTGCCGGCACGCCTACTCTCACATAATGTCTGTCGGGTCACATCGCCCCGGCAAGCGCCTGCTCGACATCCCAAAGAATATCGTCGAGCGTTTCGAGCCCTACTGAGAGGCGAATCATATCGGGCGGTACACCGGCCTTTATTTGATCCGCCTCGCTAAGCTGCCGGTGCGTGGTGGATGCGGGATGAATGACGAGCGATTTTGCGTCGCCAATGTTTGCCAAGTGCGAGATGAACTGCAACGCCTCGATAAATTTCACCCCCGCTTCAAATCTCGATACCGAGCCGGGTTTGATGCCAAACGACAGTAGTGCCCCTGCTCCACGCGGCATGTATTTCTCTATCAACGTATGGTACCGATTGGTGACCAACCCCGGATAATTCACCCACGCGACTGCCGGATGGTTAACGAGGAAAGTCGCAACAGCCATCGCGTTTTCACAATGACGTTGCATACGCAGCGGGAGGGTTTCAAGCCCCTGCATCAACTGCCAAGCACTAAACGGTGATAGCGTCGGCCCATACACCCGCATCACCTCCATGCGCGCCTTCATGGTGTATGCGAAGTCGCCAAATGTTTCAAAGAAGCGCACGCCGTGATAACCCGCAGATGGCTCGTGCAAGCCCGGAAACTTGGCCGCAATTTTTTCTTCACCCCACGGAAACTTGCCGCTTTCGATGACCACACCACCCATCGTCGTTCCGTGTCCGCCCATAAACTTGGTGGCGCTGTGAATCACAATATCCGCGCCGTGTTTCAGCGGCTGGCAAAGATAAGGTGACGCCGCAGTGTTGTCCACCACAAACGGCACACCCGCCTCGCGCGCGATCATGCCAACCGCTTCTAGGTCGATCAGGTTGAGCGCCGGGTTGCCCAAGGTCTCGGAGAAAACTGCTTTGGTGTTTGGCTTGATTGCGCGTCGAAAATTTTCTGGGTCATCCGGATCTACCAGTGTTGCCTCAATACCGAGTTTCTTGAAGTTAACGTTGAACATTGTATGGGTGCCGCCGTACAGCTTCGACGACGATACGATGTGATCTCCAGCCTCCAGAATGTTCAGTAACGCCACCATCTCTGCCGCTTGCCCGCTGGCTGTTGCGATGGCGGCCCGTCCGCCTTCCAGCGCGGCACAACGCTCCTCGAACGCAGCGGTCGTCGGGTTTGACAGGCGAGTGTAAACATTGCCGAATGTTTGCAGGTTGAATAGTGACGCCGCTTGTTCGGCGCTATCAAACACATATGACGTGGTTTGATAAATCGGCAGTGCGCGTGAGCCCGTCGCTTGATCGGGAATTTGCCCGGCGTGCAGCGCCAATGTCTCAAAGCCGAATTTGCGATCTGGCATGCTGGGCTGTCCTCAGGTTCGACGAAGCCACGATTCTAACGACTGTCTCGCCCAGTCGGGGAATCACTCTAGGACATGATCAATCAGCTTTGCCCTTGACTGCGCGCGGACATGAAAGCTAACAGCTAACGCGGGCACCACAGTGGCAGTAGCAATCGCGGTGGATCGACCGGATTTTTTATGTCTTCTTGCGCCTTAAGTCACTAACGGTTTGCTTTCAGAAAAGCGACGGCCCGAGGCAACGTGTCGATCACAATGCTGTTGTGCGTTCCACCAGGCACGTCGAGCAGCGACACCGCCGTCCCATTGGCAATCAGGGTTTGCGCCAGAACTGTGGTTGCCCCCGCCGGCACCTGCTCGTCGGCAGACCCTTGCACCACTAGGACAGGTGCCGTCAGCCGAACCTGTCCGACCCGATTGGCCGTTGCGATGGACGCGAAGTCATTATTTGTCACCCAGTCCCGACGGAAACCGGGATAGCTTCCCAAATTGCCGCCGCCGCTCAGAAAAGCATTCAAATCATTAATGATGGCCGTGCCGAAGGCTTCGCAATTGGCATCCGTCAATGCCATATCAAACAGCGGGCGCATCCGTGTGCCAAAAACTCGACTAACGTCCAGATTAGGGTTCACGGTGCGCATACCGTGAATCGCAAAGGAGCCGTTTAGTTGAACGAAAAAAAGTATCTCAGCAGCCTGGTTAAGGTCACCAGCGGAAATGAGCGCATCGATACTTTGGAAGGCAAGATTGCTACTGAGTACCAAGTCAGAGCCCGGTGCCAGAGCAACAACCCCGCGCAACGGAAAATCGGTACCAAGCTGGCTAGCGAACTGCGCAGCAGACAGCGCCACATGACCGCCTTGGGAGTGACCAATGATGGACCAAGCCTTCGACACCGTCGTACTGCCGACGGCCTGCGCCGCCTTGACCGCTGACAACACTGAATTTGAGTGACTTGAGCGGATGAAATACGGATGCACACCGGGTGCGTCGAGGCCTTCGTAGTCCGGAGCCAGAACCGCAAAACCGGCGGCGAGCAGGGCATTGGCAACGGCCGGTTCGGTCAGACCCGCAAAATTACGGCTAGGCGCGCAACTGTCGGCTACACCGGTTGTGCCATGTGCCCACACCACGAGTGGCCAGCCGCCATTTGGAGGACTACCCGGCGGCGCAAACAACAGCGCGTTCGCTTCTGTCAGACCCCCGCCAATGGCCTGCATCCGATAGCGGAGTTTCACGATGCTAGCGGCACCGACAATCCCACTAGCTTGCGCGGTGCTACTCGCCACCAAATCGCCAGCAGCAGGCAACGCAACCGCTAGCGATGAGCCTTTGTTATCCCCGCAACCGAACAACGATACGCTGACGATTATCCACACCGCTGCGAGTGCAAGTTGAATTCGTTTCATGCTAATCCTCTCAAGTGTTTACGGGGGCGTTGCCCCGACTGTGCAAAAGCGGGTCTAGATTTGGCAAACGATGAACACAGTAACGTTCAGCGCGACCGAAGCGTGAATGTGTTGGTCTCTGCAGCTCGCTCAGGCAGGTCCACGTAGAAGCGGTCGCCACTCAACTGATAAACCGTGTGGCAAGCTTCTGCGTCCTGCTCGAGCCGAATGCAAAGCAGGGCAGGTTCCGCCGATAGCCGCCACTGGCCCGCCACAACCTTAGCCGTAAAAAAGCGGCTGCGCACTTGCATGCGTCCGTCTGGTTCGAAGCGAAAACGTAGGCCGTTCTTGACGTCGTCGTCGAACCAAAGTGCCTCGCTAGCTGCGCGTTCGAATAGTGCTCGCAACTCAACCACATGGAGCGCTTTAGCCTCTCTGGGCACGACTCCCGGCGTGTAGCTCGCACAGCCGAAGAGCAGCGCTAGCGAGCTGAATATCACCAAACCTAGAATTCGCATATAGAATCTTCCGATCAAATTTCCATAGGTGCGACCGCAGTTGGCCTGCCATCTGTCAAATCTGAATTTGATTTGTTGAGTTATTGCCTCGTAAGTGTTGCGTTTGTTCGGCAACGTGCGGCCAAAACGGGCCAGTGTTCTAGCCGGGCTTGATATGCCGTACCCCATTACCTGCATCGTCACCATGCCTCACATCCTGCTAATTGAAGACTCGACCGACGTTTCTAATCTAGTGGCGAGCGAGCTGCGGGCGCTGGCTTTTGACGTCACCACAGCGCCTGATGGTAGGGCAGGTTGGTTGTTGCTCGAGGAGAGCGAGCCCGATTTACTGATTCTTGATGTCATGCTACCGGGCGTGAATGGCTTTGAGATTCTTCGCCGCCTCAGGGAGAAAGGCTTTGACAAGCCGATCCTTTTGCTCACCGCGCGTAGTGAGGAAGCCGACCGGGTGGTTGGATTGGAACTGGGTGCGGACGACTACATGGTGAAACCATTTAGTCTGCGGGAACTCGCTGCGCGGGTTGCAGCGCTGTTGCGGCGGTATCGACGAGCTGAGACGAAGACGCACGAGGCCGCTGCGGAAACAAACCGGGCGACTTTACGAGTGCTGGACTGCGAGCTGGATCCCGCAGCCAGTTGGCTAACGGTGAATGGTGCCGACTGCAAGCTTTCTCGTCGAGAATTTCTCCTGTTGGAGCTACTGATGCGCACACCTGGGCGGGTGCTGACGCGCGAGTGGTTGCTTGAGCAGGTATATGGGCGAGACTATTCTGGAGAGGATCGGGCGGTCGACGCCTGTATCATGCGACTACGCGAACGCCTTGGACGCGCTAGCGCCATCTCGCGTGCGTTAGAGTCGGTGCGCGGGCTGGGCTATCGGCTGCGCGCCACTGGCAGCTGATGGATCCTACAACATCGCCCGGCATGCCGCGTTTCCGGGACGCGATCTTGCGGGCCCAGCTACGCCCGGTGGTCTCTCTCGCGGTAGCGGCCGCGTTGGCAACCTCCATTGCTATATTGCTCGTCTATGCGACGCTGCGCTGGAGCCCTCGAAATCCACTGGATGAATTGCGGTTTGCGGAATTGCAATCAGTACTGGGCCTCGCACACGAGGAGCAGTGGCCGCAGCTGGCCCGCTGGCTGGTGGAATACGGCCTCGGACAAGAGCTTGATGGGCCAGATCAGGTACGTTTGTTTGACGGTGAACGCGTGCCGGTGCACCGGATGGTGCAACTTCTGCAGGCCGGGCTGCGCGTCGACCCGATGAACCAAAGATCCCTCGGGCCAATCCCCGTAACATGGACACAGCCAGTCAATCGCGTCACTCCTCTCAGCATTGCTGCAGAACCCGGCGGGGCGCGTGGCCATTGGCGCGCCGTCGTGATCATGCTTTCGGAAGATCGTCGGCTTTTCGTTCAGGCCCCAGACCTTGAAATGTCGTTTGCGGCGCTTGCCAAAATCGTCGCGACTGTATTCGCGGCGACTCTGTTGTGCGTCGGCTGCTTCGTCGCCTTATTCCTGTGGGCGTTCCGTCGTTGGTTCGCTGCTGGAAGCGCCGAAGCACTCGCGCTTCCGGTCGAACGCCTCGCAGATGCCATGACTCGCTTCATGAAAGACCAGCGATACCCCATCGAAGTCGCAGTTACCCCGCCCTTAGAGCTGGCCGAGCTGATACAAATCAACAACCGCTTACAGCACCACGTTAGCGATAGCCTCCGCCAATCGGCGCAGGCGCGTGAAGACCAGAGCAACTTTGTGGCAGAGATTTCGCACGAACTTCGAACACCTCTGACCGTCATTCGCGGTCACGCAGAACGCCTCGCCAGAGAGCCAGCTTCGGTCGGGAGCGCAGAGATCATCGTGCGTCAAGTTGACGACCTTCACATTTTGCTCAGCGATCTGATTGATCTTGGCCGCATGCATTCCATCAACGCCAACATGCGGCAGGAGCCAGTCGATCTTGCCACTGTGTTAGAGGAGATGCACGCACGATTCCAGGCACCAGCCTGGAAACACGGCGTCCTTCTGCGCTGCGAAGGCCACTCATGCGACGCGTGTGTGGTGGCCGACCCACGCTGGCTGCGCCAAGTGATTGCCAATCTGTTGGCAAACGCCATCCGCCACACGCCGAACGGCGGCTGCGTTTCGGTTAGCGCCGGCAAAAATGGCGGCCAAGCGTTTATTCGCATTGATGATACTGGGCCGGGAATAGGACACGAACAACCCACTGTTGACTATATCGGACGCAATGCGGGCATCGGCCTTAGGGTCGTGAGAAGTCTGCTTGCATCAATGGGTGGCGCGATCAATACAGAACCCAACGAGGACGGTGGTACCGCGACGATTCTCTGGTTGCGGCTACAGAATTCGTGACGTTGCGACCGATCACACCGTACTCAAGAAATCGAATGACACCCGCACATAGAACCGTCCCGCATCTGCGGGGCAGCGAGCTTGCGTGACGCGTTCATTTCATCACCTGCTTGGTCTTATCCAACACCGTCATGGCAGTTGACAGCATACCGGCAACATCCGCGATATTCGCCGGCACAATCAGCGTGTTGCCAGCCTTTGCCAGGTTGCCAAATTGCTCGACGTACTTTTCTGCGATCTTCAAGTTTGCTGCTTGCTGTCCGCCGGGCGCTTCCAATGCCGCAGCCACCTGACGTACCGCGGATGCAGTTGCTTCGGCAACCGTGGTGAGCGCCTGTGCTTCACCCTGGGCTTTGTTGATGGCGGCTTGTTTCTCACCTTCTGAGGCCAAAATTGCCGCTTGGCGTTGACCGTCGGCGATGTTGATCTCTTCCTGACGCACACCTTCTGACTTGGCGATCAAGGCGCGCTTCTCGCGCTCGGCGGTGATCTGCGCCTGCATGGAGCGCAGGATCGATTCTGGCGGCGTCAGACTCTTGATTTCGTAGCGGAGTACTTTGATTCCCCAGGTGCGACCCGCTTCATCCAGCACACTGACAACCTTGTGATTAATTTCGTCACGACTTTCAAAGGTCTTGTCGAGTTCCATCTTGCCGACTTCCGAACGCAGTGCCGTTTGCGCCAACTGCGTAATCGCCGTGATGTAGTCGCTTGAACCGTAACTGGCAAGTTTTGGATCCATTACCTGAAAATAGATGATGCCGTCGACGGCCAACTGTGTGTTGTCTTTGGTGATACATACCTGCTCGGGAATATCCAGCGGGACTTCCTTCAGGCTATGACGATAAGCGACACGATCAAAGAACGGCACGATGACATTTAGACCAGGAACGAGGGTTGAGTGATACTTACCCAACCGCTCCACTACCCATGCGTTTTGTTGAGGGACGATGCGAACACCTTCAACCACAAAGACAATGATGGTGGCGAGGAGGAAAAAGGGAATTGAATAACTCGCAAACCCTGGCGTGAAATACAAACCCAGGGTGGCAACGAGCACCGCGGCGAATTTGACAAACATGGAAACTCCTTTGTGATTGTCGTTCGTGTTTTGAATATGGTTGTTGGGGCCAAGTATTTGCTTGGCCACCGAGTAGGGTTGGTTATCGATCAAGCGGAAGCCGATGACACATGCAGTACACCGTTTTCGGCGGACTGAATGGTAAGCACATCGTTGGCCTGCGGTGATCCATCAACCTTTGCGTCCCAGCTGGAGCCGCGATATTTCACACGGGCGATTTTGCCGCTCTCGTTGACCCAGCTTTCGAACACCACAGTCTGTCCGACATCCAGACTGTTTTCGGATTTCGAGTCTTTAGGGTGTTTTTGCCACCAGGTGTGGACCAAATACACACCGATCAGCGACGCCGCTGCAGTGAAAACTACCTGCAGCCAAAATGCCCCGCCCAAGTAAGCGACCAATGCACCGACCAGAGCGGCGACGCCGAATACGAGAAGGTAGAAAGTGCCCGACAAAAGCTCGGCGATGACGAGAACAAAACCAGCGATTGCCCAGAGAACATATGATGCCATTTTGAAACTCCTTTCTTATTGTTATTGTGTTTCTTGTTAGTGTTGTGACGGTAATTTAACCGACGCCCATGACAAAAACATGACAATAACAATCCGCAAAAATTCCCCGCATAGTCAAAAAATCGGCCGTTTGGCGGAGACTATCTTGGTGTTGACGCCCGCAAAGTTTAGCCCGCCGAATAGTCGTGCATGTTCAATTTTCACGCAACGATCTGCCACTACGTCGAGCCCCGCCTTGGATGCGATGGCCGCTGCCGCCGCGTTCGCCACACCCAGTTGCATCCACAGACACCTTGCACCTGCCGCGATGGCTTGCTCGGCCAGCGCCGGCATCTCTTCGATTTTGCGAAAGCAATCAACGATATCGATCTTGTCCGGAACCTCCGCGAGCGAGGGGTAACACTTTTCGCCCAGTAGTTCTGTGTACATCGGGTTCACGGGAATGATCCGGTAACCATGCTCCTGCATGTATTTTGCGGCAAAGTAACTCGGACGCCACCAATTTGCCGATAGCCCCACAATCGCGATCGTGCGGCTATTTTTTAGTACCCGACGAATACCTGCTACGTCGTCGATGATCATCGCTTTCCATCCTTGTCAGCTACATCGTCGTCTAGCAGCGCTCTGGCGCGTTGCTGCGACGAGACTTGCTTTGATTTCTCTGGTGTTGACGGTACCTCGCCGACTTGGGGAGCCACCCTCGCGGCGAGACCCCGACGGCGTGCAACCAGCCAGCCACTCGCCGCGCCGATCAACAGTAACCCAAACGGGCCAAACCAGAGCAGGTAAGTTTTTGGATCCACCGGCGGTTTGTAAAGAACAAAGTCGCCATATCTTGCGCGTAGGAAAGCCTTAATCTCTGTGTCGCTCTTGCCTTGTTCCACCAACGACCGGACTTCACGCCGCAAATCACCCGCCAGGCCTGCCGGCGACTCCGCCAGCGTTTGATTCTGGCAAACCAAACAGCGCAGCTCGCTCTCAAGCGTCTTCAAACGTTTTGCCACCTCCGGCGACGGCAATCCAGCTTCGGGCGTTTGCACTTGTGCATTCGCGACCGGCGAAACAACGCCGGCTGATAAAAAAACAAAAGCTGCTGCCACCACACTGGCGGCAGCGGATGTATACGCACCGCACGCCAATGGAAGAACCACCGAAAACCAAACTCGCCATTCGGCGGCCATCTTCAGCCCAAAACGGCTGAAGACACCCGTAGATATTAGACTTTTGCACATAGCAATGCTTACGCGATAAGGTGGGCGCATTTCCTAACTCGCCTTTTTCAGATCACGAATCAACGGCAGCAGTGTCTCGTTAAGCACTTTTGCGTCAATGGGGCCAGTGTGTTTATAGCGAATCATCCCCGCTTTATCGATGACAAACGTCTCCGGCGCGCCATAGACACCCCAATCAATCGCCACACGTCCATCGAGGTCACTGACACTCAGCTGATAAGGGTCGCCGTACTTAACGAGCCAAGATTTCGCCGCTGCCGGGTCGTCCTTCCAGTTGAATCCGACAACCGGCACCACTTGCTGCTTGGCGAGATCATTCAAGAACGGATGCTCGTAACGACACGAGGCGCACCAGCTGCCCCAAACATTGAGCAGCCAAACCTTGCCTTGCATTTCAGCCGGTGAAAACTTTTGATCGGGCGCGTGCAATTTGGCGAGCGAAAACGCTGGCGCCGGCTTGTTGATCAACGCGGATGGAACTTCACGCGGATTCAGAAACAACCCTTGATAGAGAAACCAGACCAGCGTAACAAAGATCGCGAGAGGCAAAAAAAATTGCCACGCACGTTTTGCGCTGCTAACGCCGCCAATCGTGGCATCGGCAGCATCGGCGGCGGCGACCGACGAAGACTGTGTCGGGTCAATACTCATTCGGCGGCCTGTGGCGATTCTGTGCCTTTGGATGCAGGTGATACGGATGGCGACAACTGCGTTACGGGTTGCCGCACCCGAACACGATAACGCTTATCGCCGATGGCAAAGGCACCACCAAGCGCCATCAAGATACAGCCGGCCCAGATCCAATCAATGAAGGGTTTGACATAAATTCGCACCGCCCACGCACCGGCCGCCGGATTGTTGGGTGAAACACTTTCAACCGGTTCGCCGAGTGAGACATACAGGTCACGCGTGATACCCGAGTCAATCGCAGCCTCCGTCATCGTTTGGCCCGAGGCAAAATAGGTGCGCTTTTCCGGGTGCAAAACATGCACCACTTTGCCGTTCTGGCTCACCTCAAAAACACCCTTGATGGCGTCGAAATTTGGACCTTGTCGAGCGCCGACGGACACAAACTTGAAGGCATACCCACCCTCTGTAACCGAATCGCCGGGTGCCATGCGTACATCACGTTCGGTTTCATAACCTCGTACCAGCGTAATGCCGATTACCACTACTGCCATACCGATGTGCGCCAAATGCATGCCGTAATAACTCGCGCTATTGGCTTGAAGCTTGGCAAGCATACCCACACCTGCTGTCGAACGGAAACGATGAACGATGCCCGCCAGCGACGCGGCGATGATCCAGAACGCCAGCAGCAGACCCAGTGAGATCAGGGGTGTCCACTTGCCCATCAAAAACGGCGTAACCACCGCACAACCGATGGCCGCACCGAGTGCCCACTTCAAACGCGTCCACAAGTCGGGCAGGGTCGCGTTGCGCCACGCGGCAATGGGGCCGACCGCCATCAAGAACAGTGCGGGTGCCATCAACGGGTAAAACACCGCATCAAAGTACGGCGGCCCCACCGAAATCTTGCCCAGATTTAGCGCATCCAAAAACAGCGGGTAAAGCGTACCCAACATCACTGCCAACATCGCCACCAGAAGAAGCACGTTATTCGCCAGCAGCATGGCCTCGCGCGAGGCCGGTGTAAACGCGCCGGGGATTTTCGCCAATCCAAGCTGCGGTGCGCGCCACGCATACAATGCGAGTGATGCGCCGGTGACAATAACTAGGAAGCCGAGAATAAATGCACCTCGCGCCGGATCCGTCGCAAACGCATGCACACTGGTCAGCACGCCGGAGCGCACGAGGAACGTGCCGAGCAAAGACAACGAAAATGCGATGATTGCGAGCAACACCGTCCAGCTCTTGAAGATGCCACGCTTCTCGGTGACCGCAAGCGAGTGAATCAATGCGGTCCCGACCAACCATGGCATGAAAGATGCATTTTCGACTGGGTCCCAGAACCACCAGCCGCCCCAGCCCAGCTCGTAGTAGGCCCAGGCGCTGCCGAGTGCGATGCCAAGCGTGAGGAAAATCCAAGCAGCCGTAGTCCAAGGACGCGACCAACGCGCCCACGTTGCGTCGAGCTTGCCACCGATGAGTGCCGCAACCGCGAACGCAAACGCGACTGAGAAACCCACGTACCCCATATAGAGCATCGGCGGGTGATAGATCATTCCCGGGTCTTGCAACAGCGGATTCAGATCGCGCCCTTCGGCGACGGCGGGCACCAGTCGTTCAAACGGGTTAGACGTAATGAGCATGAACAAAAAGAACCCGATCGCAATCAGGCCCATCACCGACAAAACACGCGCAATGACTTCTTGCGGCAAATTTCGACTAAACGTGGACACAGCAAACGTCCAGCCGGCGAGCATCAACACCCACAACAACAGCGAACCTTCGTGCGAGCCCCAAGAGGCGGTGACCTTGTAATACACCGGCAGCTTGGTATTTGAATTCGCCGCGACATTCTTGACCGAAAAATCGCTGGTGACAAAACAATAGATCAAACAGGCGAAGGCGAACAACACAAATACAAACTGGCCGGTGGCGAGCGGCCTGGCCATGACCATTAAACGTTCATTGTTGCGGAACGTTCCTACAAGAGGCAGGGTGCCCAGCAAAATCGCCAAACACAGCGCGACGATGAGTGCAAAATGACCAAGTTCCGGAATCATATTAGTACTTCTTTTCAGGGGTTTGTGTCACCACCGGCTTTTGGCCGGCGAACACCTTGCCTTCAATCGGATGCCCGGCGCGCTTCAACGCTTCTGCCGCTTCCGGGGGCATGTAGTTCTCATCGTGTTTCGCCAGCACTTCAGAGGCCGTGAACACACCATCTCCACCAATCTTGCCTTGTGCCACCACACCTTTACCCTCTTTGAAGAGGTCGGGCAGGATACCGGTATAACGCACGGGGATCGACTGCATCGTGTCAGTGACCAAAAAGGCCACCGTCAAACCATCAGGCTTGCGTTGAACACTTCCCTCCGTGACAAGGCCACCAATACGGAACGTGCGGTCCTTCGGCGCTTTGTTTTGGGAGACTTCCGTCGGCGTAAAGAAAAACACCAAGTTTGAATTAAACGCCCGCAGCACCAGCGCAACCGCAACGGCAATCGTCGCCACCCCCACCGCCACCCAAACAAATCGCTTTGCTCGTAACGTTAACATTATCTTGTTCCTTTTCCTGCAGCACTACCCTCAGGCGAGCCGAGCGAGTCGCGAACCATTTTCTGCGCGCGGTGGATACGTAGCCGTACCAGCACGATCTCAATAACAATGCAGATCAGAAACGCGCCAAAAGAGCCCCAAACGTAGAAGCCCCTACCATCCATCGAAAAAAACTCCGCCCAGTTCACGTCTGCACCTCGCGGATGCTTTTGACCCAAGCCGCGTGAGGCTCTCGCTCCAGAATGATTGCCCGCACTCGGCAGAGCGCGACGGCAATCGAGTACATCCAGCATGCCAACGCCATGATCAGCATACCCGCCAGCATCGTTGCTGCCATCTTGTTACCTTGCGTTAACGACACCGACGCGCCCTGATGCAGCGTATTCCACCACTTCACCGAGAAATAAATTATCGGAACGTTGATCGAGCCCACCAGCACCAACAAGGCACCAGCCTTATCAGCGCGTTTCTTGTCTTCGATGGCATTTACCAACGCCATATAGCCAATGTACAGAAACAACAGAATCAAGGTGGAGGTCATCCTCGCGTCAAACGCCCAGTAGGTTCCCCAAGTCGGCTTGCCCCACAATGCGCCGGTCCATAACGCGATTGCGGTAAACATCATTCCCGTTGGCGCGAGGGCTTCCATCATCATCGCCGATAGCCGGGTTTGATACACGAGTGCCAGTAAGGCGTACATTGCCATCACCAGATAAATGAACATCCCCATCCATGCGCTTGGCACATGAATGAAGATGATGCGATAAACCTCGCCCTGTTGGTAGTCTTCCGGCGCGACAAACAAACCCAAATACAAACCACCGACGGCGAGCAAAAATGCAAGCGCGCCAAACCATGGCACCAGCTTCCCGGCGAGCGGATAAAACGACGACGGCGCGGAGTACTTGAATAAACTCATTTCAATCCAGTGAAATTTTCACCGCGGCAGCGGCCGCAAACGGCGTTGTCACCAACCCAAACAACAACATTGCCGCCAGCAGCGACAAGTTAGCCGTGGCATCAATCCCCGCGAGACTGGCTTCAACTGCACCCGCACCAAAAATCAGCACCGGGATGTAGAGCGGCAACACCAACAGCGCCATCAAAATCGAGCCTCCGCGAACACCCAGCACCAGCGCTGCACCAATCGCCCCCAACATCGTCAGGATCGGCGTGCCCAGCAGTAGACCGGCGATCATAATCAGGAGTTCACTCATATCCAAGCCAAACTGCAAGCCAAGCACGGGTGCAACCATGGCTAACGGCAAACCAGTAGTGAGCCAATGTGCAAGCATTTTACCGGCGCAAAGCAGCGGTAGGGGGTAAGGGGACAACGCAAGTTGTTCGAGCGTGCCATCCACATAGTCACTCTGGAATAACCGCGGCAGGGTCAGCATCACCGCCAGCAGCGCGCACACCCAAACCACCCCTGCGGCGATACGCTTCAACACCGCCGACTCAGGCCCTATCGCCAACGGAAACAGGCTGACGACAATGATAAAAAACGCCAGCGCCTGAGCGAGTTCACCTTTGGATCGCATCGCCAGCTTGATGTCGCGGGTGAGTGTCAGCCACACACCGAGCTCTGGTGTGGAAAGTTCTTGCTCACTCGCCAGCACCGCGCTCACACAATCTCCCGCATGTGCATTTCGTCCACCTTGCCAGACAGCGCCATCGGCAAGTGCGTGGCGATCACAGCGACACCGCCCTCGGCCAGGTGCGCATCGACAATTTGCAGGAACAACGCGCTGCCGTCCGCATCCAGCGCGTTAGTCGGCTCATCGAGCAACCAAACACGCTTGTGCGCCACGCCGCGAGATAGATGCAGTCGCGCAAGTCCGATCCGCCGCTTCTGCCCCTGGGAGAGACGGCGCGTCAACACGTCGCGCCGCTCAAACAAACCGACCGCCCTCAGCGCTTCATCTTGCTGCTCGGTACCGGCCGGGTTTGCATCTAACGCAAGTTGATCGGTGAGATTCTCCGCCGCAGTGAAATCATCTTTCAGCGCGTTGGCGTGACCGATATAAAGCACCGTGGAGCGGCTCGCCGCGGACAGGCTTTGAGTCGGCTTTGCGCCGACCCACACCTCCCCAGCGTCAGCTTCGGTGAGTCCGGCCAACACACGCAGCAGACTCGTTTTGCCGACACCATTCGGTCCACGCAACACTAATGCGTGACCGCTTCCGACCGCAAAGCTAAGCCCGGCAAATAGTTGTTTTGCCCCGCGCGCGAGGCCGAGCTCTCTGCCTTCCAAGATGTCCGCAGACACTATGGCGCCACCTTATCGATCAGCACCTTTAAAGCATTTGCTGGCGGGCGAATGCTCGGCGTGACGCCTTGTAAATCCCCCGGCTGCAGGGCTGCCATGCCGGCTTTCGAGATTCGCGCTTCGATCACGACTTCGGCAAACGACGACAAATTCATGCCCGGTGCCATCGCCATCGCGTCACTCAGCTCGAAGCGAAATGGCCACTGAGACGGCACAGGCACACGCAAAATCGCCAGCGGCATCTTCGGTCTCGTGTTTGGCCCATCGGCTGCCCGCGCGAACACAAACAAGGTGTCGCCCTTCGCAATCTTGTTCGCCAGTGCAGGTGCTACCGACACCTCGCCGGAGACCACTTTGCCCGCCGGTTGTTCTGACTGTTTGGTTGCAGCCGCAGGAGCGGCAGGAGCGGCAGGTGCGGTCGCTTGGGCAGACGGCGCGGCCGGTGGCGCGGAAGCGGGCTGCCCGGTCTTAATTTCCTTGATGATCGATGCCACCTGCGCGGCATCGTCAGAATCTTTCGGCACCACCGCAAGCAGGCGCTCCCAGTACTTCAACGACTGCGCCTTGTTGCCCGCGCGCATTTCTGCCGTTCCGGCCAAGGCCAGCGCTTTCATATTTTTCGGGTCCACTTTCAGGGCACGTTGGGTCAGTTCCATCGGCTTGCCGGCGAAGTTACCCTCCTGCACCATCGTTTGAACATCCGCATAGTCCGCAAGTAACTGCGCGTCATCCGGTGTCAGCGCCACGGCGCGTTCAAACGCCTTCGCCGCCGCTCCCCATTGGCCGAGCGCGTTTTGCGAGCGCGCCAGCAAAATCCAGCCTTTCGGGTCTTCTGGATTGGCTTCCATCTTCTTCGCCAGATTCTCAACCAACGCCAGCACTTGTTTTTCCGACAATGGCGCATTGGCGTCGGTGTTCGGACCAAGACTCGCCGCAGGACTCTGCGCCGCCATCGCCGCGACATGTCGGGCATCGTGGGCCCCCAACATGACGTAGCCAAACCCCGACATGCCGACGACAGAAGTCGAAAGTACAACCGCCAATATCCACGGGCGTTTTGAGGCAGTTTCGCCTGAAACTGCCCGTCCTTGCTGGAGTTTGGCATCTGCGTCTATTTCGCCGGCTAACCGACTGCTCAGCTCTTCAATGACGGCTTCACGCTCGGCAGCGGAGATCAATCCGCGCGCGAAGTCGTTTTCGACCTCGCGACGCTGCACACGAAACGCCTCGAGATTGCTCGCTTCAGTCGATGGGGAATTTGTCGTCGCCGAGCGGCGAAGTAGCGGCCAGCACACAAAACCGAGGGCAACCAGCAACATTAATGCGGCAAACAGAAAAAACATGTGGCGGATCGCTACCTAACGAATAGAGCCACATTATAGCGACGCCACTTGGCGAGACCCGGCCTAAACCAACAATCCCAACAATCAAGCGTTCAAGGTAATCGGCTCGAGAGCATCACTTTGCGGCAGGATGCGACCGATCACGGCTGTGTCCACGTAGCCGATGCCGCGCAGCGAGGCGACACACGCCTCGGCCCGATCGGCCGGCACACTAGCCAACAACCCACCCGCCGTTTGTGGATCAAAAATCAGCGGGTAACGCGGATGGTTGACCATCACCTCCTGATTGCGCAGCGCCCGGCGCAGCCGGACATTCGCCCCCTGCAATGAGCTGACAATACCTGCGGCGACACACTCTTCCGCGCCATCGAGCAGCGGCAGCGCGGACAAATTAAGTTCGGCATCCACCGCCGAGGGCCGCGTCATTTCAACCAGATGGCCGAGCAGCCCAAAGCCGGTGAGATCAGTGCAGGCCGTGGCGCCGTGTTTAAACAAACACCGCGCACCCAGCCGGTTGGATATCACCATCGACTTTAATGCCGCATCGATCCAGCGGCCCTTGGCGGCGAGGCGCGCGTGTGCCGCAAACAGAGTGCCGGTGCCGATCTGTTTGGTCAGAATCAAGACGTCACCCGGCTGCATGCCGCTCTTGCGCAAAATTTTTGCCGGGTCGTCGTCAATCAACCCATTTACCGCGAAGCCGAGTGCGAGCTCCTTACCCTCACCGGTATGTCCGCCCACCAATGCACAGTTAGCTTCGTTCAACACCTCGAGTGCGCCGGTCATCATTTGAAACAACACATCTTCAACTTTTGCTTCAAGTCCTGATGGCACCGTGGCAATCGCAGTCGCCGATTGCGCCTCGGCACCCATCGCCCAGATATCACCCAAGGCATGATTGGCCGCGACCTTGCCAAACAAATAGGGGTCGTCAATAAACGACCGGAAGAAATCCACCGAATGCACCATCGCCTTGCCCGGCGGCACGCGCACCACGGCGGCGTCATCCGGATCTTTGAGGCCGATCACAACATCATCACGGTCCACCGGATGGAGATTGCTCAATGCGCGCGACAACACCGTCGCACCAACCTTGGCGCCGCAGCCACCACAACGCATGGCAATGGCAGAAATCGCCTGTAGTGACTCCTCCTGAGTCAGCTTGACCTGATTTGCGGCGTTGGTGGTGGCCGGTGCGTCGCCTACCATCAGTATCAGGTCTTGAAACTTGCGCATGAAGCGCCGGTCGATCCAATCCTTCCATTGCCACACCACGTTGCCGGCGAAGCTCAGCCAACCGCGTGATGCCACCGCGTATTTATCGCCAGTGCTGATCAATGCCAGCCAGTGGCGTTGCGGACGATATGCCACCAGCGCCACGCCCTCGACGGCGAGCCGCAGATTCGTGGTCAACGGCCGGCCTTGCCGCACCGCAAACACGCCGGCTTTTTCCAGGGGGTGGTTGATCATGTTGGCGATATCACCCGCCGCAAAAATATCCGCGTCGGTCACCGTCTGCAAGGTATCGTTGACATTGATAAAGCCATTGGCATCGAGTGCCAAGCCTGTTTCACGCAACCACGGCGCGCCACCGGCGCTGGTGACCCAGATAATTTCGTCGGCGGCGAGAGTCTCACCGTTGGCGGTTTGTAAACTTCCCGCCGATACCATGGTCACGGCGGCATTACGATGCACCACCACACCGCGTGCCGCCAACACCGCATCGAACCGGCTGCGCACAACGCTATTGTGTGTCGGAAGGATGGTTGCACCGCTGGCGAATAGATGAAACGTCAGTTCATCCGCATCGCGACCGTGCGCCCGAAGCTCGTTGCGTAGTCGAAACTGCATTGCCAGCAACAGCTCCACCCCCCCGGCACCGGCACCGACCACGGCGATGGTCAGTTTGCCCGCACGATGTTTGACCCGATGCAACAATTCGAGCCAATGATCGTTGAAGCGTTGAATTGGTTTGACCGCCACCGTGTTTTCGCCGGCACCTGGCACCTGTGCCAGCTGTGGGGTTGAGCCGATATTGATCGACAGTTGATCGTATGGCACCGGCGGGCGATTGCGGCACAACACTTTTTTATTGGCACGATCAAGCCCGATGACTTCATCTCGATACAAACGCGCCCCGGCAAACACCGCCAGCCGACTCAGGTCAATATGTACTTCATCGTAGTCGTAATGCCCCGCGACATAACCCGGCAACATGCCCGAGTAGGGGGTGTGCATGTCGGTGCAAATTAGCGTGATCCGAACGCCAGACATCGGGCGCATGCCAAAGCTCTTTAGGACGCCGACGTGGCTGTGACCGCCGCCGACAAGCACTATATCTCTGAGGATGGGTTGATCCGCGCTTTGCATACGCTGGTAGTTTACGGTGCGTTGAGGCGCGGCAACTGGACAATTTCTCGACTAAGGTTGATCGCGAATTTCGGGTAGGAACGTTAGCGGAATGATCCTGACATTTGAGGGTTGCAAATGAAACGATTACCGAAGCAGATTTACACGCCAAGATTCAAGCAAGATTGCGTCGGCAGCAGGAATTAGAAGGCAAAAATCAGCGAGAAGCAGATAGAGCTGTCCCGGGTGCGTGGGGCGAATGCGAGATTCAAAAAAAAACGAGGGGTTCTTTGGAACGCAACAGCTGTGAAGTACACCTGAATTCGGGGCATGAACGTGCATCCCCACTGAACGCCATGTGCCGTGTCCTCACGGCGAGTGAGAGTGGCTTTGCGGCTTTGCGGCTTTGCGGCTTGGCGCGCAGGCCGAAAGCCAAGCACTGGTACTGAACGCGCTAAGGATGGCGCGCTTCAAACGCAAGCCGAAGCCGGAACCGATTCATCATAGTAACCGTAGCGGCCGATATTACAGCCATGACTACCAAGCGTTCATCGCGGAGATGAAGGCGGTATCGAGCATGAGCCCTAAGGATTTTAGTTATCTCGTCGCATGATGATGCGGCGCACGGTTTCATACTCTTTCTTCGTTACCGCACCAACTTCAAGAGCGCGCTGCAAATCGATAAGCTCCTGGCCTTTGGTGATGGTGGTATTTTCCTGTACGGTGACGGCCGTACGGCTACTGCTGCATCCACCAAGCATGGTCGCACTTGACAGAACCACGACTGCGCCAGCCAAGGCGATTCGATTGAATGATTTCATGTCGTTCTCCTTATTTCACCGCATCGATCAATTTTTCGCGTTGATCGTCGTACTCTTTCTTGGACAGAGCACCATTATCGTAGGCCTTTTTCAGCTCAATCAGTTGCTGGCCAACCGTGACGTTGACCGGCGCACGCGAAATTTCAGTGCTGCCACATCCGACGAGAATCAACGCGGCAAAAAGTAAACAAAGTTTTTGAAACATATGTTCGTCCCTCCGTTAGAAGATATTTGGCTGCCCTCCGGATAACACTTCGTCCAACTGGCCTCCTACTTTGTAGGCGGCAGGAAATTTTCCTGCCACATCCTATAGACTCGGCAATTAAATATGGCGAACTTTTTCCACGGGCTCCAGTCAAACCTTCATGGATAGAGACAAAGAAGATGCGCGGAAACTTTCGCCCGATGCTCAACACGAGAAACGCAAACAAGTT
>Ga0315906_10002228_pt1 | contig 27598 bp, 20 predicted proteins | sample LakEriMetagenome_4_FD_203526 | JGI IMG/M metagenome (GOLD analysis project Ga0315906, IMG submission 203526) | Freshwater fungal communities from buoy surface, Lake Erie, Ohio, United States - Buoy 2 MA122 | ecosystem: Environmental > Aquatic > Freshwater > Lake > Lake biofilm | place: USA...
ATATAATAATGACGGCATTACACGTAACTGGAAAGATCGTGGAACTTTATTTGGTGCTGGTGATATAAAAGCTGGGCAAAATAAATGCTTCCAAGCAAGTGATGAAACAATGTTCTTGACTCATTACGTTACATTTTATGTTAATAACAAATGGGTTGGGATTGTAAACCCTGGATTTAGTAAGGCATATGCTATTGGACAAGATGCAGTAGCAAAAAAAGGTGGCAAGCTAGGTAATAATGTAGATAATCGTGGGCATGATCAATATAGTTTAAATATTTTAATCATGGATGATGGCACTAACATTCTAAGTTCTGCTTCAGACCCTAAGGATAGTGCATCATATATCACCCCTCGTATGTTTAAATAAACGTAACTACTTATCTGCATCAATTCGTATTATATTTTTGAGACACGAGGAGCAGGTACTTAAGTACAATAAAGTATATGGCGAAACTCAAAAAATATAACCATAATTGCACATATAAGTAGTTATAAATAAATTTAAAAGCTTGATTTCAAGCTTTTAAATTTTAAGAATATATAAAAATTTAGTTACTACACAGGCGGAGATCCTGAACTTGTTTCAGGATCTCATACAGGGATGCTGAAATAACACACTAGTGTGAAATTCAGCATGACAAATACAATAAACTATATACAATTTGATATGGATTGAGTAGTAACAAAATTTATTTTAGCTGGAATATTAATGCATAAATCAACAATTTTATTAATTTTAAGTTTAATTAGTATAGTCACCTTAAATAGCTGCTCCATATTAGCTATTGGAGTAGTTGCAACAGCCGCAGGCACAACAGCGGCAGTAGCCACAGACCCCAGAAGATCTGGAACAGTAGTTGATGATAACACTATTTCTACAAAATTACAAAATAGAATTTCAAAAGATCTTCCTAATTCAAATATTTATGTAACATGCTATAACGGCGCCGTTCTTTTAACTGGACAAGCCACCACCGCAAAAAGTAAAGATAAGGCAGAGTTTGATTCAAAAACAATTCCTGGGGTAAAACAAATCTATAATTATTTAAATATTCGCTTACCTCAGTCATTTTCATCCAGAACTAATGACTCTTTTATTACCACACAGATTAAAACTACATTAATTGGCATGAGTAATATTAGCAGCAATAATATCAAAGTTGTTACAACTGAATCGGTAGTATATTTACTTGGCGTAGTCACAAAAGAACAAGCTAAGGAGATTGCAAAAACTGCAGCAAATATTAATGATGTAACTAAAGTAGTAACTTTATTTGAGTATAAATCTTAGAACCTGTTTAATATCTTTAATCGTTAAGAGAAAAGCACTAAATTGACTACAATTTAGTGCTTTTCTCAGTAGATAGGAAGGTTTTAAATAAGTTCTTAATTTCTTTTGTGAAGGCAATAAATGAAAGGAATCCCCAACTTAACTACAGCACTAAATGTGCCACTCCTTAAATTAGAACAAGTTTGTTTAAACAAACAGCACGAAATTGAACATTGGTTTAGAAGCAAATGGCATAAGAACACACCTCCATTTTATGGCTCGGTAGATCTACGTAATAGCGGCTACAAGCTAACCCCTGTGGATATGAACCTATTCCCTGGTGGTTTTAATAATATTAATCCAGAATTTACTTCATTAGCGGTACAAGCTATTAATAGTCTGATGGAGCGTTACTGTCCTAATACTAAAAAAATTCTTTTAATTCCAGAAAACCATACTCGCAATCAAGCTTATTTAAAAAATGTTTATACTTTAAACTTTATCCTTGAACAAGCTGGAATTGAAACAGTGATTGGCTCATTATCTCCAGAAATCACTGAACCTACAGTAATTGATGTTATGGATGGGGTTGTTATGACTTATTATCCAATTAAACGAGAAAACAATCGCATTAAAACTATTGATGGTTTTGACCCATGTACTATATTATTAAACAATGATTTATCCAGTGGCAAACCTACCATATTAGAAAATCTTGAGCAATCGCTACTACCACCACTACATGCTGGATGGTATATGCGTAAAAAAACCAATTTCTTTACTGAATATGATAAAGTATGTGAGGAATTTGCTCAATTAGTTGATATAGACCCTTGGCAAATCAATGCTTATTTTGATATTGCAACTGGGCTAGATTTTTCATCTAGTACAGGTTTAGAAGAGCTGGCTAAAAAAATTGATGTTATAATTGATAAAATAAAGCTTAAATACATCGAACATAATATTACAGAAACCCCATATGTTGTGGTTAAAGCTAATAATGGTACTTATGGCATGGGAATCATGACTATTAAATCTGGTGATGAGATTTTATCAATAAATCGCAAATCAAGAAATAAAATGGCAGTAGTCAAAGATGGTCAAGTAGTTAGTGATGTTATTATTCAAGAAGGTGTACATACCTTTGAAAAGATCGAAGATAGCTTTGCTGAACCAGTGATCTATATGATGGATTACTCAGTAATTGGCGGATTTTATCGGATTCATCCAGAAAAACAAGATAACGAAAACTTAAACTCTACTGGTGCAAAGTTTATTCCATTATCATTTGCATGTAAATGCTTACCTGATGATAAAAATATAGATGAAAGGTGCTGCCCACCAAATAGATTTTATACTTACAGTGTTATTGCTAGATTAGCTTTATTAGCTAGTAGTGTGGAATTAGAAACTTATAAATAAACTAACTATAGTTATAACTTTTTATATTATATAAAGCATTAATAATACATTTGTATCAATCTTATTATATCTTCTGGTTTAACCTTTAATATTTTATATAGCTGAAACATTTTGCTAATTGGAATAAAATTTTGACAGTGAAAACAGATGTCAGCTGTACGATTTTTTCAATTCTTATTATAGCAAACTAACAACTTAATAACTGACGAACTTAATAAGAGCCTGGATTCCTGCCTTCGCAGGAATGACACAGTTATTAGGAATAACGATACCTTTCAACTTCTTATGCCTCGAATCTTATGACCTATAAAATACATTTTGGCAGGTATCAAGGTTAAATTTAAATAAATTAGCGTTTAGTTTCAACCAATTCATAATGCACTTCTTGCTTATGGGTATTATCCCCAGCCTTTAATACATCATTATAGCGCTTAGCCTGCTTAGTTGACAAATTAACCGCTTGTTTAGATGACTCTGGAGTCGTTGCTACAAGTTGTAAATTACCTAAATCAACTGAATCGGTGATCGTGTTCTTACGCACTATAACTTCTGGTGCAGATACTGGAACAGAAACTTGTTGCGTTACTTCAACTGGCTTTACTATTGGTGCTGGAGTAGCTACTGGAGCAACAACTGGCGATATTACATCTCTAGCAGTTTGATACTTAGCTACCTCTTTAGGTGCAATATTAGTTTCTACAGTTGCTGTATTATCTTGATTATTGCTCACCCTATGATTATATGAAGAATGGCGACTACTATTATCCCTATTAGACGCTTGGCTTTGTATCCTTGCTGCTCTCTGACTATAACTCTCAGAAGAGTCAGAAGTGGTGTTATTTGCAAATTTTGATGTATCCCTTGGAGATGTATCACGTGGTGACGAGTCACGCGGTGACAGGTCACGCGGTGACAGGTCACGCGGAGAAGAGTCGCGCTGCGTAGGACGAGAAGTTCTAGTATCCTGATTTACATAACGCTCAGTATTTTGTGATTCATCTTTAACAACACGTGCTTTATTATGTGCAGCAGTTTCTCTTAACTCTGCCCTACTTGGATTGAAGCTTTCACGTCTAGATGAAGGATTAGCTTCAGCTGTAACTAATTTCACTGGCTGATTAACTGTTTTATTCATACTATTTGTTGGTCTGACTGTTTGTACCTTAGTATTACTTTTGTTCATTGGAACAGGACGAGTTTTATTTGCCTGAGGTAATTTAGCTTGATTACGATTAACAAACGAATTAGACTTGGTAGTATTTTTGTCTGAATATGGTTTAGCAACTACAATTCTCTTATCTTTTTGAGCAGAAGCCCCAAAAACCACTTTTAATACTGAGCCTAATTTGCCAAACATTCCGCCTAAAACATTTCGACTCATAATTGGCGCAGGTTGGTTAGGTACAATATTACCAACTGCTGGTTTCTCTAATGCAGCAACCGCTTTTTTATCACTTACTGAATAACCATTTTGTGCTTCATCAACAGGCTCAACTAAACTATAACTTAGTTTACGCCCAACAATATCATAATTATCATTTGTAATTTTACGGATTTTATAATGAGGTGATTCTAAATTTATATTCGGAATTAATACAATTCTTACCTTCATGCGATTTTCAATTTTAGCTACATCGTCACGTTTTTCATTTAATAAATACGTAGCAACCTCCACCGGAAGCTGTACATGTAATGCAGCAATAAAATTACTATTTTTAACCGCTTCTTCTTGAATAATTCTTAAAATATGAACGGCTATTGACTCAGTACCACGAATTGAACCAATTCCCGCACATCTTGGACATGCTATAGTCGTAGACTCTTCTAATGAAGCCTGTAACCTCTGACGAGATAACTCCAACAAACCAAATTTAGATAATTTACCCATTTGGATTCTGGCTCTATCAAAACCTAACTGCTGCTTAAAGAAGTTTTCGACTTCACGTTGATTTCTAGGATTTTCCATATCAATAAAATCCACCACCACTAAACCACCTAAATCACGCAACCTCATTTGGCGGGCAATTTCCTCTGAAGCCTCAAGGTTGGTGGCTAAAGCTGTTGCTTCAATATCAGCACCTTTATTAGCCCTTGCCGAGTTCACATCCACTGCGGTTAAAGCTTCAGTATGATCAATAACTATCGCTCCACCAGATGGTAAATTTACAGTCCTAGAATAAGCGGATTCAATTTGATGCTCTATCTGGAATCTAGAGAATAACTGTACATCATCATGATATAATTTAATTCGATCAACAAAAGCAGGCATAACACTTGACATAAAATTGCGCGCTTCATTGTAAATACGCTCTTCATCAATTAGAATCTCAGTAATATCTGGAGAAAAATGATCTCGAATAGAACGAATTACTAAATTACTCTCTTGATAAATTAAAAACCTGTCATGCTGTTCTGCTGCAGTTTTAATTGCATCACATAACTTTAACAAGTAATTCAAATCCCACTGTAGCTCTTCAGGTGCACGCCCTAATGCTGCAGTACGGGCAATAATGCTCATTCCACCTGGCACCGTTAACTGAGATAACACTGCTTTTAATTCGTCTCTCTCTTCGCCATCTATACGACGTGAAATCCCCCCAGAACGTGAGTTATTAGCCATTAGAACTAAATAACGCCCCGGCAAAGAGATATATGTAGTTAATGCAGCTCCTTTATTTCCACGCTCATCTTTTTCTACTTGAATAATTAATTTTAAGCCCTCAGTTAGTTTAGAATAGTCCCGATAACGACTTGATTCTGGTAGATATGCAGGATCGATTTCTTTAAATGGCAAAAACCCTTGCTTATCAGTACCATAATCCACAAAACATGCCTCAAGGGATGCTTCTACTCTAGTAATAATACCACAGTATATATTACCCCTACGCTGAGCTTTACTTGTGGTCTCAATATCAAAATTGATTAACTTTTGACCTTCAACTGATGCAACTCTAAGCTCTTCTTGATAAGTTGCATTGAATAACATTCTTTTCATATTAAAATACCCTTACTTTAATAGTGCATCTTCTTGCGAGTAAAAGCCTTTAACTACAGTATATGATGATGTATAGATATGTGTTTTTTAAGTTATATAGTTGTTCAATTAAATAATGTAATATTTATATTCATGCTATCAATTAACCAAAATCAACCGATTAATTGCATTAAAAGTATTATGATTGTTACATACTTAATGATATTCTTTATTAACTAACCAAATTAATTCTTTGGTTTTTATTGGATACCAATGGATATAATCTACTCCCGTATTTTTCAATGTATTTCTATACGGTAAAGGACTATATGTAATAAAATATCAACATGCAGCAAATCACTGCATCTTTAATCATATTTATACATACCTTAGTTTATAGTAGAATTTGGCTTATATCTATATTACTTTATACTGTAATATGCTGTTATATACTCACACAACAAGACACATATATAACAATAAATTCTATATTGTACGTTCTTACATATTCAAAATAAGTTACTACTCAGGCTATATCAAATTATAGAGTTTATAGATTCCTGTCATGCTAAATTTCACACGCGTGTGCTATTTCAGCATCTCTTTTTATACAAGATCCTGACAACAAAACACGCGTGTTAAGCTCAGGATGAGCACCTGTATAGTAACCAAATAAAGTATATCAATAAAATTATTTACTATTTTTTAACTAACTAACGATACTTTTATCATTAGTGTTATATTTTTATTTTATTGATTTAACACTTCTGTAAAAACATTACAATTAACAAATAATTAATTCTTTTACGTTCTAAAACTTTAAGTTCTAAAAAATATTTTCTTGGTGCAGTTAACACCAAAATAAGTTACAATCATGTCATCATGATTGAATTTAAATTTTATAATTAACATACATTAACATATAAAGGTGATATTATATACCAAAATGAATAGTTTTAGCAAAAATCAAATTAACTTTTATACCGTAACTGAAAAAGATGACATGCAAAGGTTGGATAATCTTCTATGTAAAATTCTAAAAGATGTGCCCAAAAGTTACATTTATAGAATAATTCGTAGTGGTGAAGTAAGGGTCAATAAAAAAAGAGCCGAAGCCAAATCTAAAGTTGTATTAAATGATATAATACGTATTCCTCCAGTTTTAGTAAATGAAACTCCAACTAATCCAAATAAAACTTATATTCCAGAGGCAACCTTCACTATTTTATTTGAAGATGATTATTTTTTAATTATCGATAAGCCTAGTGGCGTAGCTTGTCATGGAGGTAGCGGGATCAGTTTTGGAGTAATTGAGCAATTACGCAAAACTCGAGAAACTGCTAAATTTTTGGAATTAGCCCATCGTTTAGATCGGGATACCTCTGGAGTTTTAGTATTAGCTAAAAAACGCCAAGCATTAGTTGAATTCCAACAATTAAGTAAAAACAACAAGATAAAAAAATATTACATGGCATTAGCACTTGGGGAATGGAAAGATAATACCCGCAATATAAAAGCACCTTTGTATAAATATACGACTAAAGATGGTGAGCGTAGGGTTCGTGTTGATAAAGATTTAGGGCAATTTTCCTATACTGTGTTTAGCATTCTAAACAAATACAAAAACTTCTCCCTAGTTAAAGCTGATATTAAAACTGGACGCACCCATCAAATTAGAGTACATTTACAGCACCTTGGGTTCCCTATTGCAATGGATGATAAATATGGTGATTTTGAAATGAATAAATACCTATATAAAACGGGACTAAAACGTATGTTCTTACATGCATATGAAATTGAATTTATGCATCCAATAACTAGTCAACCGATTAACATAAAGGCTTCTTTACCTTCTGATTTAGAAAACTTCCTAAACAAGCTAAAACCATTGCCTCAAGCAAAATTAGAATCCAATTAGTATCAAGTATCCATCTAATGGTATAATCATGTATTAACCTCCGTAAAATAATAAGGTATATCTATGACAGATCACAATAATAATCAAACTTACGACAGTAGTAGCATTAAAGTCCTAAAAGGACTTGATGCTGTAAGAAAAAGACCAGGAATGTACATTGGTGACACATCAGATGGAACCGGATTACATCATATGGTATTTGAAGTATTAGATAATGCAATTGATGAAGCATTAGCTGGTCATTGTAATAATATTAAAGTTATGATCCATGAGGATAACTCAATCTCTATTGAAGATAACGGTCGTGGAGTACCAACAGATATCCATGCAGAAGAAGGTCGCTCTGCAGCTGAAGTAATTATGACAGTCCTGCATGCTGGTGGTAAATTTGATAATAATTCTTATAAAATATCTGGTGGCCTACATGGTGTTGGGGTATCAGTTGTAAACGCTCTATCAGACTGGTTGAAACTAACTATTTGGCGCAATGATGAAGAACATGAAATAGATTTTAAGTTAGGCGATCCTGTTGCTCCTCTAAAAACCCTAGGAGGTGCAAATGGCAAACGTGGAACCCGTGTACACTTCATGGCAAGTGCTTCAACATTTGGAAATATCGAATACCATTACGAGATTTTAGCTAAGAGAATTCGCGAATTATCTTTTTTAAATAACGGCGTTAGCATTTCTCTAATTAATAAACACGATGGTAAAGAAGAAAACTTTGCTTTTTCTGGTGGGATTGCAGGTTTTGTAGCTTATATGAATCGCAACAAGACAGTGTTACATACAAAAGCTTTCTATTGCTTGGGTGAGCGTGATGGCTTAAGTGCTGAAGTATCTATGCAATGGAATGATTCATACCAAGAAAATGTGCAATGCTTTACTAATAATATACCCCAACGCGATGGTGGCACCCATTTATCTGCACTACGCACCACAATGACTAGAACCATTAATCAGTATATAGAAGAAAATGAACTAGCCAAAAAAGCTAAAGTAACAACAACTGGTGATGATATGCGTGAAGGTTTAACTTGTGTAGTTTCAGTTAAGTTACCAGATCCTAAGTTTTCATCACAAACAAAAGATAAACTAGTATCCTCAGAAATATCTCCTGTATTACAGGAAATTGTGGGTGATTCACTCAAAAGTTATTTATTAGAAAATCCAATTGATGCTAAAATTATTTGTAATAAAATTATCGAAGCAGCTCGTGCTCGTGAAGCAGCTAGAAAAGCACGTGAGCTAACTCGCCGTAAGGGAGTACTTGATGGTTTGGGTTTACCAGGTAAGCTTGCTGATTGCCAAGAAAAAGATCCAGCATTATGCGAGCTATATCTAGTAGAGGGAGACTCTGCTGGTGGATCAGCAAAAAATGGACGTGATCGTAAATTTCAAGCCATTTTACCCTTAAGAGGTAAAATCCTAAATATTGAACGTGCCAGATTTGATAAAATGATTTCATCTGAGCAGGTTACTAATTTAATTACTGCCATGGGTACTGGGATTGGTAAAGATGAATATGATCCAAACAAACTACGCTATCACCGTATTATAATTATGACTGATGCTGACGTTGATGGAGCACATATTCGCACCCTACTTCTAACATTCTTCTATCGCCAAATGCCAGAAATTGTAGAGCGTGGACATATTTATATTGCACAACCACCATTGTACAAAGTAAAACAAGGTAAAAACGAGAAGTATGTTAAAGATGATGACGGATTAAATCAATATCTATTAGAATTAGCTTTGACTAACTCTAACTTTGCCCAAAATGATTCAAAAATATTATCTGGTACAGAATTATCTGAAACCTCTAATTTATATCTAAAAGCAAAATCAGTTATTAACCATCATAGTAGATATATGGATATTGAAGTATTAGAAGCACTACTTAAATTACCCCGTATTAATCTAAAAACCTCTGAAGAAGTTGATAAAGCTATTACCGCTTTAACTAACATGCTTTCTTCACATAATATAAAGTTCGAAGCTTTATTTGATGAAATAAAACAAGAATATCGAATTAAAGTTGTACGAGTTGAACATGGTAACTATATTACAAGTGCTATTGATGGTTATTTTATCGATAGTAGTGATTACTCAAAAATAGTAAAAGCTTATGAAAAAGTAGAGGGGTTTAATGTTAGTGGTCTAGTAGTAAATCGTGGGGAAAATAGCAAAGGAGTACTGTCTTTTGGTGAAGGACTTGACTGGCTAATGAATGAGATAAAAAGGGGCTTGTCGATCCAACGCTATAAAGGTCTAGGAGAGATGAATGCATCACAGTTGTGGGAAACCACTATGGACCCAACTGTACGCACCTTAATGAAAGTTACTATTGAAGATGCAATCTCTGCAGATAATACATTTAGCACATTGATGGGTGATGAAGTAGAGCCAAGACGTAATTTTATCGAAACTAATGCTTTACACGCTCAAAACATAGACATTTAACTAAAATTAGCCTACATCAATTCTAATGTCGGTGAGTTGCACACGGGTGGGGTCTTATGTGCATTAAGATACACAGCTTGGCAACTCACCTATTTAGAGTGCGTATACTGATTTTAGAGGTTCTTAACATACTAATAATTTATTGTTCTTACTTTAATAAATCAACTGAGGAAACATGGCAAAGAAACTATACATTAAAACTTTTGGCTGTCAAATGAACGAATATGATTCAGATAAAATGGCAGATGTGCTCAAGCAATTTGAAGGTCATGAAAAAACAGATAGCCCTGAAAATGCTGATGTTATATTATTTAATACCTGTTCTATCCGTGAAAAAGCTCAAGAGAAGGTATTTTCTGATCTAGGACGAGTAAGACATCTCAAACAGCAAAACCCTAATTTAATTATTGGAGTTGGTGGTTGTGTAGCATCTCAAGAAGGCGCAACAATTATAAAAAGAGCGCCGTATGTTGATATAGTTTTTGGGCCACAAACATTACACCGTATTCCAGAATTAATCCAGAAAAAAAGACAATCTGGTAAGTCGCAAATGGATATAAGCTTCCCCGAAATTGAAAAATTTGATAACCTTCCTGCAGCAAAAGTAGAAGGAGCCAGTGCTTATGTTTCTATTATGGAAGGCTGTTCTAAATATTGCTCATACTGTGTAGTGCCTTATACTCGAGGTGAGGAAATATCTCGCCCATTTGAGGATGTATTAACAGAAGTATCTGAGCTAACCCTACAAGGGGTGAAAGAAATTCATTTACTTGGGCAAAACGTTAATGCCTATAGAGGAACAATGCAAGATGGAGACACTTCTGATTTTGCTATGCTTCTAGAATATGTGCATGAAGTTCCTGGAGTTGAGCGGATTCGTTTTACCACATCGCACCCAAATGAAATGAGTAGTAGAATCATTGATTGTTATGCTAAATTACCTAAATTAGTATCTCATCTACATTTACCCGTACAAAGTGGCTCAGATAGAGTGCTTGCAGCTATGAAACGTGGCTACACCTCTTTAGAATATAAATCATTAATTCGTAAACTTAAAAAAGCCCGCCCCGAAATATCTTTTTCATCTGACTTTATTATAGGGTTCCCAGGGGAAACTGAAGCCGAATTTGAAAAAACTATGCAACTTATTGAAGATATCGGATTTGATGCTAGTTTTAGTTTTATATTTTCACCACGCCCTGGAACACCAGCAGCTGATATAACAGATAATACATCATTAGAAACAAAATTAGATAGGTTACATAAAGTACAACGCCGCTTAGAAGAGCAAGCGCAACAAATTAGCAAAAATATGGTAGGTACTATCCAGAAAGTTCTAGTTATTGGCGAATCAAAAAAAGACTCAACTGAACTCAGCGGACGTACAGAAAACTTCAAAGTAGTGAATTTTGTCGGACAAAAACGCCTTATTAATCAGATAATAGCAGTTAAAATTATCAGCTATTCAGCTAATGCACTTAAGGGAGAAATCATATAATATTTTATTTTTTGAAATTCTTTGTTTTTAGAGAAGCTTTCAAATCAGTATCCTTAAGCGATGGAATATCAAAACCTTTTAATTAATAAATGCTTAACAACAATATTTTTTGATAAAAAGTTATATACTCCAAGCTTATTCTTCCATACGGTTAAGTAAATCTATATAAGTATTAATATTATTACTTTTAGCTACCTCTTGGGTTAAAGTATGACGCCATAACTTTGCATTACTACATCCGTGGTATAAGCCTATCATGTGCCGAGTAATATGATGTAATGGTACACCTTGCTCTACCATAAGATGCAAATAATCCACCATAGCATAAGCAATCTGCTTACGGGTTTTAACAAGTGTCTGCAACACAGGTGTTAGAGGCATTTGTAACTTAGAATTAAAAAATAAATTATCAAAGTCAGCAAAAAGATACGGGTTATGATATGCTTCCCGCCCAAGCATTACCCCATCAACATATTGTAAATGATGGGTAATTTCTTCTATTGTTTTAATACCGCCATTAATCATAATTTTTAGCTGTGGCATCTCTTCTTTTAATCTATAAACATAATCATATTTTAATGGTGGCACTTCTCTATTTTGCTTAGGTGATAAGCCTTTTAAAATAGCACTTCTGGCATGTACAATAAATTCAACACAACCAACATCCGCAATTTTTTTGACAAATTCTAGTAAGGTATCATAACTATAGTCATAATCAAGCCCTATGCGATGTTTTATAGTAATTGGTATTGTGACTACTTCCTGCATAGCTTTAATACAACTAGCAACCAATTCTGCATCGCGCATTAAACACGCACCAAAATTACCTGATTTGACCCTATCTGATGGACAGCCTACATTTAAATTAATTGCACTATAACCATATCCTTCACAAATTTTACTAGCTAATGCAAGTTTTTGAGGATCAGAGCCACCAAGTTGCATAATTAGCGGGTTTTCGACTGCTGAATAGGATAATAATCTATCCAGATTGCCATGTAAAATAGCATCAGCAACAACCATTTCTGTATATAAATCTGACTCTTGAGTAATTTGACGCATAAAATAACGATAATGTCTATCTGTCCAATCTAACATTGGTGCAATTGCAATTTTCTTCATAATAAACAACTATAAACTAATTCAGCTAATGAAATATATTTCTTTTCACCATAAAAAGATAAGCCAATCTGACAATTACGATTAAACGTAACTCCAATATCGCAATCACTAATTTGCTCTTTTAAACTATATAAAGCCGCTTGGTTCAATTCTGGAAGAGTAAACCCCTTAGTACCAGCAAAGCCACAACAAGTAATATTTTGTGGAATAACAATCTCCTTGGAACATTTCACTAAAATCTGCATAATCTGCGCATCATCCGCAATCTTTTTACTACTACAATCAATATGTAATGCAAGTTTATTATATTTTTGTTGTAGATCTAAGCTATCTAAATTATTTGCAATAAATGAAACCATGTCACTAATGGGTACTTGCTGCTGTAGAGTGTCTGCACTATTAACAATATTATTCTTTAATATAGAAGCATAACAACTGCTATTATCTATGATAATCCCACTATAATTTGTTACAGTGGTGCCATATATTGCTGCATACATCTCTCGTACTTTACTTATTGATAGATCTATATTCCCATTAGATGAAAATACCTGTCCACAACATAAATCCTTAAAATTTGCTGGATATACTACTTTATATCCCATTTTACTTAATAAGCTCTCAGTAAAATTATTCTTACTATCATCAAATATACGTGTACTACAGCTAGGAATATATAATACCTCTGTCTTATTCCTATTACTCATAATAACACTATTATGAGTATCAATGGGCAAATCAGCAAAGCTTGGCAAATATACTGGTACTAATGGGATTATTCGATGAGTTTTTTTACTTAAGCTATGTATTTGCTTACTGCCAAATACTTTAGCTAATTGATTTACCAACTTTATGCCAAAGCGATTTAGAAAAATAAACTTGCTAAAATGCCGCCCCCATAAACTAGATAAAACACTAGCTGGCTTTTGTTTGAGTTTTAAAATAAGCTCCCCAGTATTAATATTTACTGGGCAACTTACAAAGCACAATCCCGTAGTAGCACAAGTCTGTATCCCGTAATACTCAAAACTTTTAGCAAATTTAGCATATAAAGATGAACCCTCTAGTTTTAATTTTTGTATGTAGCGATATGTAGTAATCCTTTGACGTGGAGTTAAAGTTAAATTCTTTGAAGGACAAACACTCTCACAAAAACCACACTCCATACAACTGTCAACAATATTATCAATACTATTCATTTGCTTTAGATATTGCAAATGTATTTGCGGATTTTTACTTAAAATAACCTCAGGATTTAAAATATTATTAGGATCAAGTAGCTGCTTAATTTGCCACATAATGGCATATGCTTTATTACCCCACTCTAATTCAACAAATGGCGCCATATTCCTTCCACAACCATGCTCTGCTTTTAAAGAACCTTGGAGTTTAACTGCAATTAACTGCGTCATTTCTTCCATAAATGCTTTATAACGCAAGATTTCATCAGCATCAGTTAAATTTGGAGTAAATACAAAATGAATATTGCCAGCTAAAACATGCCCAAATATTGCAGCATTAGAGTAAGCAAATTTAGTAAATAATAACTTTAACTCATCAATTGCCTGTGGTAATTTTTCTATGTCAACGGCAATATCCTCAATGACCAAACTAGTACCACTTACCCTATTTGCACCAATTGTCGGGAAAATACCCTTGCGTAAATCCCATATAGCGCCCATAGTAAAAGCATCGCTGGTAAATGGCAACTGATAATATATGCTAAATTTATCAATTATATGCTGTAATTGATTAACTTTACTTTGCAACGATTGTTTATCAAGACTTGAAACCTCAATTAAGAGGGCTGCTGTATTTTGGGTAAGAGTAGGTAAATATGCTTGGGCTTTCTTTAAATGACTAATTGATTGTAAAGATGATATATCTAATAACTCCATCGCATCAATTGAAAACTTAGCAAGCTCTGAAGTTAATTTAACCACTTCATCTAGACTATCTACATAAATTAAGCTTACTTGCTTAAAATGATTATCAGCAACGCAATTATAAGTAACCTCACTAATAAAACCTAAAGTACCTTCGGAACCCACAAATAAATGGGTTAAAATATCAATTGGATCATCAAAATCTAAAAAAGCATTTAAACTATAACCAGACGTGTTTTTTAATCTAAATTTATGTTTTATTAAGCCAACCAATTGTTCATCACTGCAAATATACTGTTTTATTTGCTTAATTTCAAAAGCAATATGCGAGTATTGTTGCAAAAAATCCTGCCGACTTGAAGCATCCTGACTATCCAGAAAACCACCATCAGCTAAAAGTAGCTTCATACCAGCTAAGGTGTGGTAAGTATTATTTAAAATTCCACAACACATTCCACTAGAATTATTCGCAACAATACCGCCTATTTTACATGCATTTATTGATGCAGGATCAGGTCCAATTTTTGTATTATATGCTTTAAGGAGGTAGTTAGCATGGCTGCCAATAATACCAGGCGCAAGCCTTATTTGCTTCCCGTTATTAATAATTTCATAATTCTGCCACGCTTTATTAGATAGCACAACTAATACCTTATTAGTAACCGCCTGTCCAGATAAACTAGTTCCCGCAGCACGAAATGTTAATTTAATATCAAAAACATTGGCTAGCCTTAGAAGAGTTGCCACTTCTTGCTGGGTTTCAACAAGAATAACTAATTGGGGAATCATTCGGTATACGCTTGCATCAGTGCCATAAGCATAGCATAACATCTCATCATCAATTATGCGTGTGGCACTAATATTTTTACTAAGTTTTTGTTTAAAATTAGTAAACCTCATATAATCTTCCATATCAACTCAACTCCAATGGATACTTGGCATCATTGACTACTGAACATTACCCCATAATCAGGACAATGTAACTCTACGGATTAAATACCCCAATTTCGAATAATTATGGGGTAGGATTCAATTGGTATTATTCAGTAATTTTGCCACATCAAGTGCTGCATATGTCCAAATGATATCGCTACCTGCACGCTTAAAACATAACATACTCTCCATAAGAGTTTGTTCGTAATCTATCCATCCATTTATGCTCGCTGCTTTTAACATAGCGTACTCACCACTAACCTGATAAACAGCCAAAGGTTTCTTAAACTCATTTTTTACCCGATAAACAATATCCAAATAAGGTAGCCCAGGCTTCACCATAACAATATCTGCGCCCTCCATCAAATCTAATGCTACCTCATGTATAGCCTCATTACTATTAGCGGGGTTCATTTGGTAGGTGCTCTTATTTAATCCTCCCAAGCCTGCTTTTGAGCCTACAGCTTCTCTAAATGGTCCATAAAATTTTGAAGCATATTTTGCGGAATATGCCATAATACCAGTATTATAATAACCCTGTTTTTCTAAAGCTTTTCTGATTTTTCCAATCCTTCCATCCATCATATCTGAAGGGCATACAAAATCTGCCCCAGCAGCTGCATGTGATAGTGCTTGTCTTACCAGAATTTCGTTGGTAACATCATTTAATACATACCCTGAGTCATCAACAACCCCATCATGTCCATGTAAAGTATATGGGTCAAGGGCTACATCTGTAAACACTCCAAGCTTCGGAAATTTTTTCTTTAATTCAAAGACTGCACGCTGTACTAGACCTTTTTCATTATAACTTTCACTACCATATATATCTTTATCTGATTCAATAACAGGAAATAACCCAACGGCTGGTATGCCATACTTAACACATTTTTCAGCAATTTTTAATAAATTATCTATACTAACCCTTGACTGTCCAGGCATAGATAAAATAGGCTCATCTCGTTTTTCCCCATCAAGAATAAACACTGGATAAACTAAATCAGTAACGCTAATATTATTCTCCTGTACTAATTCTCGAATAAATTGGCTACTCCTATTACGACGCATTCTAATATAAGGAAATCTATCTTGGGTCATTTAATTATACTCCAACAATGAATATACCGGAAAACCTTGATTGCGAATCTGCTTACTTCCACCCAAATACAATAAATCATTAACAACTGAACATTCAACTATATTTCCACCAAGTTTTTTAATTAACCTGCATGCGGCTAACATTGTTCCGCCAGTTGCAATCAAATCATCTATAATCAATACATTATCGTTGGTTTTTATTGCATCAGTATGGATTTCAACAGTTGTAACATCACCATATTCTAAAGTATAGCTTTCTCCATAAGTCGTATAAGGGAGCTTTCCCTTTTTGCGAATAGGCACAAACCCCACCCCTAATTCATAAGCAATCAATGGTCCAAAAATAAAACCTCTAGCATCTAATCCAGCCACTACATCAATCTTACTATCTTTATAACGCTCAACTAATATCTCTATAACCCTACGAAATGCTTTGGGATTCTGTAACAATGTTGTTATATCACGGAAAGATACCCCTGGCTCTGGCCAATCATTAATCACCCGAATTGAATCGCGGATTGTTATTAAATCTTGTTCATGATTCATATATTACTTTCTCACTATTTAACTTTTTAGTATAGATGATGTATAATTGGGTATAATTCATTAATTATCCCTACATCATGCACCCTTAAATAATCAATATTATTTATAAATTTTAATGCCACAAGCATTGTTTCTAAATTACGCTCAGTTACTGGCTTATTGTTTGTATATCCAAAAAAAGATTTACGCGAATGCCCAAGCAATAATTCACAAGGTAAATTATAAAATACTGCGAAGTTCCGCAATATATACCAAGCCTGCTGTGGTATATTGCCAAAACCAATACCTGGATCCAATATTATATTATCTAAATCAATCTTAGCATCAGAAAACTGTTTAAGCTTATTATTCATCCAAGCATATATATGCTCTATTGGGTTGCACTCTAAAGCCAAGTGTATGCTCTTATTGGCAGGCACAACTAAGCTGTGCATGGCAACATATTTTTTATTAGCTAAGCTTAAAGATTTTATCATATTGAGATGAGCATTGCCAGAAACATCGTTTACTATATCTATATCTTGATCAATAAGCCACTGCATAGTTTCTTGATGATAAGTATCTATACTAATTGTAAAGTCATGCTGTTTTCTTAAACTAGAGATATTGCCTAATACTGCAGTTAAAATACTTATCTCATCTTCAGCCACAAGTGGTTTTGAGTTAGGAATAGTTGACTCTACCCCAATATCAAGTATCTTTGCCCCAGAGTTAATTTGAGCAATAGCATTCTCAGACAATTCTTCTAAATTTTTATATTTGCCACCATCAGAAAATGAATCTTGGGTATAATTTAATATGGCAAAAATATCTGCCAAGTATTCAAAAGTACGTATAATTGTTGTGTCATCAACTAAATATAACCGTCCATTTTTTACCAAAGTGGTTTGATGTTCAAATTTAATAAACTCTACACTTTGGGTAACTTCACTATATGCCCAATGTTTTATGATCTGTTCAAATCTATTTGGCATATCACAAACTATAACCCCAGCAATTACAGATATAATATTATGCTCTACTAGTATATATTTTTTTTTACCTAAACTATATATAGAAGAGTATTTTATTGTTTTACCTAATGGGCGTAAAACCTTTCTTAAGGAACCTTTACAGTCAAATTGCAATAAAGTATATTCTTGTATGTTTAATACATTATTTATAATATTCCACCTTGCCAATAATATTAGTATTGGTTGACTGCAATTTATCGTTTAAATCTTTTACTGATTCATTTAGGATAGGATGCACCCAATCTGCAGCAATATCAACTAAAGGAGCCAGAACAAAATCACGATTATGCATTTCTTTATGTGGAATTTGTAAAAAATTCTGCACATACGTTAAATCATCAAAGAATATTAAATCAATGTCAATAATACGAGGTCCATTTATTTGGGTTTCTTCTTTGCCCATCAGCTTTTCAATAGTTTTAATTTTACCTAACAGTTTATCTGGAGAAAGCTTGGTAAAACCAGAAATAGCTGTATTAATAAAATTATTTTGATCAATAACCCCAACTGGTAAAGTCTTATAAAACCCGCCAATTGTTATATCTTCTATATATTCACCCAGTAGCTCAATGGCAGTAATAACCTGTTGCTGTGGCAAATATACGTGGTTAGACCCAAGAGCTAAGGCAACTTTAAATTTACGCGTATGCGTATAACAAACTTTAATTTCTTGAGCATTTATGCCAAAAAGTGCTGGCTTAGTAAGACATATTTTTATTTTTCTGATTAACGAAAATTGTTGTAATACTTCACCTGCAATATATTGTGCCATGCTCTCAAGTAAATTATACTTGGGTTCTGGTAATAAACCACGTACAAAATTAATCAATTCGTCATAGTTTACCGTGGTTTCTAACCTATCAGCCTGAAACCAATTATATTTAAATAAAGAACACTCTAAATCAACAATAATTGGCTGAAGCTGATTTTTTTCATGCTCATAACAACCAATAATGATTTCTTCACTGATTCCCTTAATTTTTATTTTCATTACTATTAAATACTTTCATTGCTAATTGTAAGTCTTCCCAAGCATCTTTCTTAGCCGCAACATTTCTTAAAAGATACGCTGGATGATAAGTTACAATCACTGGGATATTCTTTATAGAATGCACCTGTCCACGCAGTTTATTCGTTGCTAAATCAGAGGAAAGTAGAGCTTGTGAGGCAAACCTACCCAATGCGATAATTATTTGTGGTTTAACCAAATTAATTTGGCTTAACAAGTAATTGTTACACATATTAACCTCGTGGGATTCTGGATTTCTATTATAGGGAGGTTTACATTTAATTACATTACAAATATAAACATCATTATTCACATCTAGTTTCATTGCAGTGATCATTTTATCTAACAACTCTCCAGATGCACCAACAAACGGTATACCTTTTACATCGTCATGCTCCCCCGGGGCTTCGCCAATAAACATCCATTTTGCCTGGCGGTTACCGCGATCAATAACCGTGTTTTGACGCCCATTAGACAAGTCACATTTATTACAAATATTAATACTACTTACTAAGCTATCCCAATTATTAATCAGATCTTGCGGTACATTTATTTTAAACTCATTACTTTGATTTAACACAATACTTTTTGCCAAAATCGCTGGAGTTTCTTTACGCTTAGTTAACCATTTTTCTTCTTTTTCGACCCTTAATTTGGTCTGTTCTGACATTAGAATCGCTACATTTTCTCGCATATTGTCTCCACTATCTTCTATGTTTTGCCACTGCCCCAACTTAACCTGCGGATTAATTCGCTGAACCTTACGCTCATCAAATAACCACAACTGGTTGTATAATAATTTAAATTGATTGTTTTTTTGCATATTTTATCTATATTTTAAAAGAGTAATTTTTCCTAAACTGCTTAGATGCGCAATTATGACTATATGCTTTAATGGCAATGTGTATAAAGATATATATAAGCGATTAAAACATGTAGCAAGAATTGATGCAGGCAAGTAGTTATAACATCATGGTTAGCGCATCATACTGCCAACTATCTACCGTATAATAATTACACCGCTTACCTACAATCTGAAATCCTAAAGTTCTATACAAATTAATTGCTGGAGTATTGCCATCTCTAACTTCTAAAAATATATGCAATACATGCTTCATCTTTAATATATTTAACATATATTCTAGTAAAACTTTACCGTAACCTTGCCTTTTACAATCTTGCTTAACCCAAAATTGTAAAATTTCTGCTTCATCAGTTACAATACTTAAAACAATCGCTGCAACTATTTCATTTGCTCCAGTTTCTAATACATAAACCATATGCCTTGGATTATTAAAACTTGATAAATATTCACCTTGATTCCAGAAAGTTAAATTACTTAGCTTATCTAACTTCGCCAAGATAGAAATATCTCCCTTTTTTATTAATCTAATATTCATTCTTTACACTTAAGATAATTCACAAAATTATAAATGTAGCCGTATTATAACATAAGCTAAATATCATTAACGTGATGCCTCATCATCTTCACTTTGTTCTGCTAATAACTCTTCTGCTAATCTAGACTCCTCCATCCAAGCTTCCCATAACTCTGGAGTTTCTAAACTTACTCTCCCAATCCTACCTGCCCGAAAATCTTGGATAATAATTTCACTAGTTTTCTGAATATCTATCAATCCACCACTTAAAATACAACCACGTTTCTTACCGATTAAATGGAGGAGCTCGCCCTCAACTAAATTAGAAACATCAACATTTAGTTTATATCTCTCCAGCAATAAATCACAATAATAGGTTTTTAAATAGCCTAATAAATACACTGCTAGTATTTCGTCATCACAAGCGTTTCTACCTATGCTATTGCAAATAGCTAAATTGTAACCTATTTTGTCATACTTGATTTTTTGCCACATCATTCCTGGAGTGTCATATACTAAAAAACTATCGGTTAATACTAGGCATTGATTACTTCTAGTTACTGCTGGCACGTCACCTGTTTTAGCTGATTTTTTACCAATTAATTTATTAATTAATGTTGATTTTCCTACGTTAGGAATTCCAGTAATCATGACACGTAAAGGTTTTTCAAAGCTATTTCGATTAGGAGATAAGCTTTGACATAGCTGAATTAATTGTTTTTTTTGTTTTAAATCATCTTTATTTCCAGTTAAAGCAATTGCATTAGCATCTTTCTGAAAAAACTCTATCCAGCGCTTAGTGATTTCATTATCTGCTAAGTCAGCCTTATTTAATAAGCGAATCTTTTTTTTATACTTAATAATGTTTTGTAAAAGTGGATTGCAACTTGAAAATGGAGCTCTGGCATCTAATAGTTCAACAACTATATCAATATTTGAAACTAAATCTTTTATTTCTTTTTTTGCCTTATTCATATGACCAGGAAACCATTGGATTGACATTAATACTGACTTTCTATATAATATTTTACGCATTCATTTTTTGAATTAGGTAGAAGTTACGCTCATGATTTTAACATATTCTAACAAATCAAAAAGATACAAAATCCTCTATATAAAAAATAAACTTTTAATGGAGGCTCATCTCAATTTTAGGGTATAATGATGCTTGTACATTAATATTAAATTTGATGTTAAACTCCTACTAAAATGCTTGTATACCAACTGTAGTTTGACTTAGTCTCATAACAAGTTACCCCGAGCATATAAACCTAAACCACCAAGGGGAAAAAATGAATAACTTATCTCAAGAGTCCAGCATGTTAGCCGCAGAGCTAGGACAAACATTAACGCCAAAAAAAGATTTTTCTATGTATAATGTAATCAGACGTAGTGGTGATGTAGTTAATTTTAACCCAAGTAAAATTGCAGTTGCAATTACCAAGGCTTACATTGCAGTTCATGGGCATAATAGCCTAGCTAGCAATAATGTACGAGATCAAATTGCAAAACTAACTGAGTTAGTAGTAAAATCACTGCAAAATAGACGCCCAAATGGTGGCTCAATCCATATTGAAGAAATCCAAGATCAAGTAGAACTAGCTTTAATGCGTAACGGTGAACACGAAGTTGCTAGAAGTTATGTGTTATACCGTGAAGAGCGCACTAAGGAGCGGTCAATTGATAGCAGCAGCAAATCACCCAAGCATACAATTAGTGTAACGTTTAAAAACGGCAATAAAAAACAACTAGATCATGCATATTTGTTAAATCTAGTAGAAACAGCTTGTGAAAAACTAGATGGTCTAAACCCAAAAATAATTATTGAAGAAGCACTTAAAAATATATATGATGGGGTTAGTGAATCAGAATTATATAAATCTATAATACTGGCATCTCGCCAACTTATAGAACAAGAACCCGCATATAACTTTGTAACTGCGCGCTTGCTACTACACACTATTATCCAAGAAGTCCTAGATAAAGAAGTACTGCATGCTGATATGGATACCGCATACCGCAATTACTTTAATAGCTACTTAAAAAAAGGAATAGAAGCTGAGTTAATATCTCCACGCTTACTAGAGTATGATGCCGAGAAAATTTCTAATGCGCTTGATGCTAGCCGTGATTTTCAGTTTAAATACCTAGGCTTACAAACATTATATGATCGTTACTTCCTGCACATTAATGGCAAACGCATTGAATTACCTCAAGTGTTTTTTATGCGTGTTGCAATGGGTTTAGCTCTAAATGAGCCAAATAAAAATGAGCGAGCTATTGAATTCTATAACGTGCTTTCTAGCTTTGATTTTATGTCATCTACGCCTACTCTATTTAATGCTGGGACATTACACTCACAGCTATCTAGCTGTTACTTAACTACTGTGGCAGATGATTTAGCTGGAATTTATGATGCAATTAAAGAAAATGCATTATTATCAAAATATGCTGGCGGTCTTGGTAATGATTGGTCTAGTGTACGCGCTATGGGTTCTAGAATCAAAGGAACCAACGGGAAATCACAAGGGGTTATTCCATTCCTAAAAGTAGTTAATGATACTGCGGTTGCCGTTAATCAAGGCGGAAAACGTAAAGGGGCGGTTTGTACCTATCTTGAAACCTGGCATATTGATATTGAAGAATTTTTAGAGTTGCGTAAGAATACGGGAGATGATAGAAGACGCTGCCATGATATGAATACCGCTAACTGGATTCCTGATTTATTTATGAAACGTGTTCATGAACAATCTGATTGGACATTATTCTCACCTAATGAAGTACCAGACTTACATGATAAATACGGTAAAGCTTTTGAAATAGCTTATACTGGATATGAGAAATTAGCTCTGGAAGGTAAAATAAAAATCTCTAAAAAAATCCCTGCATTACAAATATGGCGTAAAATGCTAACCATGTTGTTTGAAACAGGGCATCCATGGGTTACCTTTAAAGATCCATGCAATATTCGTTCTCCACAACAGCATAAAGGTGTAGTACATAGCTCGAACTTGTGTACCGAGATTACTTTAAACACTAATGAGCAAGAAATTGCTGTATGTAATCTAGGTTCGGTAAATTTAACTAATCATTTAAAAGATGGCGTACTGGATTCAGAGAAATTACAAAAAACCATTACAACTGCTATGCGTATGCTAGATAATGTAATTGATATAAACTTCTACCCAGTTAAAAAAGCTGAGACTTCTAATTTAGCTCACCGTCCAGTTGGAATGGGATATATGGGGTTTCAAGATGCATTGCATAGCTTACGTATACCATATGCATCTCCAGAGGCAGTTGAGTTTGCTGATAAATCTACCGAATTAATCGCATACTATGCTTATAAAGCATCCAATGAGCTTGCCATTGAACGCGGCAAATACCAAAGCTATGAAGGTAGCTTATGGTCTCAGGGGATTCTTCCGCTTGATTCGTTAAACTTATTATCTGATGAACGTGGGGCTCAATACCTTGAAGTTGATCGGAGTAAAACTCTTGATTGGGATAGCTTACGTGCCTCAATCAAACAACATGGGATGCGTAATTCAAACTGCCTAGCCATTGCCCCAACAGCAACAATTGCCAATATAATTGGAGTATCAGCATCTATTGAACCGACTTATCAGAATATATTTGTCAAGTCTAATCTATCTGGAGAATTTACCGTAGTTAACGAGTTTTTGGTACATGACTTAAAACAAAGAAGCCTATGGGATGAGGTAATGCTTGCTGATATTAAATACTTTGATGGCAGTCTTGCAAAAATCGATCGTATTCCTGATGATTTAAAACAACTTTACGCCACAGCATTTGAAATAGACCCACGCTGGCTAGTTGATGCAGCAAGTCGTCGCCAAAAATGGATTGATCAATCACAATCGCTAAACTTATATGTACTACAACCATCAGGACGTAAACTAGATGAGCTATACAAATTTGCTTGGATTAAAGGCTTAAAAACCACTTATTATCTAAGAAGCTTAGCTGCAACCTCAGCAGAAAAATCCACTGGCAGCGGCGGTGAATTAAATGCGGTCTCATCTAGTGGAGCTAGCACTGGGAATTTTAGCGCACCAATAAATGAACCAGTTGCATCTGATGCGCAGTTTTGCTCTATTGATAATCCAGAATGTGAGTCTTGTCAGTAAATTATTAAAGATTGCGAGGCATTCTGCTAAAGCAGTATGCCTCGCAATGACTATATTCTTACAAAAGCTGTTTAGTAACTCAGGCATCAAGAATCCTAGCTTAATAAAACAAGCTGGGTATTATTGATATCCTTTATTGGCTTTGAGACTCTTTAAGCGATTGTTCGCTTTTATAATTAAAAATCAGTTTATCAGTATCAAACCCCTGATTCTTAGCAACTAAAAGTGCCTTCTCTAAAACATCACGTTTTAAATCCTCCACCCGAGCCAATATCCATAAATATTCATGATTGGGACTACCAATAACAGCAACGGTATCATAATCAGTATATAGCACCCAATAATCACCATAACCAAATGGTAGCCATCTTAACCATTTTGGTAAAAATGTTACTTCTAACTTACCAATATTAGCAGACTCTACAAAATATGCAACACCATTTCCCATTTTGGGATTGTTATCTTTTGTATTACATTGGTTTACCACAATAAGCTGATTCTTATTATCTGGATTGGTTGAATAATTAGCAGTAATAGGCACAGTGCATTTATTTTCAAAGCTGTTTGGTAATCTTGCAATTTCATACCATGTTCCCAAATATTGATTAATATTAAAATCAGTAATTGGGGTAACAGCATTGGCATAGGCTAATTTTATACAACCTACCATAATGACAAATAACAAACTAATTTTATTCATAAATTTAACCTTTTTATAAATTGTTATATTAGTACATACCCTATTGTAACACAAACTACCAATTTGGTAATTTGTGTATACTTTAGTTAAAATACATTATTTAATCTAAATCTGCTCTTTTTTGTTGGAAAAATTGCTGTATCTTAGCACTATAAAGCTCATTATTTATTGGACCAATAGCTTCTGTAGTGTGATTAACTTTTGAATTATCAAATACTCTAAACTGGCTTATTACCGCCCCCGTTTTAGGTTCTATTGCTCCAAAAATCACCCGTCTAATTCTTGAGCTTATTATAGCGCCCGAACACATCAAGCAGGGTTCTACAGTGACATACAAATCACAATCTGTAAGCCTATAATTACCTAAAACAGACTGCGCATTGGAAATAGCTATAATCTCTGCATGTCCCATTATATTACATTTTGTAATAGTTTGATTATACCCTACACTAATAATCTCATCATTGTGATAAACCACAGCACCAATTGGAACCTCATCAGACCTAGCCGCAATATCCGCTTGCTCCTGTGCTTTAGACAAACCACAACTGATAACTTCACAATCAAGTGGTATATATGTTGGCAAGGTGTTTTTAAATTGAAATAGAATCTGCTGTTTTGAATTTGGAGATAAGTTATTTATTGCTAGATTATTAGACAAGCAATACAAATCAAATAAAGCATTATGATTAAGGCTCGGATAAATATCTTTCAACCATTTATAGACCTTTAGATAGTTAGCCCTGTGTAGTTGTAAAATACTATTAATACCAACCAAAGCAAGTTTAGCTTTTAAATAATAAGGTATTTCTACCATTTATGAACTCTTATGTAGATGCATAACTTTTACATAATGTTCTGCAGAATACTGAATATGATCAATTTCGGCATCAGTAAGTTTTCTGACTTGTTTTAAAGGATTGCCAAAATATAAATATCCTGACTCTAAAACTTTGTTTGAGGCAACTAAACTACCTGCACCAATAATTACATTCTTTTCAATTACGCAATTATCCAATAAGGTGCTTCCCATACCAACTAAAACATTATCTTTTATAGTGCAAGCATGCAAGCAACAGCTATGCCCCACGGTAACATTATCACCAATAATTAAAGGCGTTTCTTCTGAACGCTCTGGATGATAATGAGTAACATGCATCATAGTTAAATCTTGAATATTAGTGTTTTCCCCAATTTTTATATAGCTAACATCGCCACGAGCTACTGCATTACACCAAATTGAAGAATTTTTACCTAAAATGACATTACCAATAACAACTGCACTTTTATCTACATAGCTAGCTTTATCAAGTCGTGGTTTTAGCTCATTATATTCTCTAATATCGCTCATTTACACACCTCTTTCTTAATAATACTTTATAAATGTAGCTATTGTACTAATTGACATAATTAACAAAAAGCTAATTTTTAGCCATTTCACATCTTTGTATATAACTAAATGAGCACCTAATTTGCCACCAGTAAATGAACCAAGCCCCATTAAAATAGCAACAACAAAATCTATTTTACCACCTACAATAAAAATAGATAATGCCGTCATATTACCCATCAAATTCAATGGTTTAGCGTACATAGTTGCTTTTTGCATATCCAATTTAAAATACTTCATTAATACAACTGCCCAAATCGAACCAGTGCCAGGTCCAAAAAAACCATTATAAAACCCGATTAGCGTACCTAAGAGCAAAAATTTCTTATTATCTGGGATTAATACCTTGTTATGAAATAAATTATTTCGCTTTAGATGAAAAATATAATAGACTAAAATTGCTAACAGAAAAAATGGGATAACCTTTTCTAATTCATGTGTTGGAGTAAATTGTAAAACAACTGTACCTAATATTGAGCCAATAGCAGTATAAATTAAACCAGATAACAGCACTTTATAAACAACTTGTTTTTTGCGCATAAAGTGCAATACAGCAGAAACCTCTCCAATTGCAGATTGCAACTTATTAGTACCTAGAGCAGCTATGGGATTCATTCCAGACATTAAAATTGCTGGAACAGTAATTAGTCCCCCACCCCCAGCTAAAGTATCAATAGTGCTGGCTATAAGAGACACAAACATTAGGATCACGTACTTATACAGTGTTAAATATTCCATAATTATTTCTGATTTTAGTTATTATTTTTAATATATCTAGATACCTGCCAAAATGACAAAATTTAGCAGTATATAAGACTTA
>Ga0315906_10002230_pt1 | contig 27582 bp, 31 predicted proteins | sample LakEriMetagenome_4_FD_203526 | JGI IMG/M metagenome (GOLD analysis project Ga0315906, IMG submission 203526) | Freshwater fungal communities from buoy surface, Lake Erie, Ohio, United States - Buoy 2 MA122 | ecosystem: Environmental > Aquatic > Freshwater > Lake > Lake biofilm | place: USA...
GTTTCTGTAATGTCAAGTTGTTGAACTCATCACCCAGCGCGATCTGTTCTTGAAAGAGAGCATAGTCCTTCTCGCGTTGTGCGGCAGCAGCTGCGTCTCGTAGTTCAGCGAGTTTTAGCTGGTATGTTTCTTCATACTGTAACTTAAGGGCGTTCTTTTGCTCCTCAGAGAACTGCGTTTCCTGGATTGCCTTAAGGTCATTCTCTTTTTGGATCTCGAGTTCCTTCTCTGCGCGCGCCTGCTCGTCCTCAATGCTAAGAACCGTAAATTCCTGTTGCATTGCGAGCAACTTATCATCGTATGCCTTCTGTTGCTCTTCTCGTTTCTTCTGACCGTCTGCTTGTATCTTGGTCTTGTCTTGCTGGTACTTAGCGTCGGCAGCCAATGTCAATGCTTCGATGGTCTTTGCAGACGCACCTTGCTTTTTCATTTCTGCAATATCAGCATCGGTCTTTTGCTTAGCGAACTCTAGAGCCTTGAGAGCACGTTCTTCATCGTTCTTAATAGAGTCCAATGTGAACTGTTGCTGCAGCGCAAGTAGTTTCTCTTGGCCAGATTTCTCCAATGCAGCAAGTCTTTCCCTCTCGGCCTTGCGTTTGTCGGCAGCAGCCTTGGCTTGTTCTGCGCGTTTCTCCTCGGCCTTCTTCCTTTCTTCTGCTTGACCTTTCTCAAAGTTGATAGTTTCTACCTTGATGTCGGTCTGAGTGTCGGCTACCTCCTTGCGAAGTTGTTTGAGTTGTTTGATTTGTTCTTCGGTTGCGTCATCACCAAGAGCAATGATAGCAGCGATTGCGTCCTGTCTCTTCTTGACCTCTGCATTTAATAGCTGAATCTTTGTCTCGTAGATTTTCTTTTCGCTGGCACCTTCTGCTTGTAGGATCTTTAAGCGACGGTTGATAGAATCGATGTTCTTGTTCGCTGCAGAATCCACTGCATCATAGGAGTCGAGTACGGCTTGTGCATTGGCCTTGGTCTTTGCAGTCGCAGCGTCGTCGATTAGTCCACCCGATATGAATGATAGTACGTTTCGGATTCCGTCCACCACAACATTGATCGCATCGCTCAAGAAATCAAATTGTTCGATCGCCTTCTTAATAGGATTGATGAGGGCAATGATCCCCACGATAAGTAGACCTACCGCAGTGACGATAAGTCCGATAGGGTTCAGACTCAACGTAATGTTGAATGCCTTGTTGATCGCGTTGAGAATCGCTGTACCTGCAGCAGCCGCCTTTTCTGCGACTTGTCGTCTGATGACAGCGATAGTTACTTTGTTCTCTGAGATTTCTCGAGCAGAGTTGACAGCAGAGATACCTTTCATCACGTTCATGACGATCTTACCCATTGCTTCGTTCTCGCCCGCAAGAACCTCGGCAGCGTTGGCTGCACCGTCGAAAGATTCTCGGAACAGACCTATCGCTTTGCCTCCGTCAACACCGGTCTTTTCTGCAGCATCTCCTGCTTCTTTGCTTGCTTGCTTCATAGCCTCGAGTTTAGTCTTGGCTGCATCAAGATTGGTGTTGAGTTTTGATAGAGCCTCCGCTCCGTAGTCACCACTGTCGATCTGGTTCTGCAGTTGGACTACTGCTTCTTCCAGTTCTTCAACACTGGTGATCGCTTGTTGTACTCCGTTGACCTCAAGGGTAAACTCTAAGACTTCTTCTGCCATGTTATTCTGATGGTAATGTTAGGATTTTGAATATGTAACCTACGCTGTTAATCGGTGTAGGCGTTTCTAATGATACGGGTTCTCCGATTGGAGTGTTGGTTATGTCTCTGCTGATTAGTAGTTCTTCGCCTACGTAAAGTTGTAGGAACACGCTGTATGCGCTCGAAGGATATGCTGTCACTGTGTAACTACATTGTGCGTAATAGTTAGGATCAGCAAGAGTGAATTGCTGGATCGTATTGGTTACTCCACTATTGATAAAGATCTGACCGTCAGGAAAAGGTTCGTATGTTACACCGTTCTCGCTGATTCCCAACTGCAGGTTTGCTTCATATTGGTCATTAAGCAATGTAGTCTGGTACGACATGTAGGTAACGTCGTTAGGCAACTCGTTGTTGTTGCAGTTTCCAAACTGTGTTACGGTCATTGCACCAACGCCAGTAGGTCCGGTACAAGAACAGAATGGCATAGCACTGGTGAAAGGCTGTACTGTCGGGTTTACGGTCTGACCAAAACAAGTCTGATAGGTGAATGATCTTGGCGCGATAGAGTTATTGGTAACCGACCAGCTAAAACATCCCGTACATCCAGCCGTTCCACCCGTGGCTCCTGTTGGTCCGTTAGGACATACACCTTGTAAGTAAGGCTCGAACCCTGTGAACGTCGATGTAGGTGTATTACAAGAACAGATCAACTGACATACTTGACCAGGAATGGATCCCAATACCTGTTGGTTGCTGAAACAGTCGATGTAAGAATAGTTGATCACATAGTTGTTGTTGTTGCAGACCGCCCACTGTTGGCATGATCCAATACATGGTGTGCCTGGGCCTGTGCCACCCGTGGTTCCTGTCGCACTGGTAGCTCCAGCGACTACGTCAACATCGCCTATCCTAATTAGTTGTACCTTAGTGACTCCTCCACCACCTACTTGATAGTCCATGATTTTGGTAGGCAACCACCAAGAATTCGCAGCATAGATCTTGTCGTTGAACTTTAGGTTTGAGATGTCATCGTCGTGAATGAAGAACTGACCTTCGGCAATGCGACCGTACGGACTATAATATAGGTTGTACCAATCTTGCCAATAAGAGTTCCAAACTGTATTGCTGGTACGACCCGTGATACCGGCTGTTATGGTATCGAATAAGTATGGATCGTTTTGCCAGTGTAGGTCCAGTGTCTGTGGGTTAGGAGGGAACTGTTCAAAACTAGAGACGAGTGGATAAGTTAATTGGTTCACCGCAGATCCAGCATCGTTCTTAAGGTGCCATGTACGTGGTGCAGATCTCTTTCCGTTATAGAACACTATTCGCGGTTTCGGAATGATAGGCTCTCGTCTACCTAAGGAATCCGTAGGAGCATTGTCTTTGGCAAGAGAAGGTATGATGAACTGTGCCGATGCAGTGTCTCCTGCTGTTGGTGTAGGAATGCTTTGTAGCGGAGTCGGAGCAAAGATGCCCTTGATCTCCTGAGTATCCTTGATCAATTCGATTCCACTGTCGAGCTTGAACTGTCCGTAAGGCTTCTTGTTGTCTTGCGTGAAAAAGAAGTTCGAGAAGTCACTGTCCTCTTGGTCATTGTAGACCAGCTCGCGTTTTTGAGTCAAGAACAGTGGGCTGACCTTAAAGTCTTTGCTTCCGTCGAGTTTCAGCGACCAATCCAACTCGTCACCTTGAGTTACCCATTGGTCCCAAGGAGTAATCTCGAACGTTTTCTCTCCGTCCTTGTTGGGCTCGAGCACTAACCTAAACCTGTCGATCACACTCTTTAGAAAGTCCATCTGTTTAAAGTTACAGGGCATCACCTTGGTAGGATTCACAAAGGTAGGTGCTGCAGAAACAGTAAAGTCAATGTAAGGTGCATCTAAGAATCCTGAGAAAGAACCTACGTTAAACAGTTGGACCCTTACGCCTAAGCTAACTCCTGCGTTGATAGAATTGACAAATGGTACGATGTTGTAGCCAGCGTCGTTGCCCGACCCTACGGAGAAAGTATCGAAGTCTATCGTAGCACCTGTGTTGGTGTTGATGAGATCCACTCGTATGTCTGCACCTAACGGGTTGGTAGTGATGGTTTCCCAGTCGACTCCAACGTTGATGGTATAAGAACCCGTTCCCGATACCAGGTAGTAACCGTTGTTGATATTGAAGTTGTTCCCAGGATCGTTAAAGATCGTAGGATCGTCATTGTAGTAGATGTATTGGTTGGCAGCTACTGGGCTATCATCAGAGTAAATACTGGCATTGCCCGTATTGTCGGGTGCTGCTTCAACTCGGGCGACGTTTTCGCTCAGCATGTAGAGAGCTTTCCAACGGTTGCTGTCAAAGAACGCTCCCGTGAACCCATAGCCAGCTGTCTTAAAGATCTTCCTCCACACAGCGTCGATACGGATCGCAGGTTTGAGCTGAGACTGTTCCAATGGGTGGGAGTTCTGTGTGAATGATCTGGTGTAGCCGTGAGTCATCGTTGAGTTCTGTACCACTCCGTTGTTGTCGTAACGGTAACCCCACTCCACAAGAGGATATAGGATGTCTCCGTTGAACAGACCCGTACCACCGGTGAAACCCGTTCCTGCGTTCCAGCTGTTGGTAATGTTGGTGTAGGTTTGGTCGTGTGTATACTCAGAGAAATCTAGCTCACAAAGGAATGCGTCTCCTACGGCTGCAGAGAAATCGTTGGTCTCTCCCATAAAGAGGACTTCATATTCCACTTGGTTTTCTCTACCGTTGAGATAGATGTTGACCAGACGGATGTTTCCACTTGCAAAGTAGAACCCGTCGGCCTGCACCCAAGCAGTAGCCTTTTGTGTTGCGTTGAATGTTACGCTGTTTACATCGAATACTCCTTGGAAAAACTGTTGGTTCTTAAAGGTATGTGGTAGACGGAACTGGCGACTAAAAGCACCCGCCGTCTGTTGGACGTTTTGGACTTCCTCAACTGCAAACGACATCTTGATAGGATCCGCATCGTAAATGTCGAGCTGGACCGTCTGACCCGTTTGAGTTCTTGCGTATAGTTGTACTGCCATATTAGACGTATTGTGTTGTTACTGGTTGTGCCACAGTGAATTCGATTTCGTAGTTGAACATCTTTTGTCGAGCGTATGTTTGTACTTCGTAACTGCTAGACTTGATGGTAACTGCGTAAGGTCCTTTGTTTTCGGGACTGTACCCAAGGACATGCGGACTGTTAAAGAGTCCTTTGAGAAACTCACTCTGTTCTTCGGTAACCCAGTCTGTCATTGCGGTATATGTAGTCTCGATGGTCTTGTTGTTGACAGAGTCTCCGTAAGTAGCAGGTGACAGTGTGTTAGGACCATAGATGCCTGACGAGTTGTACCTAGGTTCTTTATAGTATGTCTCTGTCTTGCTGGCGTACTTTTCTGTATTGCGTAGAGTAAAGTTGAACCAGTCACGACCACCTAGGTTGTTCAACCATGAGAATCTCCAACGGCCGAATCCACTAGGGTTACAGTCATCTATCACAAATTCCATCCTTTCACTGAGCGGGGCTCCAAGGGCGCAGCTAGATCCTGTTATGCCCGTAGCGGGAGCGGCGAACAGTTGGACAGTATATCGCTCGGTACCTGGCGCAATCGCTCCTATAAGGTTCGTTACGTCGGCAGGACCGCAAGCGATCTGACCAACATTGTAGACGTATGATGCAGTGGTTCCTACGTTCACTGTGCAAGATGACCATGGACCACCTCCTGCACCCAGAGTATTGTAGACTTCATCGGTACCGTAAGGCACAGACGTTCCACCGTAGAAGAATGAGAACTGAGCAGCGTAGACATAAAAGCGAGTTCCTGTTCCGTCGGTACGGTTCCAGAAAGTAAGAGTATGTCGGTCATCGCTGGTAACCACGTTGGACCTTAGGTTGTTGGTGCCTGTCACCGAGTGCGATCTGTAAAGACCTGTGCTACCCGTGGCAGGTTTCATAGAGTAAGGACGGTCTGTAAGCGTAGGATTCACCTCGAACTCGTAGGTCTGCATTGCGTCCTTGTAGCCAGCGTGGAACCTAACGCTTGTTCCGGTGTTTCCCGTGGCAAGTACTACACCGTCTCCGCGAGCAGCGAGCCTGAAGGCGGGTGAACCTGCCGTATTGCCGATTCCGTTGTAGATCGTGAGCACACCGCCTGTCGCTCCGCGGTACTCTTCACCGGTCAGGACAAACATTTCACCGTTTAGAGTGGATCCCGTTCCCCACTGTAGGTTGATGTTCTGTGGATCTTCCAACAGTCCAACACTAGGATCTAGGTAACCCGCAGCAAAGGCTCCCAGGTTGATGATCCCGTAGCCGGCAGGGTTTGGTCTCTGCTTGAGACGGTTTACGAACTGTCCGTTCACGTAGACATCGAAGACGTACTTCATGTCGAGCTGCGCTGTCTTGTCGCTCAGGCACTGCCACACCAAGTCGGTGTAGGACGGGTTCCATACGTATGGTCGGTGTTGTACTGATACTATGCTCATATTGTCTTGTTCTTAAATTTAGCCATCATTTTCTGATGTTCCATTTCTAGTCTTTTTGCTTCGTCGCGTTTTCTTGCAAGGTAATTGAATGCTGTTCTAACATTGAGTCGAGATGCTCGTTCAAGTTCAAGAGGAGTCTCTCCCGCGCAGACGTAGAGTATGTCTTGCCAGGTTCGAGCAATCGTAGCAGGGTTTCTGACAGTTGGTTCACTGCTTGCGGATTCTTCTCCATCTCCGATCTTAAAGAGTCGACTATAGCTTTTGTACAAGCTTCCGCGAACGCGAAAAAAAAAGCGGTAGCTCCTCTCATCGCATCGAGGTCCAGCTCTAGGAAATCATCGGCGTTGGCACCATGCTTTTTAGAATCGTACTCCTCGATCACATATGTTGTGCCCCAGTAGCCAGTGACTGGTCGGTAGAGAATCGCCAGTAGCTCGTGAGTCCTGTAGTCTGCGTTGTGACTGTGCATGATCAGCTCAGCGTCTGCGAGTTCTCCTACACTGATCTCGTCCATGTGAAGGAGCCCGTAGTGCTTGTCACCCAAACGGATCTCGGTCTGCAAGGGATTGTCTTCCTTCACCTCGAACAACTTCTGTACCTCGTTCCACAGTGGTACGAATTGGTAAGGTCTGAGCTTTCTGATGTCGTCTTCGGGACAGCCTGATAAGTGGCTGATGATTCCTGCCGCAGCGTTGGTTCCTTCGTACCACGATTTCTCTCTCATGACGTAGAGATCTTTGAGTCTAACCTTGTCTATGGTGTACTCTTCTTTTCCTATTTTGAATTTGATCATTTCTTAATTGTCTTAAAGTATAGTCTAACTTCGTCCTTCATATCGGACAAGATCTGTTCTCGTAGTCTGTTGGCTCTTGCTTGCCCTCCCATGCTGGTCCAGTACTGTGGCTGGATCCCGTAAGATCCTTTCTGATAACCACGGAACTCTGACAGACGGAAAGGACTAGAGTTGCGAGTCCCAAACTTGATTGTGTTGTAGTCGCCTGTTCCCAGGTTCGTATAGACACCGTACGCAAAGTAGCCGACCTTCACTGTGAAGTCGCCGCCTTTGGTTCCTACCTTTACGTCGAGACTAGATGCTAGTGCTCCGGTAGCGTAAGGGTTCTGACCTGGCTGAGGAATCTGCGTCTTGATCACGCGTTCCATCTCGTCTCGTAGTTCATCGAGACGTTTCTTAATCCTACTGCGTATTCTTGGTCCTAGGCTCATTAGTATTCGATGAATGCAGCGTTGCAGAGATCCAACGGATTCTTGGTGATTATTTGTAGACTGGCTGACCAACCTGCGGTGCTTTGCTTCTGTGCTTCCACAAAAGGAGTACAGGTGATGGGAGCCGATATGTTTACGTCGAGCTGTCCCCAAGTGGTCAACCTAAACTTTGCCAGGATATCTTGAAGCACTGACAGTGTTGTGTCGTGTACCTCGAGCACTGCGGCGCGATTCTTACGGGCTAGATCCATTACGATTAGGTTGGCGTTATAGATCGCGAATCCGTTTTGGAAAGTAACGTTCAGTGGCTGTAGGAACACATAGATGTACTGCTGTTCGGGATAGTCGGGTTCGTTAGTCTCGACGTCTGACAGAGCTATACTCCAGTTAAAGAACTTGACAGCAAGGTGAGAATCACAGATCTGTTGGAAGATTCCTATGAGATCTTTGTATGTAGTCGGTGTTGCCATTAGATTTGTTGATTTTTGTTCTTTTCAGATGTAGCAGCTTGTATAGCAGATACTGGGCCGAATCCAAGTGTAGGAACATTCTGTCTTGCTTCTTGGATCTCTTGTGCTTTTTGAGTCTGCTCGATGAACTGGCTGACCGCAGCCTCGATCTTCTTCATGTCTGATTTGATCCTAGCGTTGCGAGCAGCAACTTTCTTGCGATGTAGTTTCTTTGCGATTCCCATTTATAGTAAATATAAGTTTAGTGTTAGTTGATACACAATTATGAATAGAGGCCGTCTTCACTGTACAATCTATCTGGATTGGAGTTGTTGGTCATGCGTCCCATCGGTTTTTTGATGATAGCATACTTACCTGATGGTTTCTCTCTAGACAGTGCATATCTTAATGCGTCCAGTAAGTGGTTGTTCTCGTCCTTTGGAGTGTTTGTCCCAGTACGGTAAACATAGTTCATATACTCATGTTTTAGATTCTCGGAATGTGGATGGCAGTATACTTCATATGAGCTGACCTTTTGGATTCCGTGGCGTACTGAGTCTGGTCCTTTCACTGCTGGGTGGATGTTATAGCCTGCGCGTCTTACTTCTTCGATCGATTTAGGTTCTGCACTATCCGCAAGTATGTAGTCTTTCTTAGAGATGCCTAACAGTCCTAGGGCTTCTATGATGTCTGTATTCGTCATTCCCGTCTGATAAAGTAATTCCCTAATCCACAATCTGTTACTCTTTCTACGGACTTCTATTACTGCGGTGGGGTCATTTGAGTAACCAAAGTCCATTCCTATTAGTCTCTCTGCTTCTGGATCTGGTGCAAAGTCGAATGACCAGTTCTTATATACAGCGCCTTCGTTAAGTTCTGACCATTGACCTAGGATGTGGTGATTGTAGTACTCGGGATCTATGTCTCGCATACGTTCCCATTCTTCAATCTTGAGCGGATCGATGTTGGCAGCATTACATAGGTATGTAGTATGAATGAAGCAATGGTCTGCATACCACTTAGAGTTAGGACTACCATCGGGATTGTAGAATCTGCGGAATATCCAATGGTCTTTGCTTGTAGGGTTAAAGCATAGGAAGATCTTTCTTTCCACACCACGAGTACGGAATGAGTCGATTAGTTTAATATACTCTTCTTCAGAATTGACTTCGGTTGCTTCATCTATTAAAAGGTGAGTCACACTGGCTAGACCTTTAGATTTTGCGGTCATGCTTCCTTCTGCAATCTTCATGGCATGTGTGATAATCATATTGCCATTGGGGTGTGCGATCGTATCACCAGAGATCTGCAGCAAAGGTTTAAGGTTCAGCTGATCCAACAAGTCGAGTATGTCTTGCAAGATCGAGTGAGTTAAAGACTTGGCAGTATACCTAGAGATTACACCACGGAAGTACTCATCACCAAATAGTTTGATGATAAAGTACATAGCTACTTGTGTAGACTTTCCACTTGCTCGACCACCACTGATAAGGTAGTATGTCTTCTTGGAGTGGAACAGTGGTCCGTAAGGTTCTAGGATCTTAAAGTCTTCAGTCATTCTCTTCTTTAGGCTTAGGAATAATTATGTTGATAGGATTCTCCATGTTGAGATCCATCTCTTGCTTCTTAGGAATAACGAAAGGACTCAGTTTCAACAACAAGTCAATTGCTCTACCCGGGTCGCGTTCAGCAACTCGGTCGAGCCAGGCTTGTAGCTGTGGAAGGTTGCCTTGGATCAGTGCCAAGTATGCGTCCTTTACTTCCTGTGTGTCTTTGTTAGGAACACCTTTGGGTCTACCATTAGGGTTCCCACTCTTTCCTTTCTCAAACATTAGGTTCTGATTCTTTTTTCAACTGATGCCATTTGGCTTGCATAAAATTTAGGACTTGACGTCTGCAACTTCCGCAACCTGTATCAGTTTTCTTAGCGTTTGGATTGTAACTGTTGTACAATTGAAACACTGTTGCCATTTCTTCATTAGTATATGAACGACTTGTTTGTTTTAGCAAGTCTTCTCTCTTAAGAGTATACTCATCGAGTTTGGCGTCATTGACTGTATTAATTTTAAAGCTCATATCTTAAAACATTTTCTGGTGTCGTTTGTCTAATTCGTCAGCAATGAAACCGTTACTCAGACTCAGCAGTATCACTGTCAATAACGAAACCTCCATTGACTGTTGATTCAGTAATAAGTACGCGAGTGTCGTCCAAGTCGTCAGACACAGGCTGCACGTCAGCGGTTTCTGACTTAGGTTTACGTTTAGCAGTACGCTTAGGAGCTGCAGTATCTTCTGATAGGGTTTCGAGTTGACCAAGATCACTATCGATGGCGCTATCAGTAGCAGGTTGATTATTGTGTTCATCATTTTCTAGAATAGTTACTTCTGCATGGTAAGGCAAAGAGCTGCGTTGTTTCCAACGAAGTACATCGCCTTCAAAGTTTTCGGGTTTTGATTTTAGGACTGAGTCGAGTCCAGCAATTTTGTATGTTATCATTTTCTTTTTGGTTTTATTTTAGTATGTCACCTCTATGGTAGTGAGCTTTAATGTTTTGAATTGCTTTCTTGAGGTCTGAACCTCGGTTAGAAGTTGCGAGCAATACCAAAGAATCTCTGAGTTCAGCATCGTGCATAGTCTTGTACTCGAGCATCATCTTAAAACACTCGATGAAACCATGCATGAACGCTTGACCTTCACCAAATTCTGATTCGTACATGGCAACTTCGGCGTCCATCCAGGCTTTGTAATGTGGATAGACCTGCATTTGGAATGCCCATGTATTGTAGTCTTCTATAAGTTCTTCTTTTGTCATAGTGATTTCTTTAGTTCTGCTTGTAAGTATTTGCGGACTCGGTTAATGGTAAGGCTGACTGATGTTCTTGGAATTCCTGTTGCTCTAGATAGGCTAGATATTGTATGTCCTTCATCAACGAATGTTTGGAAGAGCATCTTGTCGTACCAGTGGAGTCCATCGAGTTTTTTGATAGCAAGCGAGTATAGTTCTTCAGTATAGTCTTCTTCTGTTTCTTCACTGGTATCATAGAGTTCGTTGGATGGTGCAAGGTACTTCCGATAAAAAGCTGAGGTTCGTGATCTCCAGCATTTAAGTAAGATTGCGACGATGTAGAATGTAGCTCCTCCACTGTCGACAATGTCGAGTACATTCTTCTTACCCAAGAATTCTTCAATCGCATAATGAAGTGATTCCAACGCCAGCGGGTGGTTACCACTGATGTTCTTGGCGCTTTGTTGTAGGTGTTCGTAGTTTTCACTAATGTACTCGTTTGGCGTCAAAACAGTTTATGCTTAATTTCTTTTTCCCAAGGTAGGTTGCCGGGTGACCACCAAAAACTGTTAAGGTAAGGCTGACCAGAATCTACTCTTGAGCATAGTTTGCCATACTGATTCTTGCTTAAGTCCATCTTACGCTTTACTTCAGATATGGATTCATACCTTGCAACAAGTACACCGTGAGGTGTATATTGCAACACAGGTTTAGATTTGTATTCGAGTGTATTGGATGACATTAGAATGACTTTAGATTAAGTGATTATGGATTTATTTATTGATAAATGAAATGCTTACAGCGGGTTTGATTGACCAGCCATCTTGAGTACGTTTCCTTGGTCCATTTTTGGTCACAGCCTTTTCACGAGCCAAGATCCACATATATTGTTTGGTCATTCCTGTCACTTGAGCGCATTCAGATAAAGAAGCATAGTAACCTACCTCTTCACCATCTTTGTAAAGAATCCATCCAAGTGATCTTTTGCTTGTGCTTCCTTTAGGATAGTTATTGTGAATTCCTCTACGGTCACCTGATTTGTTAAGTCTTTGTTCCATATGTTTATTTTTTTATTTATTTCTCCTCATTTAGTTCTTTTACATCAACGGTAGTATACTTAAGATACTTCTGTCTTGTGCTTTCACCTGTAACATTTACGATTTCACACATTTCTATAATGCGGTCAAGTACGCTGTAACCATACCTTTCGGATATTTCATCAATGGTTAGATTCGTTGTGATGTATAAGACCATAGGCATTACTTCAGATTTGAATCGTCTTTCATAAAATAAGTTGATCACCTCAGCAAGTTTTTCTTCACCAAAGAATTTAGGTTCTTTGCCTAAGTCATCAATGATGAGTGTGTGGTTCCCACAGATTCCACCGACTGTCTTTTCATCTCTCTTAATCTTATCTACTATTTCAGCAGCAGACATCATAAGTACTTGACGTTTGACCTCAGTGTTGTCATGTTTGCGAATCACTACTTCTTGCTTGTGTTCTTCAGCAATTTTACGCATGTTAAGTGTCTTGTGTAGACCACTTTCACCGATGTAGATTTTACCTTGTTTCATTACTTTATTTTTTGTTTAAGTTTGTTAAGTGAACTAGAATTTGTTCCACCGTCTTTTGGGTTACTTGTTGGTTTTTCATCGATTGGCTCTTCCCACTTATGGGCGGCCAAGTAATTGTTAGGTGCCATCAAATACTTATGTTCGGTAGACTTAATATAGATTGGTAAATGTTTACGTATCTTAAGACACATGTCTCTGTATTGTTCCACAGTGTAATTAGGATTTTCTTCAATAAGTTTAGTCACTTCTTCCCAAATTTTATCTTGCTTAACTTTCTTAGGATAGTTAGGAATGAATACCACAGAAATGAATTTAGTGAAAACTTTCGATGGAACATCGATATTGTTATTTAGTTTTTGATTTGTAGTTATAGATTGTGGATCATCCATGATCTGCTTCGGGATCATCTGTGATCCGCTATGCGGCTCATTCGTGATCTGCTTGCGGCTCATTTTTGATCTGCTTACAGGCTTGTTAAATTTCTCAAAGAATTCTGGTATGATAGTAATTTTCCTTTCAGTGTTATTGTTGTTAGATGAATAGTCAGCGTCGATGTAGCCTTTGAGTTTAAGTTGCTTTAAGTATCTTTTTACAGTTGCTTCAGATTTTCCTATGTAATTTGCTAGAGTTACATTGCTTGCCCAACAGTATCCGTGCATTCCACATAAGTCATATATGAAACACCAGAGTCGTAAGGCGTCAGCAGTAAGTTCGTTGTCCGCAAGCAGTACGGTGGGAACCATAACGAAGGGACCAGTGAATGATGGACGATTTGACATTTTGGTATTGAGTTTATTATTTTATTCTATTTATCCAAATTAGTTTTACATAAAATTACATAGTTTTTGACTGTGCAAAACTAAATGTATCTTCGTGAATAAATATACTACAACGCCAAGGTATTTGAGAATCCTGCCAAACTGATTCTTAATGTTGTTTTCTGTCTTTAGCCTTGGCGATTCTATATGTTTACCCCTGTTAGGTTCTTGACATTTCCTAACAGGGGTTTTTAATGTAAGAAGAACTAAAGCAAAACTGGTGAATAAAATACTTAAATAAATAAACTAAATGGTTCATAAAGTACAATCTAACTTCGTCTATCAATTGGATCCTAGTGATCATCAACGTGTGGTAATGTGGTGGAGGAATGTGGGTGACTTCACCAATTACATGAAAGCAGTTGAATTGCCTTATGACTTGTATTATTGTTTTTCCGATGATTACGAAAGAATTAACAAAGGTCCTAACGACGGAAAGAAAGTACTTATGACCAATGACCAAAGATTCTGTGTCAGCCGCAAATATGTAGGAGAGATCCACAAGTATTCGATGAGCGGTGAATACGCGGGTACAATCATGATGGATGAGTTTCGTAGATTGGGTGGAGGGCAACACCTTGTTGGTGTTTACGGATCTCCCTACGGCTGGCCAGAACTCCGCGGTCTTAACATTATGTCGATGAATCCACAGCTTGGATTCTATTGGGATTTCGTAAAGTACGATGCGATCCAACCGGTGTACATACCTTTGAGGTCTGCCACACTATTGGGTGATGATGCTTACGATAAGTTGATGAACGGTGAACTGATACTTAAGAATCCCGATAGCCTGTTGAGACAGAAACTCATCGAGAGCATTAAAAAGAAGAAACTACAACATGAAGAAGTATCAGAGGAAGACCTATACTGAGTTCTATGTTTACGAACTCCTTGATGACAATAATGAGTTATTGTATATAGGCCAGACAGCAGTGCCTGAGAAACGTTCTAAGTCACACTATTACAATAAAGGTGGGCTATTCTATAAAAGAAAAGACATTCGTCTAAATGTCATCGAAACATATTCTACTCGACGCGAAGCAAAGCAACGCGAGCATGAACTGCAAAAGTACTACTGGCCATTAGTAGAGACTGACTTCGAGAAAAACCTTAAAGGCTGTAAGAGAGGTGGAGAGAATCCACAGAGAGAAGGAAGAGTCAAAGGCGGTGCAATAGGAGGAAAGAAAGGTGGAATAACATCCACCCACCGTCTTTTTTACATGTCATGCGGCCGTGAGATTAAGACCCACGGCGCGATGATGTATCATAAAAAGGTTTGTGGTTGCGAAGTTAATTACTGGCGACAGCTTGCTTAGAGAATACTGACCAGATTCCACCGATTAGTGTAACGACAGCACCTACGATTTCTGTTGCAGCTGCTTCATCAATTGTGCCTTTGGCAACTAATAGACCACCCACGAAAGTCAATGTGTGGCGGATCAATCCTAATACTTTTTCTTTATTCATCTTTCTTGAGTTTTTTGATTTCCAACAGATACTTATAGGTAACTACTATCGATGCAATGATCGACACAATGTAAAATCCTATCTTAACATATTCACTTATCGGCATCATACTTACTGCGGCTGTCCCAACGTTTAGATAGGTGACAGGTTCCTTTAATAGACTATCTACCACCTTTACTACTGTGTCGCTCATCTTTCTTTAAATACTGTTTTAGTTTCTCTTCATTCTTAACTGTAGCAACGTATTCCTTGCTCAGTTTAATGGTTGTTTGGGCCTGGTCCGTTTGCTTCATAACAGCTATCACAATCATATTCGATATTCCATGAATCGCCCCAAGCACTTTGGTTCCACTTGTATGGACGTTTAGGTAATACCATTTGGTTAGTAAAGATTCTTCCGCGGAGTGGCAATACACCGTCACCGTCTGTAATAAGAGGTGCGATGTAAGCAGGATAGTCGCTTGGTCTCTGAGTCAGGAACACAATACCTTTCTGCATATATGATTCAGCGGTATTGAGGATCTCTGCTCTTAAGTACTTCATATCGTTCGTAGCGACTGCAGTTGCAGTTTCACTAGTGCTAATCATAAGACCTTTGTTGATGATCTTTGACCATAAGAATGGAAGTGCTTTCCATAGAGCATAGTTACACAATGCTTGACCTACATAATCATCCAAGAACTTGCGATTCGCAGTGTTCAACGTCTGAGTCCTTACTTGGTCTCTGAGTTGATCGTAAAATGTAGAACCCAAATAGCTCTGGAGCCATAGGTCTTGTGCTTGAAGAACATATGGCTTGAGGTCATTAGGATCAACATTCCAGTTGATGGATGTAAATGACTTTAGCTTTTGTTCGCTGATAAGTAATACTTCGTACTGCATGTTCTTGTTGTATTTTAGATATCTCCTTCTTCTACAGTGATTTCTTCAGGAGTTGCTACGTCGGTAGGATTTCCTGCAATATCGTCTGCAAAGAGTTTGTTCGGCTCAACATATAATTCTATATCCTCGTATCCTTTCTCCCTTAGAATGAACGTGAAGTTCTTTAGAAGGAATCCAGTAATTGGCTTAATAACGGTCTGCATAAAGTGAGCGTATGCAACTGTGATTTCATCTTTATTGTTGCCCAGTCCGCTGCCGCCTTCACGAATACCTAAAAGTAATGGTGAGGTAATGCGGTGTGCTGTCAAGATCCTTGATGTAACTCTTTGGTCGAGCGCCAAGTAGTAACCATCGTTGCTTGCCTGTATAGGTGTGATCTGTGGTGCAGTCGCAGGGTCATCACTAAATGTTAAGAAGAACTTACCTGCATTGCCGCTTCCACTAAATGTATCAGCAAGGTTGTTGTAGATCTGCTGTTGCTCAAGTGGATCAGGGATTCCGTTCACCATTGAGATGAATAATGAAGGCACCAATCCGTTCTGTAAGTTAGAATTGTGGAAGATACTTGTCTGAATATCAGTTAAGCAGTCATTTACTCCTCCAACCCAATCGCTGAGAGGATAAACTGCGTTGCCTGGAGCGTAATCGTAAGCGTAATAGATCTGTGACGGGAAATCAATAGCAAAATCTTTATCAAACGCTTTGTAAGCCTTTGGTTTGTGTTTGCGATGTTTTCTCCAGTCAGGACAGAAGTAGTATTCTTCAACTCTGTCGGTTTCAGGATTCATATGTCCGCTACGGATCTTTGAAAAGTCCACATGATAGACATCGGTGATGAATTCACCAGTCTTACCCCAGATTACATTAAGTGCGAAACCACCATGTATGATGTAGTCGAGCGCTACCTTTTCAAATACTTCATTCCAAGTTTCACCACGACGGTTTGCTTGTTTTAGTATCCATTCTTGAGCAGGATCTACTGTTCTCAATCCTCCACCGATCGTTGCATCGAGTTTGCTGACGATACAAGTACGGTTTACGGCCGATTGGTTAAAGATCTCGATGATTAAGTCTGGCCACAGGTTGTCTGAACCAAAAGATATCCAGCTTTGACCACGAACTTCTAAAAACGCGGGCAAGTATTTGCCTACGCCGTCGAACTTCATGATAGATCCTGGAATTTTAGATGTATTGTTTTCCATATTAGTTGAATGTTACTGTTCCTGTAGCAGGTGCTACTGTAACTGTTGTTATCTTAAAGCTTCCGCTAGTTGTTGTTGATGATGTTACACCTGCTGAAAATGTTGCAGATATTGTTAATGGATATTTAAGTATGATTATTCCTGAACCACCATTACCACCTGGTCTTGCGGCTTGACCTGTTGTGGTTGTACAAGCTGCACCTCCACCACCACCTGTGTTAGGAGTACCGCTAGTTCCTGTACCATTAACTGCACCGCCTCCACCACCTCCAGTTCCACCTCGTCCTTGTCTTGTTGGTGCTGCTGCAGTAGGTGCGCAACCTCCACCTCCACCACCATAATAAGTAGGAGTTCCAGTTATGTCTACCAAAAGACCAGCTCCACCGTCACCACCAGTAGCACCGTTAGCAGATGTTTGTGCAGATCCGCCTGTTGCTCCAGCACCTCCACCACCTCCAGATGCTCTTCTTGTTATGCTATTGCCGTTTGCACTAGTTCCACCTTTGAATCCTTGACCTACAGTACCTTCGCCGCCTGGCCATCCTGGTGAACCATCAATTGTATCAGCAGATCCACCACCACCGCAACCGCCACTGTTACCAACGTTTTGTGCAGTAGTTCCTGTTCCTCCGCCTAATGTATAAGCACCTCCACCGCCACCAATTGCTGTAAGTCCAAATGCAAATGTATTTTCTCCATTCTTGCCAGTTTCAGATGTAGTACCTGTACCACCAAGTCCAACAGATAAACTATAAACAGTATTTTTAGAAATAGTTAATGGTGAAGAACCAATGGAAGTTAAAACTCCACCTGCTCCACCACCAGCACCCATTCGTATAGCAGCAGCTGTTGCGCCTGCACCACCACCTCCACCTGCTACAAGTAAGTAGTCAAGTGAAAACACCAATGATGCTGTACTTTCTAATATGCCGTAACTTGATAGTATCATATTACTTTAAATCTCCAAACAAGTACCAAGTAGTATCGTTTTGCTTAATTAAGGTTCCTGCTGAATACTGACTTGATAGTGCTTTATAGTTATTTGCTGAATTTACTGTTACACCGGTTGCACCAGCAATGACTACATCACCTGCTCCACCTCTAAGAACCATAACCTGTGTTCCTGTAGCAAAGGCAACAGAACCAACAGTAGGAACAGATATAGTTGCAGTAGCACCTGCGGTTACCTGAACCACTTTATTTTGGTCAGATAATGCAAGTTCATAATCGGTTGTTTGATTATTGAAAAGAACGATTGATGTATCTATACCAGCAGCACCTGATGAACCTGATGTTCCACTAGAACCTGATGTTCCGCTAGATCCTGAAGTTCCTGAGTTACCGCTTGTTCCACTAGAACCGCTTGTTCCACTTACACCTGATGTTCCACTAGATCCGCTTGAACCGTCTGTACCTGATGTTCCACTAGAACCTGATGATCCGTTAATTCCTGATGTACCACTAGATCCTGATGTACCGTTAATTCCTGAAGTGCCGCTAGATCCTGATGTACCACTAGATCCGCTGGTTCCAGAGTTTCCGCTTGTGCCACTAGATCCACTGGTTCCTGATGTTCCACTAGTTCCTCTTGTTCCGCTTGTACCCGATGAACCACTTGTACCGTTAGCACCTGAGGTTCCACTAGTACCGTTGGCACCTGATGTTCCTGATGAACCTGATGTACCACTAGATCCACTAGTTCCTCTTGTTCCACTTGTACCTGATGAACCGCTAGATCCTGAAACACCTGATGTTCCACTAGTACCACTAGATCCGCTTGAACCTATATTTCCTGGGCCAACCCAGTTTCCTGATGAATCAATGACTTCACCGTAACCGTCGATTCTGTATGATTCAGCAGTGAATTGACTGTCTACAACAACTTCTGTTGTGCTGATCTTTAGTGGACTATTTACACCAGCACCGTCACCAACATTTTGCAATGCACCACCGGTAAGACCAGTGTCATTAGTGATGGTCACAATAGCCTTATAGGTATCGTCAATGTACTGTCCTGTAAGATTTTTGCTCATTTCTTTATTTGTATTATTTATCCTTGTTAATAGTTTCTCCCTAATGTTGTACAGAATGTAGACACAGCTGTATGGAAGTCTTCAACCATTTGATTAGATGCTAGTGCTGTACCCCAACTAAAGAATGCAGTCGTGTTATCATTACCGAATCCAATAGATCCTAATGTACCAATTAAGTATGATGTGTTTGTATTATTGATGTTAGAATCTGATGCTGATGATGAAGCATAAATTGACATTGGTGTTCCTCCACCTGCAGTAAGTTCTCTCCAGAAAGCTACATTTGTGTTAGAAGTACGGTTAGTTGCTTGTGCAAAACCAGTTCCAACATCTCCTCCTAAAGAAACCGCTGCTCCTCCGTCGAACCACTCGAGCTGAGAACATGCACCGTGTGATACGTAAGGACTTCCGCCAGGTTGTGATGAACCATCATATCCACAAGTGATTGTTCCAGGATTGTTTACGTAACGATAGTAAAACTTATTACCGTTGTAACTATGTACAGGAATATCTGTATCAAAGTATGAAGTTCCATTAGAAGTAATCCCATCAGCATTAAATGTAAATCCTCCAACAAATGTTCCTGTTGATGATGGATATTTAAGATTGACTTTACATGCTTGAGATGAACTACCAACAAAAGGAAATGTATGCCATAAAGTATTCCATATGTTAAAGTCCTTAAAGTCAATTACAAGTTGGTTTACGGCATCTTTTTCTAAATCCGTTAATGAACCACCGCTAGCAACAACACCGTCAAAGAATGCCTGTGCGTCTGGATCATAAGATGGTCCAACTGAAGCGGGTGATTTATAGAATCCTATTGGTATTGTTATCATGATGTATATCCTGTTTGTGAAACTCCGTAAAATGATACACCGTCGAACATAAATGAGAATATGTCAACGAATCCTGCAGTTCCACTTGGTGTTGGTGGTGTATTGGCTGGCCATTTAACGTTTGTAGGCCACTGAATTACTCCAGCTGTTCCTTGCACAACTTTAAGAATGTAAGTACCTCCTACAACACCATTTGAAAACACAAATGGTTGTGGTCCTGTAGCAAGTGTTCTTTGTTGTACGTTTCCTTGGTTCCAGTTTATGGTTGCAGTAGCACCTGTTGCACCAACCGATGCAGTGTAACCACCGTTTGCTTGTCCAGAAGATTTGAAGTTAGCGTAAGAAGTAATACCAGCCGAACTTATTTCAGCAGCAAGAAACTCAGAGTCTGCCAATACAGTGTATATGTCGAACTTGGTTTCTGTAGTGCTTACTTTAGTTGCTTGGATTCTTTGCAATCCAGTAGTAATGCTGTCGAACTCAAATGATATAGATCCATCATTAGCTGCATTTGCATTAACGTTAAATCCTCTAAATCCTGTTCCGGTTACACCTGCCGTAAGAATTGCTTCAAATGTAGCTAAAGGATTGGCAACATTCGTTGCGAAAGATTCTAAAGATCTGAATGCATTGTCATAAACTAATGCTGCAGAACCTGTGATTCCTGTTCCTGTTCCAAATCCTACTTGTTCAGCAGGCAACACAGGAGTAATTCCGCTGGTTCCGCTAGAACCTGATGTTCCAGATGTACCGTCAACACCTGATGTTCCCGATGTTCCGTTTACACCTGAAGTACCACTAGAACCACTAGTTCCACTTACACCGCTAGATCCGCTAGTTCCACTAGAACCGTTTGTTCCGCTAGTTCCTGACGAACCTGATGTGCCACTAGATCCATTTGCACCGCTGGTACCTGATGAACCTGATGTACCGCTGGTTCCTGGTGCACCATTTGCACCACTAGTTCCACTTGTACCGTTGATACCCGATGTTCCACTAGTTCCTGATGTACCACTTGGTGTAGTAGTGACAATGAACAGAACATCTTGGCTATTTGTGAAAGTATATGTTGAAGTTACTAAAGTAACACCATATGTCCAGTATGTAGTATTGTCAGTCTTTGTGGTAATCTCCCAAGTTTGATAGTTTGCTTGGTTATTTCGATCCTGAATAGTAACTTTTGTACCAATTGAAAGGTTACCTAAGAAAATATCAACGTTATTCGTTAATTCATCGGTGTCTGAAACAATAATCTGTGTTGAACTTGTTTGTGTAGCGTTGTTCCAAATAAGGAATCCTGCTCCAGGATCACCTGATTGTGATGTTGTCTTTGCTTTATAGTTAAAGAAAGAGTTTGAAAGACCGCTTGTTCCGCTGGATCCTGATGTTCCGCTCGAACCATTAGTTCCCGATGTACCGTTAGTTCCGTTTGCACCCGATGTACCACTAGAACCTGAAGTTCCGCTAGATCCATTTGCACCGCTGGTTCCTGATGATCCGCTAGTTCCAGAGTTTCCACTAGATCCGCTGGTTCCACTAGAACCATTAGTTCCTGACACACCCGAAGTACCGCTAGATCCACTAGTTCCTGATGAACCGCTGGTTCCGTTAGCGCCGCTTGTTCCTGATGTTCCGTTAGCACCGCTTGTTCCGCTAGAACCATTAGTACCGCTAGTACCGCTGGATCCACTTGAACCGTTAGCGCCTGATGTACCACTAGATCCACTAGTACCGCTCGTACCTGATGAACCTGATGAACCCGATGTTCCTGATGTACCAGAGCCACCACCTGTACCGCCATTCACATGTACGATTACGTTTCCTGTAGCACCTGGTGTAACAGTCACAGCTCCTGTAAAGTCAATGAACTCTGCGTCTGCTTTAAGAACTGTTCCGTTCTGTCCTACGTCTACGAATCCACCAACAGGTACACCTACCCATTCACCATTGTTGTTTATGACTTCACCGTACCCGTCGATATCGACAGATTGAGCAGTGAATTGGTCAGTCATTTTGACTTCAGTCGTGCTTACCTCCATAGGAAAGGCTGTGCCCGTTCCGTCGGTAAGTGCTTGTAGCTGATTTGTTAGTTGTCCGTTACCTGTCGCACCAACGGTTACAAGTTGCTGATACGACTGACGAATCTTTCTTCCTTTTAAGTTGCTCATTTTCTTTTATGCATTATTCCATGTTGGATTAGCTTGATCGTAAACAAGTCCGGTAGTATCCCAAACCTGACCGCTACAAGCGCCAAATTGTGTATGTTGTTTGTTCCACCAGTTTCTGGTTAGGTTCCAAATTAAGCAATAGTCAGGTATCGGACTAACATATACTATTGCTTCAAAGTTTTCGTTATCGCTAATGTATGTTTCGTATGCGATTTCTGGGCTTTCCGTCAACAACTGCATCTGACCTGTCTCAACAAGCTCTGCTCCGTTGGGATTTAGGTCAAGATCCGGTGTATTCCATACTCGATAGTCCCAGTTTCCGTTTGGACTCAGGTAAAGAGTACCATCGAATGGGTCTTCTTCGTCTATCGGAACCAGTGAAAGGCTAAGTTCTACGAATCGACGGTTTCTACGAAGTATGATTGGGTAAGCATAGAACCATTCTTTAGTGAATATGTTCTGAAATCCGCATAAGAAATAGTCCTCTGAGAATTGATTCACTGCATCGCAGTAAATTACGAATGTATTTCCACCGGTTTGTAAGAAATTAATCATCGAGTTTGAGTCCTATTTATAGTAAATATAAGTTTGTGATCAAGTGACAAGACTTCACAAAAAAAGAGGGACCTTGTGAGTCCCTCCTTCATTGGAAAATCTAAGATTAGGCGTTGGTGATAGTCACACCAGCGAAAACTGTAGGCGAAGCCAATTCAAGTGCGCCTTCTGGTTCTTGACCAGAGATTGTCACGGTGTATTGGTTAGCGTCTCCAGGTGCTACACCAGTTACGGCGCCACCGGCAGAGATTTGAGCTCCGCGAGTAAGGCCGATTAGCCAGTACTTGTCGTTTGAGTCTTGGAAGATCGCTTTGATATCGCGGTTCTTAGCCAAAAGAAGCAACTGATCGCGTTTGCAAGAGTCCATTTTGTTGAACACTAACGCTAGATCTTGTTGATAGAAGACAGTTCCTGCTGCAGGAGCGATGTTTGTGGTCTCAGTGTATGAGCCAGTGTCTTTAGGGAATTGGAACTCATAAAGAGTACCAGTACCTGTTCCACTAGTTACGATTCCGCATGTACCACCTACAGTAGAGGTGATAGCTACATCAGTTCCAACCCAGGCAGCCTTGATACCACCAAGACCGTCGATGCAGTCGAGTAGGATGTTATCTGTTATATTGCAAGCCATGTTATTGTTTTGTTTTTTGGGTTTGGTAAAAAGGGGGAGTTGCCTCCCCCGTTTGATTATGCGAGGTCGTTAGTAGCGAAAGAGTTGTAAAGACCGGCAAGACCGATGCGGTAAGCAGAAAGCATACGAACTTCGTCGTTGTCTCTTGAGTACCAGATGTTGATCTTGTCTTGGTCATCAGTAAGACCAGTTACAGCGATGATGTGCTCTTTAGGTCCGCAGATGATACGGTTAGAAGTACCCAAACCAGCCACAGGAACAGCAGTTACGTTAGTTCCAGGGATGATTACAGTTTGGCCCAAACCGTAGTTCAATACCTTATCGCCAGGAGCGAAGTGGAAATAGTTAGCAACTACCAATCCACGAGTAAGGGCGCGGAAGTTAGCGTAGCTCATGTACATGATCAAGTCAGTACGAGAAAGAACGCTCTGTGGAAGTGCGTCGATCAAGTCGTTAACTTGAGCAAGTGCGTTACCTGCAGTAAGACCAGCAGGAGTACCACCTTGAAGTGAGCAACCGTTAGCCTGAGTAAACTCAGAGATGATTGCAGCACCCATCTTTTGCTCAAGGTTTAAGCGAGTTTGCTTAACCGCTTCAGCAGCGATGAATTGCTCGAAAGGAAGTTCTTCACCGAACGCAGAAGGGTTCATTTGTGAAGACAACCAGTAGTCTCTCAAGTCTTGTACACAAAGAGATTGTTTTGACTGGATGTTCTCAACAGTCACAGGGATTTGGTCGAATGTAGTAGTACCAGTAGGTGACCATCCGCATGAACGGTTGTCGAATACCATACCACTCATATCCAATACGTTGATGGCAACAGTACCAGCAGCGTAGCCAGGACGTACGGTTACGTAGTTCATTAAGTCAGCACCGAGTACGGCTTCGCTGATCAAGATACCACTATTCTCGTCGGTCCATGGAGCGAGGTTTGATAGATTGAAACTCATGATTTATGTTTTGTTTTTTGTTTTGTAAATTAGTTCTTTGGTTTGCTTGATTGGTCAAATTCTTTTCTGAATTTAGCAAGAGCAGATACCTTACCTTCGAATGTTTCGAAAGATTCTTTTTGGAATGCAGTCTTCAAAGGAGCAGCAGCTGGTTCTTTAGCAAATTTAGAGTATTTCTCTTTCATTGCACCCATTTCGGTTTTCACTTCTTCAACAACCTGCATTACTTCTTCGATAGCCATTTTCACTTTGGTCATTTCCTCGTCAACGATGTCTTCGAACTTTTTTCTCATTTGTTCTTCGATCTTATCTTCGATGATTTCAGATACGATTTCTTTGATGGCCTCTGGAGCAACAGGCAATGATTCTTCAGCAGCAGCAACAGCTACAGGCTCAGTTACGATGTCCTCTTTAAGTTTAGGTACAATGCTTGTGATCACACCAGCTGCATCAACAGTAATAGTCAAGTCCGGAGTCTCATGTGTGCCTTCAGGAGCTGCTGTCTTATTGCCGGCTTCGTCGACAACGTAAAGTGTAGCACCTACAGCAAATGAGTCGGCCTCAACAGTAGTTACTCCGTCGATAAGCACAGCGGTCTCAAACTTTGCCTGTAAACCCAAGATCAATCGGATTTGGTTTAGTTTGGAAACGTTCTTTTTCATTTGGTTTTTGTTATTTTGTTATTGGTTTAACTCTAGTAAATATAGAGGTATGTCGAGTTGACATTTCTTATTGTACAATTTCTGCGATCTTAGAGAGTAGGCCAGCCGCTTCAATCTCTGCCAACTCTTCTTCAGTTACAAAGTTGCCTTCCACAGAGAATCCTTTGAGTTCTCCGTTCTTGACTCTTTGCCATACATTATCACTATTGACTCTCATCTTGACCATCCAGGTACCTTTAGGTAATCCTTCGTATCCGTAAATAGTCTTTGCTTTGTCGGTCTCAGGATCTTCGATGATCCAGCTTTCAAAGATGTAGGTATCAGCAGGCTTAGAACCGTCGTGATCTTGGTTGGTGTTGTGAGTGCTTTGCTCTCTCATGAATTTCTCAGCGATCTTAGCGACTGCGTCTTCAGAGAATGCTACGTAATAGATCTCCTTGGTCTTCTTGTCATAGCGTGGAATCTCCATGTCGGGTACCATCGCTGGTCCGACTAGTATTCTCTTGTCGCCTTCCTCACCAAAGAACATCTTGCTCATTACATATCCACGGTTAGGTTGGTCGATCATAGGTACACCTGCCTTTCCAGTGGCCGGTCCTTTGTTTACGATTTCACCATCGGGTTTAGCGTAGAACTTTTGCCAACGGTGTTTGCAGTTAGGACCGCCTTTGTATTTCCATATGTCGTAAAAGGCTGAACCTCCTTCACCGAAACCAGGATTCACCGAGAAATTGGTCGCGGTGTCGATTTCTTCAAAGGTGTACAGTCTGTCAAGGAACAACATTTGGCGACAGAAGTCTCTTTGTGCAGGAGGACCTACGTATTTGTAGAATGTTCTACCACCAGCACCGTCAGCAGGCGTGATGTCTCCTTCTTGCCAAGGGATTAGGTCTGCATTGGCAAACTCTAGGTTATAGTCGTTCTGACTGATACCTACCTGTGAAAAGTACGCAAGCAAGAGCTCTTCATCAGCGCTCATCAAGACAGGTCTTGTCTCTAGGATAGGTTTCTTTTTCTTCTTGTTGGACTCACCAGTCTGGTCGATGTAAGCAGGAGCGTTCACTACGACTTCCAGCTTTTCTTTCTTAATCTCTTCGAGTTTGCGACTTGCCCATTCGATGCCTTCGGTACCACCCCATGCGTCCCACATTAGTTTGCCGCATCCTTCACCGTAAGGAGTATCACTGTTTTGTTTGTGACGAGCAAAACTAGCCATACGAGAAATGGTATCTTCAGAGATAGGTTCACCTTTTGCCAATTGGTTGGCTCTTATCTTTCCTACCGGTGTTCCGCAAGATCCCCACCCATTCTCTTCTGCGTACTTAAGAGCTCTACTTGCGTTGTTCTTAGCCGCTTCGGGATAATCACTGTATGACTCGAAAGACTCGCGTTCCATTGTGATAGGACCACCTACGACCCAGGCATCGCATGTTCTCTTTGCAGCACACTTAAAGTCAAATGCTTCGCAATAGCCAAGTTCACCAGCTTCAATTGTCTTTTCTGGATCTACCTCTGATCCGATGCCAGATGCTATACACTCCTTTATAGAGGGAGAAACTACAAAGAACGAGCAATTACCACATAAGGCTTTCTTTGCGTCCTCTACAGTGTCTCCAAACATATCGGCCTTTTTCTGCCAATACTCTTCGTTAGGTAGGTTAGGATTTAGTGGTCCGTAATTCGCTGTGTCTATTGCGTTTTGACGGTTCTCTAAGTTAAGAGCAATGTCGGTAGTCGCAGGTGGACATTCTTCCTGAAACTTTCCTTCCCAATAAGAATAGCAGACAGCTAGTCTTTGATCTTGGTCGGGAAACTCTCCAGCGATCGCGCTCATGCAACGACCTATAAAGTCACCTTCACTTTCACCGGCGCTCGGTGTTACGAACTTTTCTTTTTTGAACGCAAGAAAGTTGATCTCGATGGCAGGTTCTTCAACCAATGCGATCGCATCTACTCCGCTCTGGATCAACTGATCTATAACGGTGAGATCAATTACTTTCTTTTTCTTGTTTGGTTCCATAGTGTATTTATCTTTTTGTTAAAGTCTTGATAAGTTGTTGATTTGGTAGTCTGCTTGTTGTTGGTCAGATACATCGGTAGCCACAACGTATGTCTTGATAGGAGGAGGTGAACTCAATTTAGATTCTAAAGAGTTAAGCTGGTTCATTGCTTCCATTCCTACCATACCTCCGTCTGCAAACTTGCGGCCTCCACCAATTTGGTTGATCGCTGAGATTACTCCTGCGTACATACGAGTAGAGTTCTTGTTCACTACGTATTCACCGCCTTCCAATTCGCCAAAGGCTGTTTGGATTCCACCCATTGCGTGTGATGGTCCGTTGAGTAGACCACCTTGTGCGAACTTAGCAGGAGCAGGTGCGCCACCACCGTTGCCTCCACCGCCACCTCCACCTTTGGTAGGTATCTGAGTGCTGGTGATTTTCTTAACGTTCAAGAGACCAGCTGCGACAACAGAGGCAGCCAGAATAAAGTTGAACGGAGGAGGTGCCGCTCCCAAAGCTTGCGAAGCACCCTTGTAAGTGTTGATGACCGCATCGGCAACTGCAAGAGCCTTACCGGCTTTGGTTTCTTCTCCAACGAGGCTAGCAACGTTCTGAATTGCTCCTTGTACTGCATCGAGTGCAGCAGCGCGGTTCGCGGCGATTTGATCAGCCGTACTCTTTGTGAATTCTGCATAATCAGCTTCAATTTGTTTACGTTCCTCCGCAGTGAGTTTCTCATTTTGGAGTAAGGCAGCGTACTGTGCGTTCTTTTGGTCAGCAACCTCTTGCTGTTTCTGTAATGTCAAGTTGTTGAACTCATCACCCAGCGCGATCTGTTCTTGAAAGAGAGCATAGTCCTTCTCGCGTTGTGCGGCAGCAGCTGCGTCTCGTAGTTCAGCGAGTTTTAGCTGGTATGTCTGTTCATACTGTAACTTAAGGGCGTTCTTTTGCTCCTCGGTGAAGGTAGTCTCCTCGAGTGCCTTAAGATCGTTCTCTTTTTGGATCTCTAACTCCTTCTCTGCGCGTGCCTGCTCGTCCTCGATGCTAAGAACCGTAAATTCCTGTTGCATTGCGAGCAACTTATCATCGTATGCCTTCTGTTGCTCTTCTCGTTTCTTCTGACCATCGTTCTGTATCTTGGTCTTGTCTTGCTGGTACTTAGCGTCGGCAGCCAATGTCAATGCTTCGATGGTC
>Ga0315906_10002233_pt1 | contig 27546 bp, 20 predicted proteins | sample LakEriMetagenome_4_FD_203526 | JGI IMG/M metagenome (GOLD analysis project Ga0315906, IMG submission 203526) | Freshwater fungal communities from buoy surface, Lake Erie, Ohio, United States - Buoy 2 MA122 | ecosystem: Environmental > Aquatic > Freshwater > Lake > Lake biofilm | place: USA...
CCTCCAAGATCGTCATGCTCGTGGCCGACGGCCTCGGCGGGCTGCCACTCACGGCGGGCGGAAGCACGGAACTGGAAACGGCGCACACTCCCAACCTCGACCGGCTCGCGGCGCGGGGCACCTCCGGTTCCAGCATCCCCGTGCTCCCCGGGATAACACCGGGCTCCGGCCCCGGCCATCTCGGGCTCTTCGGCTACGACCCGCTCGAGTTCAAGATCGGCCGCGGCGCCCTCGAGGCCACCGGCATCGGCTTCGAGCTCGGGCCCGACGACGTCGCCGCCCGGGGCAACTTTTGCACCCTCGACGCCGCCGGCAAGATCTCCGACCGCCGCGCCGGCCGGATTCCTTCGGAGGAGAGCTTCGCCGTCGTCGAGAAGCTGCAGGGCGTGAAGATCCCCGGCGTGGAGACGTTCGTGAAGCCGGTGAAGGAGCACCGCTTCGTCGTCGTGTTCCGCGGCCCGGGTCTCGACGGCCGCGTCGCCGACACCGACCCGCAGGCCGTGGGCGTCGCCCCGCTCGATCCGCAGCCGGCCCATGCCGCTGCCGCCAAGACGGCCGCGGTCGCCCAGGAGTTCGTGAAGCAGGCCCGCGTGATTCTCAAGGACGAACAGAAGGCCAACGGCATGGTGCTCCGCGGCTTCGCCGCCAAGCCCGCCCTGCCCTCCTACGAGGAGCTCTACGGCCTGAAGGCGGCGGCCATCGCCGTCTACCCGATGTACAAGGGCCTGGCCCGGCTCGTGGGCATGACGCTCGTCGGCAAGGCCCAGTCGCTCGGCGAGCAGATCGCGGAGCTGAAGAAGGCCTGGAACGACTACGACTTCTTCTTCCTGCACTTCAAGTACACCGACTCGACCGGCGAGGACGGCGCCTTCGAGCAGAAGGTGAAGCGGATCGAGGAGCTCGACGCCGCGATCCCACAGATCGAGGCCCTGCGGCCGGACGTGCTGATCGTGACCGGCGACCACTCGACGCCCAGCAGGCTCAAGAGCCACTCCTGGCACCCGGTGCCGACGCTCCTCGTCGCCGATACCTGCCGCCCCGACGGCCTGACCAAGTTCTCCGAGCGCGACTGCCTCCGTGGCGGCTTCGGGATCTTTCCCGCCAAGCACCTCATGCTCCTGGCGATGGCCCACGCCCAGCGGTTCGGCAAGTACGGGGCCTGAGTGGTGCTCCCGGGCTTTTGGACGTACTCGCCTCCCCAAGAAGCCCCCGGCGGAAGCCGGGGGACTCCGGGTGGCATGCCTTCCTGGGTGCCATGCGATGCGGGGTCGAACCGGGGCAGCGCGTGCCGCCATCCAGCATGGCATGGATGCCGCGGTGGTGATTATGCCCGGAGCCCCCGGGTTTCCACCCGGGGCTTCTTGTGGACACGCGCGACACCCCCCAAAAGCCCCCGGCGGAAGCCGGGGGACTCGGGGTCACGACCGCACGCCGCCCGATTTTGAAGTAGAGTCGAAGCATGCCCCGCCCGACCGACGACGACCTGTTCCAAAGCTCGACGATGACGTTCGGCGAGCACCTGGAGGAACTGCGGACCTGCCTGATCCGCGCCGCCGCCGGCCTCGCCGTGGCCGTGCTCCTCGGCTTCTTCGTCGCCCGGCCGGTCGTGCATCTCATCGAGGATCCTCTGCGACGGGCCCTGGGCACCTACTACTCGCGGCGGGCCCTCGAGACCTTCGACGAGTGGCGGCCACGGGCGGGCGGCGGCCCCGCCCTGCCCTACTCGCGGGACGAGGTCCGCGACGCAGTCGTGAACCGCGGACTCTCCTTCGAGCTCCGCGAGGTGCATGCCGACCGGCTGGCGCAGGTGCTCGGCACCGGCCCGACCGCGCGGTCAGGCACCGCCGTCGCCTTCGCCACCGACTCCCTGGTGCCGGTCCTCCTCTGGCAGCCGATGGCCCGCGACCCACGGGTCAGCATCACCACCCTCTCCGCCCAGGAGGCTTTCGGGATCTACGTGAAGGCGGCGCTGCTCGTCGGCGTCGTGCTCGCGAGCCCCTGGATCTTCTTCCAACTGTGGACGTTCGTGGCGGCCGGGCTCTACCCGCACGAGAAGCGCTGGGTGTGGACGTTCCTGCCGATCAGCATCGGCCTGTTCCTGGCCGGCGTGCTTCTCGCCTTCTTCTTCGTCTTCGACTTCGTGCTCGACTATCTGTTGAAATTTAACGAGTGGCTCGGCCTCGACCCCGATCCCCGGATCAGCGAGTGGCTGTCGTTCGTGCTCATCCTGCCGATCGGCTTCGGCATCGGCTTCCAGCTGCCGCTGGTGATGCTGTTCCTGGAGCGGATCGGCGTCGTCGAGGCCGAGACGTATGCGTCGCAGTGGCGGATTGCGGTGCTGGTGATCGTGATCGCGTCGGCCGTGCTCACGCCCGCCGACCCGTACAGCATGCTGTTTCTGGCGGCACCGCTGTGCCTGCTCTACTTCGGCGGCATCGGGCTGTGCCGCTGGTTCGGCGCCGCGGACGCCCCGGCGCAGCGTCAGCTCGCCACGAAGGCCAGCCAGTAGAAGACCGTGCCGGTCACGGCCGTAAGCACGAGGTCGGCGGCGGCCAGCCGGGCCATGCGGCGATGCCGCAGGCCGTGCGTGCCTGGCACGGGGGGCGACGGAAAACGGGCCAGCGCCTCCCACAGAACCCACACCAGGAGCACGAACGTGGTCACGGCGAACACCAGATGGATCGCCAGTGCCGCGAGCACGCCGCCCGGCCACCACGGACTCGGGGCCGCCCGCGTCTTCCAGTCGCTCACCAGACGGACGTCGATCTCGAAGACCACGATCGCGACCGCAAGGGCCGCGGCGATGAACAACTGCAGGCCTTTGTGCAGGCCATAGCGACCGCGGCGGACGGCCGCGATGCTCCAGGCCAGCACGGGCAGCAAGGCCATGAGCCCGACGAGCACCACGTCCATGCCCAGCGACGCCCGGGTGCCGAGAAAGCCGTCGATTCCTGGGAATGCCATGGCGGGAGCGGCGTCGGGCAAGGCTCGTGTTTCCTGGCAGGAGGGTATTCGCGGACGCGATTGTCGGACGCGGCCGCGGAAAAGGAAGCCGACCGGCCTGCGGCATGGGGAAAACACCGGTGCCGGTCCGGTCACGGTATGCTGCCCGGTTCAGGCCGAGTGGCGAAACTGGCAGACGCACGGGACTTAAAATCCCGTATCCCGCAAGGGGTGTGCGGGTTCGATCCCCGCCTCGGCCACTGGTTGCCCAGGGAAAAGCCCTGGATGGGCAGCGCGTGCCGTCGTGCGGCGTGGATGACGGGATGGTTTTCACACCCGGTGTCCCCGGGTTGCCACCCGGGGCTTCTTGGGCACGCCGCTCCCACAAAAAGCCCCCGGCGGGAGCCGGGGGACTCCGGGTCGAATCGCGATCCCGCGTGCCATGCGATACGAGCCGGAACCGGACAAGCGGTTTCCAGCGTGCGGCGTGGATGACGGGATGGTTTTCACACCCGGTGTCCCCGGGTTGCCACCCGGGGCTTTTTGGGGAAACACGCGGGATGCGCAAAGCCGCTCCCGGCATCGGAGTGCACCGCGCGGGATCGGCCTTGCCTCGGGCGGGGCCGCGCGGGTAATTCGGCCGCATGACGTCGCTGGTGCCGACCGCCGTTCCCGCTCCTCCCGCCGGCCAGGGGCTGCCCGTCTGGCTGCCCTGGGTGCTGGCGCCGGCGTTTTTGCTGCTGCCGATCGGCGGCTGTGGCGCTGCGGCGACGCTGCGGCGGCCGCGGGCGGCGATGGCAGCCGCCATCGAGCCCGCCACGACACCGGTCACGACGGTCGCAACGGTCGTGCCGCCGAACCGGACGGTGGCGTGGCGGTCGATGGCGAACTAGGTTTTCTCCGCAGGCCCGTGCGCCCCCTCGCGGAGGAATCCTCATGTCGCTTCGTTCACGCATCGGTCTGACCGCCACGCTCCTGGTGCTGGCGGCGATCTTGGTGAACACCCTCCTGCAGACGATGGCCGCCCGGCACGCGGTGCTGAACCAGGCCCGAGCGGGAGGTGATGCCGCGGCCGGAGTTCTCGCGCGGGCCGTGGCTTTCGCCGCGGAAGGTCAGTCCGACGCAGAGTCGGCCGCCTCCGGCGCGATCACCGCCCCGACGCCGATGCCCGAGCAACCGGACCGGAATCTGGGGCTGCGGCGGCTCGTGGGCGAACTCGTCGGCGGCGACGTGCGGGAAGTCCGCATCCTCGACCCCCAGCTCACGGCGGTGATGACCCGCCGCCTCGACGAGACCGGCACGTCGTCCGACGCGCTGGCGGCCTTGCCGCAGGCCGACGTCGCCTTGGCCCGCGACTGCATCGCCTCCGGCCGGCCAGCCGGCCGGTTCGCGGCCGACGAGTACCGGGTCGCGGCGCCGGTCCGCCGTGCCGACGGCCGGCCCGCCGGCGCCGTGCTCGTCGCGATCTCGACGCGGTCCAGCCGCGACGTGCTGTGGCGGCAGGCGGCGGCCGCCACGGCGGCGGGCCTCGTCGTCGGCCTACCCGGCGTGCTGGCGGCCCTGTGGCTGGTGCGGTCGATCGCCGATCCGGTGTGGCAGGCACTCACGGTCGCCGAATCGATCGCGGCGGGCGACCTCACCGTCCGCGTGGACGAGGGCGGCCGGCACGAGATGGGCCGGCTCCTGGCCGCCTTCGGAGGCATGACGCGGTCGCTCGGCGGACTGATCGGCCGCATTCAGGCGGCGGGCGAGCGGCTTTCGAGCGTGGAGGCGGACGCCGCGGTGGCCCTCGGCCGACAGGACAAGGCCGTGCGCAGCCTGAATGCATCCACCCAGGAGATCTCGGCCGCCGTGGCCCAGATCTCCGGGACCAGCGAGCAGCTCCTCGCGGCGACCGGGAGCGTGACGGGCATCGCCCGCGAGGCCGCCAGCGTGGCCGACCAGGGCCGCGGCGGGCTCGACAGCATGACGGCCTCGATGCAGCAGCTCGACGAGGCGATGAACGCCTTCACCCGGAAGCTCTCCACCATCAGCCAGCGGGCCAGCGGCATCACGTCGGTCGTGACCACGATCGCCAAGGTGGCCGACCAGACGAACCTGCTCTCGGTGAATGCCACGATCGAGGCCGAGAAGGCGGGCGAGTCGGGCCGCGGCTTCCGGATCGTGGCCCAGGAGATCCGCCGCCTCGCCGATCAGACGGCCCTGGCCACCAAGGACATCGAGCGGATGGTCCGCGACATGCAGGCCGCGGTCTCCAGCGGCACGATGGAAATGGACCGCTTCCGCAATGAGGTCAGCGTGCGGATCGGCGAGGTGGCCGACGTAAGCGCGAAGCTCGGCCGGATCATCGAGCCCGTCCAGTCCGTGACCCGCTCGCTGGAGCAGGTCCACGACGGCATGCAGACGCAGTCGCAGGGCGCCCGCCAAATCCGCGACGCCATGGAGACGCTGCGGGCCGACGCGGGCGAATCGGCGGCCTCGCTGGCAGCCTTCACCGCGTCGCTCGACGAGCTGCGGCGGTCCATCGGTGAGCTCAACGCCGAGGCCGCCCGCTTCCGGACGTGATGCGGTCGGCGGTCAGTCCCACCACCACCGGCCGACGGGCAGGTTCCGCGCTGCCGCATGGGCGGACGCCACGTTCTGCTTCTCGTCCATGAGCAGGTTCGGGGCGTCGAGCGCCATCCGCGGCTGCACCGTCACGCCGCCGCCGATGGGCGTCAGCAGCCGGTTGCCGCGCCACATCGCATTGATCACCGGCTCCACCTCCGTCGGCCGATTGAACCGCTCGATGGGAAACGTCTTCTCGCTGCGCAGGGTCTCCGCGCCCCAGCCGGCCCGGCCGTAGGCGTCGAACTCCTGGAGATAGGCCGCTGCCACCGCGAGATCGATGAGGGTCCGCAACTGGGCGTACACCGGGCTGCGGGCCGCGATCTCGGGGTATTTCCGCGTGAACGTGTCGGCGTACTGCTTGGCCGCACCGGAGGCCTTTTCGGCCTGCATCCGCCGCCCACCCGGCAGCACCACTTCGTCGGCACAGCACAGCTTCACGCCCTGGCCCACCAGTTCGACGGCCAGGTCGTCCGCGCTGATCCGGATGCACTGGTAGTCGGGCACGAAGAACCAGCGCTGCAAGGCGTTGGCCGCCACACTCCCCGCGGACGCCAGGTCGGCCCACGCCTTCATCGCCACGGGCGGCCGCTCCAGTCCGATGCCGATCAGTTTCATGCGGTAGTCGGCCTCGACCAGCACCTGGGCAAAGTGCGTGGTCGGCGACACACCCTGCACGCTCACGGTCTGCGGTCCGAGCGACTCCTTGAGCCCCTGCACGATCGCATCGACCCCCGCCTGCGGGTTGACCCGGCCGATCTTGGCGATGAACTGCTGCATGGCGGCCAAGCCCTCCGGCCGCGGGTCGATCGAGCAGCCCAGGACCGCATCCTGCGGATGGCCCGGGGGAAAGCAACGGATCGCCGCCGCCAGATCCTCGAGCAGCACCGTGGGGCGTCCGCTCTCCACGCCCAACACCCGGCCCGTGGCATCCGTGACCCACGGCTCCGCGGGGCCGGCGAGCACGATCTCACCGGCAGTTCCCGCTGCGGCCGGGTAGACGAAGACGTACTGCACGCGGGTCAGACCCGCGAGCTTGGCAAGCTCCTCGGGAATCCCTCGGCCGGCCGCCACGGCCTTCGCCACTTCGGCTTCCAGCCGGGAAAGCGCCACCTTCCGCAGCGGAGCCGCCTTTTTCAGATCGCCGGGTAGCGCCGCCACGGCAGCCTTGAGGTGCTGGGCTGACAGGCGGGCATCGGGTGCAGTCTGCATCCGCAGCACGCCCCGGGCATCGACTACGACGCCACCGGCACCGCCGCCGAGGCCGCCGCCGCCGCCGAGGCCGCCGCCGCCGAGGCCGCCACCGCCGAGGCCGCCACCGCCGAGGCCGCCACCGCCGAGGCCGCCACCGCCGAGGCCGCCACCGCCGCCGCCGCCGCCAAATTGAGCCACCCCTGCCGGCATGAGCCACAGGGTCGCGGCAGACACCACCAATGCGCCCACGACCCGCCAGAACCGAAGGCCTGTTTGCTTAGCTTGATGCCCCATGGACATGAACCCCTTGGAGGAACGCGGCCTGCAGGCCATACCCTTAAGATCATCGCCCCCGCCGTGAACCCAACGCCACGGAGGTTCCGAATGTGCCGGCTAAAGAGGATACGGCGGCGACTCCAGGCCCGCCAATGCCGTTCGGGAGCGGTTTGCGTCCGCGCTGCTCGCCCGTGGCGGACATCGATCTGCGGCTCACAGAGGGCCGACCGTCCGTCGGCGCGGGATCACCGCCGCACGGTCTGGCGGGCGGCGAGGAAGCGGCGCAAGCCGGAGACGATCCGATGGGGCGGCTGGGCTCCGGACTGCGTGTAGAGCGGGGTCTTGCCGTCGTCGGTGACGATCAACTCGATGCCGTCGGCGGCGAGTTCGGCGCTGCCCACCAGGTCATCGAGCTTCGCCCCGGTCGGCGACGCATCGGCGGCCTGCGGCACGCTCGCCACCACGAAGTGATCCCGGGTCAGCGACTCGAACTCCGGATCGTTGATCAGCGACGCCACCCGGGTCGTGGCCTCGGCATCCCCCCGCCGGGAGACCATGAGCAGGATCGGCCGCTTGGCATCCCGGGCCGTCTCCACGGCCTTATCAAGGGACGAAAGCACCTCGTCCGCCTCGCCGGCCGGACCCGTGGCCTTCCCGGCAATCGGGGGCAGGTGCCCGTCCATGGCCGCCACCCAGGCCTCGGCCGACTGCCCGGCGTAGCCCGACTGGCCGGTGATTCGACCGCCATCCGGCCCAATCAGGAGGGTGCTGGGGAACGACCGGACGCCATATTTGATGCACACCCGCGACCGAGACTGGCGTTCCTCCTGGGAAATGCCCTGCTGGGGCAGGTCAATCATGAGCAGGATGACCCGATCCTCCGCCCAGCGGTTGAACGTGTCGGTGTGCAGGACCTTTTCCTCGAGTTTGCGACAGTGGAGGCACCAGTCGCTGCCCGTGAAGACCGTCAGGATCGGCCGGCCGGTCCGTTCCGCGGCGGCCAGCGCGTCGTTGTAGCTGGTCAGCCAGCCGTCGGCGGCGAGGCCGACGCCTGCCCAGCAGACGAGCGCGATCGCCCCTGCCAGGAGACGGGAAGCCCGGAAAAACTCAATCGAAACCAAACGGCATGGCAGAGTCGTCGTCATTTTCCCTCCTTGAAACCCTGACAGGTCTCATCGGGCGGAAACGAGTCCGGCCGCGAGCGTCCGAGCGTCAAAAGTCGGTTTGCAGGCTAGCGAGAGGGGGCAAATCTGTAAAACTTTGCCGCTTGCGCAGATTACGCACTCTTCCTCAATACCCTGGGCTCGCGCTGGTGGCTCGACTTGCGCGCTCCTAGACACCCGCCGAGCGGCGAAAAAAACCGTCGAAAGCGGCTGTTTCGCAGGGCGGGCCGTAGAGCCACGGCCGGATTCGACGGTCAGAGACCGCCGCTACAGGGATGGCATCTTCATTGCTGCGTGGTTCCGTCCCCGTGCCCTTGAAGCCCGCGGCGCGAGCCGAGCGGAGGCGAATCGGTTTCCAGTGGAGCGACGCGCATTCCCTCAGCTCACGCTTCGGGCTTCCCGGCAGCCAGCCACGACCGACAGGCACGCCACCCCCGTGGCGCAAGCCTCCAGGCTTGCGAATGCGGGTCGTGGAGCCACAGGCCCAGTTCCCAGGCACGCCACCCCCGTGGCGCAAGCCTCCAGGCTTGCGAATGCGGGTCGTGGAGCCACAGGCCCAGTTCCCAGGCACGCCACCCCGTGGCGCAAGCCTCCAGGCTTGCGAATGCGGGTCGTGGAGCCACAGGCCCAGTTCCCAGGCACGCCACCAAACGCCGCGGGGCCCACCGTTTCCGGTGGACCCCGCTGGTCTGCTCGTCATCAGGCGGCCGGGAGGGCCGCCGCTGCCAGCCCGGGCACACCTTGGCTGTGCCCGCGGCTGGCGGAGGCTGCCGGGGCCATGGATGGCCCGGCAGCCGGGAAAGCTAAAACTGCCAGATCGCGTCGCAGCCGCCGTAGAACTGGCCGTACTGGTCGCTGTTGCGGCCGAAGGGCAGCGGCGTGCCGGCCTTGTCCGGCGAGTACCAGTCATACCGCAGCTCGGGGCGGATGATCCAGTTGTTGGTGGCCCGCCAGTTCAGGCCCCAGGTCGCCTGCCAGAAGTTGCCCTGGTAGCCACCCTGCCACGGCCCGCCGGCCCAGTAGTTGCGGATCGGATTGAACACCCGATACCCGTTATTGTCGCGGAACCACTCCAGCCGCATGCCGCCGATCAGCGTCTCGGTGAAGTTGTAGAACATGTACTGGTTGATGCCGTACCACTGCGCCGTGCCCCGCTGCTGGCCGATCGTCTCCGCGACCCCGATGGCGTTGAACTGCCAGCCGTTGTCGTTCTGGAACACGTAGGTCAGCTTGTCGTTCAGCTCGTTCGTGTAGACCGTGCTGATCACCGACCGGTTGCCGATGGTCGCGAGGGGCGACGTGAAGCCGCCGATCTCGTTGCCGCTCGACGTGGTCACCGTCAGGGCCTGGGTCTGATCCGAGTTCTTGAACGTCACACCGCCGAGGAAGGCGGCGTTGCTGTTCGCCCCCGGATAGCCGGGATTGGCGATCCCCAGGATGTTGATGGGGTCGCTGAAGTTGTCCCAGCCATTGGTGATACCGGCGTACACCGTCAGCTGGTCGTTGACCGTCCAGGTGTCGAGGATGCCGGTGTGGGTGAACGGCTCGCCATACTGCATCGTGTAGGCGTGCGTGTAGAAGAAGTTACCGATGGCCGGCACGACTTCATACCCGATGATCGTGTAGAAGTGGCCGAACTTGACGGCATGGTTGCCATAGCCTGCTTCGCCGTAGAGCTGCGGCATCGCCAGGCCGTAGTCCTTGCTCGACACCCACGACGGGGCTCCGGTCACGCCCCACTGGTTCGTCTGGTTGAACAGGTTGCCGTCGAGGCCACGGGCCGTGGTGTAGATGTAGTCGGTGCCGTAGAGCAGGTCGACGCGGCCGCCGAAGTACCGGCCGTTCTCGACATCGAGCAGCCGCTCGTTAACGAGGTACAGCTGGTTCATCTGGCCCTGCCAGTTGCGGTCGTTGAAAGTGATCGGGCCGTTGAAGGGGCTGCCCCAGTTGTTGGCACCGATCCCGGCGTTGATCCAGCCGTAGGTGTTGATGCCCCGGCTCTTCAGCGGCTCGAACTCCAGGTACCGTTCCGGACCGGTCTCCGCGCTCGCTTCAGCGGCCGCCTCTTCGGGAGGCAACGCCCGCATCTGATAGGCGTCTTCCTGCGGCACGTTGGGCACCACAGGGGCGGTCTGGGCATAGGTCTCGGCGGCGCCGAGGGTGGCGGTCAACAGACCCGCCGCCACCCACAGCGGAAGTTTGAACTCGATCTTGCGCATGGTTTCCAAAGCTCCCAATCGGAGGTGTGAAGGACGATCGGCGCAGAGGCCGATCGTCCGGCGTTGCAACATGAGAATGCGCCCGATCCGCCGAAACGGGCGCCGTTCCCCCCACGCGGTCTATCGGACGAGACACCCTGGCCACCGTGACGGCGGCGACGCGACGCCGCACACCTTGCTCGACCGGACCGCTCCCGTGGCAAACCCTGCGGGCTGCGTCGACCGGTGGCCCGTCAGCCGCCGTCAGCCAGCGCGCCTTCGAGCAACGCGGCGAGAAATGCCCCGGGATCGAAGGCCTCGAGGTCGTCGGCCGACTCCCCCACCCCCACGAACTTCACCGGCAGGCCGAACTGCTCCGCCACCGGCACGATCACGCCCCCGCGGGCCGAGCCGTCGAGCTTCGCCAGCACGATCCCCGTGCAGCCGGCCGCCTCCTTGAAGCCCTTGGCCTGGGAGAGGGCGTTCTGGCCGGCGGTCGCGTCGATGACGAGGAGCGTTTCGTGCGGGGCGTCGGGGATCTGCTTGGCGATCACGCGACGGATCTTGCCGAGCTCCTGCATCAGGTTCGACTGGGTCTGCAGCCGGCCGGCGGTGTCGACGATGCACACGTCGAAGCCCCCCTCGACCGCGCGGGCCACCGTCCGATGGGCGACGCTCGCCGGATCGCAGTTCGGCTCACCGCGAACGATCTCCGCCCCGAGCCGCCCGGCCCACAGCGCCAGCTGTTCGACGGCGGCCGCCCGAAAGGTGTCGCCGGCGCCGAGCACGACCCGCTTCCCGTCGCGGGTGAACCGCCGGGCGAGCTTCGCGATCGACGTCGTCTTGCCCGAGCCGTTGACACCGGTGACGAGGATCACGGTGGGACCGGTGGCCGCGACCTTCAGACCCGCCTCGGCCGGCGCGAGCCGCGCCAGCAACTGCGTGCGGATCGAGTCGAGCACCACGTCGGGATCGACGACCCGGGCCCGGAGCCGCTCGCGGACGTCGGCGACGATCGCCTCGGCGGCGGCGGGCCCCATGTCGGTGCGGATCAGTGCGGCCCGCAGTTCCTCGAGGAAGGGCTCGTCCACGAGCCGCCCCTCCCGCTTGAAGAGATCGCGAACGTCGGTCTTGAGCACCTGCGCCGTCTTCGCCAGGCCGGCCCGCAGCCGGTCGAGGATCCCGCGCGGTCGCTCCGTCGCCGGTTCGGCCGGCGGGTCGGCGGGTGTAGCGGGCTTGTCCTTGCGTCCGAAACCGAAGATGGCCATCGCGAACGAGCCTCGAATCAAGTGACCGGGGTGACAGGGTCGGCCGCCGTGCATCCCGTCGCCAACAGGCCGCCGAGGATGCCCGCCACGAACCGCGGAGACGCCTCGTTGCCATACCGCCGGGCGAGTTCGATGGCCTCGTCCACGACGACCGGCCCCGGAGTGTCGGTGTGCCGCATTTCGAAGACGGCGATCCGCAGCACCGCCCGGTCCGTGGCGGCCATCCGCGCCACCCGCCAGTTTCGCGACCGGTCCTCGAGCACCGCGTCGATCGCCTCGCGATGCCGGCCAACCCCGTCGATGAGCGACTCCGCGAACTCCACCAGCGCCCCGGAGCGGAGACGGCCCTTGAGGAATCGCGTGCGGTCGCGGGGGGCGGTGCCGGGGTTCACTTCCACCTGGTAGAGCACCTGGAGGGCGACCTCCCGGGCCCGGCTGCGTCGTGTCATGTGGTCGGCTCCCTCCGTCCGGCCGGGCCGCCGATCGCCGCGAGCACGGCGATCATCTCCAGGGCGGCGGCGGCGCACTCGGCCCCCTTGTTGCCGGCGTAGTCGTCGGCCGCGCTGCCGCCCGACCGGGCGGCGGCCTGGGCCGGAGTGTCGCAGGTGAGCACGCCGAACAGGACGGGCAGTCCCCGCGCCCGCGCCGCCTGCTCGATGCCGCCGGCCACGGCGGTGGCGATGTGCCGATCGTGCGACGTCTCACCGCGGATGATCGCGCCCAGGCACAGAACCGCCGCATAGCGGCCCGTGGCGGCGAGCCGGTCGGCCGCGAGCGGCAGTTCGAACGAACCCGGAACCCAGACCACGTCCACCGCGTCAGCGGCCAGCCCGGCGGCGGCCAGCCTGGCCTGCGCCGCGCCGAGCATGCCCCGCGTGACCGTCTCGTTCCAGCGGGCCACGACCACCGCCACCCGGGTGTTCGAGGGCAGCACGGCGGACGTGCCGCCACGGGGCCTCGACTTGCCAGTACCGTCGTCCATGAGGCCCCCGCCGCTACGACTTCAGGGACATGAGGAACTCGCTGTTCGACTTCGTCTTCGACAGCCGGTTGACGAGCAGTTCCATCGCGTCGGTGGGGTTCATGTCGCCGAGGACTCTCCGCAGCACGCAGATGCGCCGGTATTCGTCGGGTTCCAGCAGCATTTCCTCGCGGCGGGTGCCGGAGCGGTTGATGTCGATGGCCGGATAGATCCGCTTGTCCACGAGCCGCCGGTCGAGCACGATCTCCAGATTGCCGGTGCCCTTGAACTCCTCGAAGATCACGTCGTCCATCTTGCTGCCGGTGTCCACCAGGGCCGTGGCGATGATCGTCAGCGAGCCCCCCTCCTCCACCTTGCGGGCGCTGCCGAAGAACCGCTTCGGCCGCTGCAAGGCGTTGGAATCGACGCCGCCGGAGAGGATCTTGCCGGAGTTCGGCACTTCGGCGTTCCAGGCCCGGGCCAGCCGCGTGATCGAGTCGAGGAAGATGACGACGTCACGGCCATACTCCACGAGCCGCTTCGCCTTCTCGATCACCATGTCGGCCACCTGCACGTGGCGGCTCGCGTTCTCGTCGAACGTGGAGCTGATCACCTCGCACGACGGCCCCTTGACCTGCCGCTCCATGTCGGTGACCTCCTCGGGCCGCTCGTCGATGAGGAGCATGAAGACGTAGGCCTCGGGATAGTTGGCGAGCACGGCCTTGGCCATCTTCTGCAGGAGGATCGTCTTGCCGGCCCGCGGCGGGCTGACGATCAGACCCCGCTGGCCGAAGCCGATCGGCACGATCAGATCGACGACGCGGGTCGAGATCTCCTCGCCCGTGGTCTCGAGCACGATCCGCTCGTCGGGATGCAGCGGCGTGAGCTCGTCGAAGAACCTCCGCGTCGAGAGCTTGGCCGGATCCTCGCCATTGATGGCCTCGACCCGGAGAAGGGCGAAGTAGCGCTCGCTCTCCTTGGGCGGCCGAATCTGCCCCGCCACGCTCATGCCGTTGCGCAGGCCGAACCGCCGAATCTGGCTGGGCGAGACGTAGATGTCGTCGGGGCAGGAGAGGTAGTGGGCGTCGGGACTGCGGAGGAAGCCGAAGCCGTCGGGCAGAATCTCCAGCGTGCCCTCGCCGAACATCAGGCCGTTGAGCTTCACCCGTTCGCGGAGAATGCGAAACACGAGATCCTGCTTCTTCGCGCCCGTGACGTCGCCGATCTGCTCCCGCCGGGCGAGTTCCACCAGCTCCTGCATCGAGAGCTTCTGCAGCTCGGCCACCTGCGAGTCGCCCTTCTTGAGCGCCTCGTAGTGGCCCGTGACGTCCCCTCCGTCCTTGAACTCGGCGGCGATCTCCTCCGCCAAGGACATCGGCTCGCGGTCATGGTCGTCCGGTGGGGGATCGGCATCTGGCATACGGCACCCACGGGGCGAGGAGGCCCCGACCTGAACGTCGAAGGTGTGAATCGTGGAGGAGAGACAGGCGGGACCGGGCGTGGCGGAGCCACGCACCGGCAAGACATGGGAACCCCGGAAGGCTGGCGGTGACCGGTGCCGGGAACGACCCCGCGGCTCAACGAGACGGGAGTGCGTTCCAGATCCGTTCCACCTCCCGAGCAGTATAGGCCGGATCCCCGGAGGTATCCACGGGAGCCGCTCGTGCCAGGGACAGTGGACTGCCGCCCTTCCGCTCCCAGGCCCGGTCCCGGCTGGCAATCTGCTCCGGGCTCCAGCCGCGGGCGGCGAGCCGAGTTTGCCTGACCTGCTCGGTGCAGGCCACCACGACGAGCCGGTCGCACGCCGCGTCCCATCCTGACTGCACGAGCAAGGGAACGTCGAGCACCGCGACCCGCCGCCGGCCGTCCACCTCCTCGGCCGCCCGCAGCGCGGCCAGCCGCGCGGCGATCCGCGTCCGCACCGCCGGATGCACGATCGCCTCCAGGTCCGCCAGCGCCGTGGCGTGATCGGGCGTCGGCCCGAAGACCCGCGCCGCGAGGGCGGCCCGCGCGACGCGGCCGGCCGGGTCGACGACCTCGGCTCCGAACCGCGCCACGACCGCCGCCCGCACCTCCGGATCGTCGAGCACCTCGTGGGCGACGGCATCGGCGTCGATGACGTCGGCCCCCAGCGCCGCGAACATCCGCGCCACCGTGGACTTCCCCGCGCCGATCCGACCCACGAGCCCGATGACGATCATCGCCGCCTCACTCGAAATCGCCTCGATTCTCTCGCTCAAAAAACTTCTTGCTGAAACAGCATTCGGAAGGGGTTGCCCGTGCCCCGGGAGCCGGCGTAGGCGGCCAGCGCAGGCAACGACCGATCCGCCTGCGGCGGATCGGTGCCCGCCGGAGCGCAGCCGCCTCCGAGAGAGCGAAGGCCCGGAAGGCCGTAGCGAACCTCCGGCGATGGGGCATGGGCAACCCCGACCAGCGAACCACGCCAGGTTGAAGGATGGTCCTCATCACTCGCATTCCGCCCAGGTGCCGCCCGCGTGCACCGCGACCTCGATCGGCACCGTCAACGCCATCGCCTGCCGCATCTCGTCGGCCACCAGCCGCTCGACGGCCGCCACCTCATCCGGGGGCGCCTCGAGGAGCAGCTCGTCGTGAATCTGGAGCACCAGCGCCGCCCGGCGGCCTTCGGCCTGCAGGCGGGCGTCGACCCGCAGCATCGCCAGCTTGATGAGATCCGCGGCGGATCCCTGCACGACCGTGTTCACCGCCTCCCGCTCCGGCAGCGTGAGGGCGGGCACGCCGGCGGCATTGCGGCGGCGGTCCCGATCGCGGACGCCGGCGATCGACCGGCGGCGGCCGAGCATCGTGGTCACGAATCCGTCGCGCCGGCAGCGATCGAGCACGTCGTCCATGAAGGCCGCGGCCCCGGCGAAGACGCGGAAGTAGCCGGCGATGAACTCCGCGGCGTCGGCCTGCGGGATGCCGAGGGCCTTGGCCAGGCCGAAGGCCGACTGCCCGTAGAGGATGCCGAAGTTGACCGCCTTCGCCAGCCGCCGCATCGCCGGCGTGACGTCGGCGGCTGCCGCCCCACACACCGCCGCCGCCGTCCGCGCGTGGATGTCCTCGCCGGCGGCGAACGCGGCCTGCATCGCGGCGTCGCCGGAGAGGTGGGCGAGGATCCGCAGTTCGATCTGCGAGTAGTCGGCCGCCACGAACCGCCAGCCGGTCGCGGCCGGCAGGAAGGCCGCGCGGATCTGGAGTCCCTCGGCCGTGCGGATCGGAATGTTCTGCAGGTTCGGCTCGGAGGAGCTCAACCGCCCGGTCGCGGTCACGGTCTGGTTGAACGTGGTGTGGATCCGCCCCGTCGTCGGATCGACGAGCGCCGGCAGGGCGTCCACGTAGGTGCTCTTCAGCTTGGCGTAGCGCCGGTGCTCGAGCAGCTTCGCCGGCAGCGGGTGGAGCGGGGCGAGCTGCTCCAGCACCTCGGCGTCGGTGCTGGGCCCGGTCTTGCCCCGCTTCACGATCGGCAGGCCGAGCTCGTCGAAGAGCACCGCCCGCAGCTGGAGCGGTGAGGCGATCGCGAACGGCCGGCCGGCGAGGGCGTGGATCTCGGTCTCGAGCGTCGCCAGGCGGGCGGCGTACTCCGTCGCCAGCGCGGCGAGGACGGGCGTGTCGATCCGCACGCCGCGAAACTCCATGGCGGCGAGAATCCGCGCCAGCGGCATCTCCACGGTCGCGAACAGGTCGGCCAGCCCGGCGGCGGCCAGCCGCTCCGGCAGCCGCGCGGCGAGCGGCTGCACCACCGCGCAGTGGCGGGCCGCATCGGCCGTGCCGGTCGGGCTCTCGACGGCGGCCGCGGCCGCCGGATCGCCGACCGGCACGCCGTGCCGGATCGCCGTCTCGACGAGGCCGAGGTTCCGCTCGCCGGCCTCGAGCAGATAAGCGGCGAGCAGCGTGTCGAACACGCTGCCGGCGAGCGTGACGCCCAGCGTCCGCACCGCGACATCCTGGCGCTTCAGGTCGTGGCCGTGCTTGGCGACGGCCGGATCGGCCAGCAGCCCACGCAGGGCGTCGTGCGCCGCGACCGCAGCCGCGTCGAACCAGAAGGCGTCGGTGCCGGTCGCCAGCATGACGCCCGGCGGCCGCGCGAGCAGCCCGCCGGCGGCGGGACGCGGCACGCAGATCGTGACGCTGCCGCCCGCCCGGAGCCGCTGCACGGCGGCCGCAATCGCCGTGGCGTCCCGCGGCTCGTGCACCACCAGCTGCGGATGAGCGGCCGCCGGTGCCGGCTCCTCCCCATCCAGGTCGAAGAGCGTGCCCGCCGCCCGCGGCTTCGCCGCCGGCGGCGGAGCGGCGGTCCGCGCCCCTGCCTGCACGACCCGGTCGAGGAGGCTGCGGAATCCGCACTCGCGGCACAGTTCCGCCAAGGCCTCCCTGTCGGGCGGATGCAGGGCGGCCGCGTCCCAGTGAATCTCCAGCGGCACCGTCGCATCGAGACGAATCAGTTCACGGCCGGCCCGGGCGGTGTCGCCGTATGCCCGCAGGTTCTCCTTCCGCTTCGCGCCCGAAATGGTCTCGACCGCGGCCAGCACGCCATCCAGTGTGCCGTGCTGCTGCAGCAGCTCGGAGGCGATTTTGGGACCGATGCCCGGCACCCCCGGCACGTTGTCCACGCTGTCGCCGACGAGGGCCAGGAAGTCGACGACCTGGTCGGGGCGGATGCCCCACTCCGCGTGCAGCTCGTCGGGCCCGAGGCTGGCGTTGGTGCGCAGGTTGAAGAGCCGCACGTGCGGCCCGAGGAGCTGCCGCGAGTCCTTGTCGGACGTGGCGATCGTGCAGCCGCCGCCGGCCGCCACGGTGCGGGTGGCGAGGGTGGCGAGCACGTCGTCGGCCTCGTAGCCCGGCACCTCGAGGCAGGGAATGCCGAACACGTCGAGCAGCCGCCGCAGCAGCGGGATCTGGGGCACGAGGTCGGCGGGCATCTCGGCCCGGTTCGCCTTGTAGGCGGCGAACGCCGCGTGGCGGAAGGTCGGCCCCGGCGGATCCATCGCGCAGACGAGATAGTCGGGCCGCTTCTTCTCGACGATGTCGAGCAGGTCGCGGGTGAACCCGAAGACCACCGACACCGGCGTGCCGTCGCGGGCCGTCATCTCGGGCAACGCGTGGAACAGCTGGTAGGCCCGGGAGAGCGTGTCGATCGCCCACACGGTCTTGCCGCGGAGGTCGGGATCGGGGCCGGCGGCGCGGGGGACGCTCATTCCGAACCCGGCGGCTCGTACTCGAAATCCTTCCACTTCATGGCCCGACGGAAGGGCTCGATCCGCAGCACCACCTCGCCGTTCTGGAAGATCCGCACGGTGCCGCTGGTCTCGCTCACGGCCACGGCCACGCTCTTCGTCCGCCGCGTGACCGCCGCCGCCGCCCAATGCCGGGCGCCGAGGCCCTTGGCCACCGAGACGTTCTCCGCCGAGGCGTCGATGTAGCGGGCGGCGCCCTCCACCGTGGCGTCGGAACCGATCACGAAGGCGCCGTCGAGCTGGGCGATCTCCTTGATCCCCTCCCGGACCCGGGGATCGGTGAGCCGGCGCTCGGAGCGGCTGTAGCCGCGGACGGGGTCGAAGCCCGCGGCGTGGCTCGCCTGCAGCACCTTCCGCGCATCGCCGACCACGAACAACGTGCCCACCGGCTTGCCCTCGCGGCCCTCGCGGCCGATCTCCACGGCCAGATCGACGACGAGCTTGAGCGTCTCCAGGGGCACCTTCGTCTCCAGGTTCCGCAGGTCGCGGCTCGTGAGCTGGCCGAGGTGCTCCTCCAGTTTCAGGAGGCTCACCGAGTCGATCGTGCCGGCCTCGAAGCCGCTGTACACCGCGACGACCGCCGCTTCCGGCGCGATCATCTCGTCGGCCACGCACTCCAGCAGCGCCTGGGCGAGCCGCTCGTGCACCGGGAGCCCGGCCACGTCGAGCGGCATCTTCTTCAGGCCGTGGTCGGTCGTGCCCGCCAGATCGGCCTCGTCGTCCGCCGCCACGAGCACGGTCACGGTGCCGGTGAGGCGGCGGACCTGCTCCCAGTCGAGCCGCTGATCGACGAGCAGGAGGATCGCCTCCGACGCCGTGGCCGCGCAGAGCCGGGCCGCGGCGTCGAGCAACTGGGCCAGCTGCGGCGAAATGTCGGCCGGTGCCATGGTCCGCTCCTGCGGCGGACGTCGCGCGGCGCGTCGGACGACGCGCGGGCCGGCCAGTCGCACGGGCCACACATCCGCGGCGCAAGCCTACGGGCAACCGCCGGCCGGTTCAAGAACGCCCGCTCAGCGGCGGCGCGACCCGCCGGCCTCGGGCTCCTGCTCCGCGGCCATCATCGGCGGCGCCGAGGCGGCCTTCATCGGACCGGTGAAGGCCGCGATGCCGCCGGGGAGCACCGTGCCCCAGGCCCGCTCCTGGTAGACGTTCAGCGCGTGCAGGGCATGGCCCAGCGGCCCGAGCTTCCACTCCCGCGACGGCTCCCGGGCCAGGGCCGACACCAGGAACTCCGTCGCCGCCACGACCCGCGGCTCGTAGAGCCGCTCCTGGTCGAGCGAGGCCACCAGCCACTCGAGAATATGGCCGGTGGTCTGGATCTTGCGGTCGATGTCGTCGTCGCGGTCGGCCAGATACTTGAACCACTCGGTGCTGAACGAGCCGTCTCGGTTCTGGAGCTTCGCGAGCGTGAAGTTCTGGTAGTCACGGACATACTTGTCGGCCCGCAGATAGGCCCCGTCGAGCGTGCCGGTGGCCCGCAGCCGCCGCTGGCAGCCGTAGGCCAGGCCGAAGAGCCGGTGCGTGCCGCCGCAGGGGGCGCCCCGGATCGGCTGCACGATCTCCTCCTCGACGAGCTTCTCCAGCGACCACTCCACGCCGTCGCGGCTCTGCCAGCGGGCGTCGGTCGGCAGGTAGTGGGCCAGGGCGATGAGGGCGAACGTCAGCTCCGTGCCCGCCTTGCAGGAGAGCTTCTCCTCCTCGATGAGGTCGGCGACGGTGAACGACTTCGACTGCAGCGTGATCGGCGAGTTGGCGGCGACGCGGCACTGGGCGAGGATCGCGAGGTACTGGGCGGAGTGCCCCTGCACACCGATGCCCTTGAGGGCGACGAGCCGCTCACCGCTGGCGGCGAGCATCACCTGGCCGCGACATCGGCCGCCCATGTTCGACCAGCCAATGGCGTTGACGAGGTCGCCGGCGGGGCCGCCGACGCGGATCTGGGTGGGGATGCCGAAGGCGATGAAGCCGTGCATCACTTCCCAGGGCGTGTGCTGCGCCGTGTTGAGCGGCCGATTCTGGTAGGTGGCGAGCGTGCGGGCGATGGTGGCCCGGAGCCGCTCGAACCGCCGCGTCCGGGGCGCCGGCATGCCGGTGGCCTGCAGCTTCGTGGCCACGATCGGCGGCGTCTGCCGGCGGCTGCCCGCGCGGGACGTGATCACGAGGGCGGTCGGCGGGGCCGGCGGCGCGGCGGGCCGGGGCCGCGGCTTGAACTCGGGATTGGCGGCGTCACCGATCACCTTCCGTGCGGATACCTGCAGCGCCGTGCCGAACGCCACGGTTTCATTCCAGGTCGGCAGCCGCGCCGGCTTCTCGGTTGCCGGCGGCCGCGGCTTCGGCGCCACCGGTGCGGCCGGCTTGACGCGGCTCTTGTCGGGGACGGACGCCAGCCGTGCGACCCGCGCGACCTCCTCGGCGGTGGGCGGCTGCGGCAAGGGAATGAAGTCGGGAGTCGGTGGCTCCTTGCCGAGCAGGCTCTCGAAGAACCGGGCGGGTGAACGGGTCTTCGCGCCCGCCGCCTCCACGTGCCGCGCAAACCCGCCGCCGACGAGCACCGCCCACGCCAGCAGCATCGCCACCGCACGCAGCGCGACGGCGGATGACCGGCCGCTCGGCCGGACGGAAGACTCGCTCATCGTGGATGCAGACTCTGGGTGGATCGCCATCTGGGACCAGGACGGTGGCGGCGGCGGAAACGGTGTGTGAGGGGTATCGGCACCGACCTCCGCCGGATCGTTGCGCCACCGGGCGGTCGCCCGAGGGTCCGGTCAGCCCGCCCTCCCGACGCAATCCTCCCGCCTTGCCAAACGTGCTCCCGCCGGCCAAACATGCGGCGGCACCGCTCAGGCGGCGATGCATGCCGGAGCCGGCGGCCAAGGGGGCGGCCAGGGCATGGAAAATCCCGCGCTGACCGTCGTTGCCCGGGAGCGGTTCGTGCGCGAGGCTCGCGTGTGAGCCGGATCAGCTGCCGTAATGCTGGCGGCAGAAGGCCCGCCACTTTGCGTCGAGCTCGTCCTGCGACAGGCCGAGCGCCGGCAGCAGCGGCTCGATGGCCGTGGATCCGGTCTTCTGCACCGCGGCCACGACCGTCGGCAGCTTGGCGGCGAGGGCTGGGTCTTCCAGGAGCATGCGGCAGACCGTGGCGGCGACCCAGTAGCGATCGAGCGGGATGCGGGAGCCGGAGCAGACCTTGGCCAGCGTGTCGGCGGCGGCGGCATCCAGGCTCTCGGTCACGACCGCGCGGATATTGGCCTGCGGATGGAAGCGGAGCTGGTAGTGCGCCGCCAGGCCTTCCTGCAACCACTCCGAAGTGTTGTCGAGATGGAGCGTCGCCGAGAGCAGCGCATGCACGAACTCATGGGTGAACACCGGCCGTAGCGTGCCCTGCCGCGGGTCCCAGAAGGACGTGGCGATGCCCTGCACGGTGTAGCCCGCCGCCTTGGTCGGTGCGGCGCCGGCACCGAGACGTTCCCCCAGCGCGACGGGAAACTGCCGGTAGCGATCCTCCGCGGCAAAGACGACGAGCACGAGCGGGTTCGCGGGCGGGTCGGCGAAGGGCAGGTCGGCCTTCACCGCCGCGGCCACCTTGGCCAGATGGGCCCGCAGCGTGTCGGCGTCACAGGCGGAGGCGTCGGTGAGCACCGTGATCCCGTCGGCGGTGACGATCCGCACCCGATCGGGGTCGGCAGCAGCCGCGCCGAAAGCGACTGCGGCGACATCTGTCGCAGTCAGCACGGGCTTGTCGTCAGGGCCGTTCGGCGGCGGATCGTCGGCCAGTGAGAAGGAGTCCACGAGGATGTCGGCGGCGTCCCGAAAATAGATCCCGAGGCGGTCCACCTTCTCCCAGCGCGGAATGCGGGTGGAACTCCAACGGGTCCACTTGAACGGCACCATGACCTCCGTCCAGCCCGGCTGGTCGAGCACGACCTTTCGCCAAAACCAGGCGGTTCCGTCCGCCTCGTAGAACCGCACCTCGATGGTGCTCGGTGCGGCTTCGGGATCGCGGTGCACCCAGAACCGCAGGGAGTCGAAGTCCGACGGGTCGGGAGGCAGCTGACCGGCCTTGATGAACAGCCCGCTGTTTCCCGCCGTGTCGATCCGGGCGGCGCTGCCTGCCGGTCCGTTCGGGCCGGCCTCTTGCGGGCCGGGCGGGCCCTCGGTCCGCTGCACCGTGATCCTGCCCTGAGCCGACCAACGCTGCAGATCGGCGCCGGTGTCGAAGTCGGCCAGCAGGTCGGCCCGCGCATGCCCCACGGCGAGGGCCAGCAAACCGAGGCCAGCGAGCAGCATGTGGCGGCGGAAATGGCGCATGATGCAGAGCCCGGAAGACGCAGCGGAGAGAATATGGAGGCAGAACAGTCCCGCAGAGCGGTGGGGAGGTCCGCCGCGAAGAGCGGACGCGAAGAACGTAGCAGATGGACGGAATGCCGGCGCGAAAACGGCTGCGACCCCGGATCAGAACAACTTCCGCCAGGCTTCGGCGATCGACCACTCGGCGGCGCTACCCTCAGGATCGGCCGCCCATTCGCGCCACTTGTTGACATCGTCGCCCAGGTCGCGGCCGCTCACCTGCTTGAGCGCCGCCACCGCGCGATACTGCACCGCCGGATCGGAGTCTTCGAGCGCCCGGGCGAGGACGGGGATGGCCTGCTTGTCACCGAGCGTGCCGAGCTCGCGCAGTGCCCGCAGGCGGACATCGAACTCGGCATCGGACTGGTACCGCGCGGCGAGCAGCTGCACCGCCTCCGGCCCGCCGCGCTTGCCCCACGCCGAGCAGGCTGCCATCCGCACCCGCTCGTCGGGATCCTCGAGCGCGCCCTTGCAGATCGCCGTGGCCGCGGCCGTGTCGAACTCGGCCGCGATTTCGAGAATCTCGGCCCGGACCCGCGGATCGTGCTCTTCGAGCAGCGCCGCGACGAGCGTCTGTGTGAACTCGTGCTGCGCGTGGGCCGAGCCCGCCTGCGCCTGTTTGGCGTCTGCCTTGAACTGCTTGATCCGTTCGTCGGCCGTGGGTCCGTATTGCTCCCGTTCGCGGGCGGCCTTCTTGGGATCCTGAAACGGCGTCCACGGCTGGCCGGCAGCGCAGCCGACGGCGGCGAGCAGGCAGGCCACCACCAGGCAGGCGATGATCCGACGCGAGGTGAACAGCGTGTCCATGAGCGGCTCGGGGGAACGGGGAGCGAACAGCGGCGGCGGACGATAGCCGCCGGCCCGGCCGGCGGCCAGAGCAGTGGGCACGCGGCATGTTTTCCGAAATCGCCCAGCCCCCCGGGCCGGCGATCCACCACCGTGAGATGTGGTCTGGCGATCCCGGCTCCAAACTGGTTGCATCGTCAATTCCCCGCCGGAGGACCGTCGCCCGTGCCCAGCAGGACATGCGTCCCCGCCGCCTGGTTGTCGCTGGCCGCGACCGCGCTCGTCGCGTGCGCTGCGGCCGACGAGCCGCCACCGCCGCGCGAGCGTGTGGAGGTGCGGTCAGCCGCAGGCCCACGCACGCTCGAAGGCACACTGGTGGTCGAGGCCCAGGATGGCGGGCTGCTGCTCGAACTCGCCGACCAGCGGTACGAACTCCTGCAGCCCGACCAGATCGTGGCCCGGCGGCCCGGCGCCGCCGCCCGGCCCGCCGCGACGCCGCGGGAGCTCGGCCGGCGGATTCTCGGCGAGCTGCCGGCCGGCTTCGACGTGCACGTCACCAGGCACTATGTCGTCTGCTTCGACACCTCGCGGGAATACGCCGTGTGGTGCGCCGCCCTCTTCGAGCGTCTGTCCGAGACCTTCGTCACCTACTGGACCAACGCCGGCCTCGACATCCGCCGTCCCGACCGGCCCCTGGTCGTCGTGATCTTCGCCGACCGACAGGCCTACGAGGCCTTCGCGGCCCGCGACCTGGGCGCGGCGGCCGACCGCGTCGTCGGCTACTACAACCTGCTTTCGAATCGTGTCACGACGTTCGACCTCACCGGCAGCGACTCGCTCCCGAGGCCGGCGGGCCGCCGCCCGGGCTACGCCGGCTTGGAGATTCTCGCCAGTCCCGAAGCGGCCGGCCTCGTCGCCACGCTCGTCCACGAGGCGACGCACCAGATGGCCTTCAACACCGGCATGCATCGGCGGCTGGCGCCGGTGCCGCTGTGGGTGAGCGAAGGCATCGCCACCTGTTTCGAAACGCCCGACCTGGCGCACGCCCGCGGCTGGAAGGGGATCGGCGGGGTGAACACCGCGCGGCTCGATCGCTTCCTGCAGGGCTCCCGGCCTGGCGGGCTGCGCGAGATCGTCGCCGGGGACGAGCCCTTTCGCCGCGCGGCCGATGGGCTCGACGCCTATGCCCGGGCCTGGGCCCTGACGCACTACCTCATGAAGACGAGGCGCGACGCCTTCGCCGGCTACCTGCGGACGATCGCCGGCAAGCAGCCCTGCGGCCCCGATTCCCCGGAACGGCGGCTGGAGGAGTTCGCCGCCGCCTTCGGCGCCACGCCCGACGCCCTGGAGCCCGAGGTGCAGCGGATGATGGCCCGACTCCACGCCCGCAGGCCGTAGCAAAGGCCCGCAGGCGTTTGCCAGCGCCGCCGGCGCAGCCATACAACACATCCGGCGGAGCCGAGCGCGTATGCCACCGGCGGCCCGCCAGCAGATCACCCCGGAGACCAACCCATGCCCTCTGCACCGCTTCCCCGTCGCGCGTTTCTCGGCCATTCCTGTGCGGCAGCCGGCTCCCTGGCGGCCGCCACGACCGCGGCGGTCCCCGCCGGCGGCTTCTTTGCCGGCGGTGGCGATGCACTGCGGGTCGGTGTCGTCGGGTGCGGTGGTCGGGGGACCGGCGCCGCCATCCAGGCGGCCGCGGCCGATCCCGCCGTGCGGATCACGGTGCTCGCCGACCTGTTCACCGATCACATCGATTCCGCCGCCGCGGTGCTTGGCCGCACCACGGGGCGGGCTTTCGACTGCCCGCCGGAGCGGCAGTTCGTCGGCGCGGACGGATGGCGGCGGGCGATCGATGCCCCGCTCGACATCGTGATCCTCGCCACGTCGCCGGATGCCCGTCCGGCACAGGTCGAGGCGGCGGTGGCAGCCGGCCGGCACGTGTTCTGTGAGGCGCCCGCCGCGATCGCAGCGGACGGTGTCGCCACCGTGCACGCCGCCGCCACGCTGGCCGCAGCCCGCGGGCTCGCCTTCGGCAGCGGACTGGCCTGGCGGCACGACCCGGTGACGATCGGCACGATCGACCTGCTGCGGGCGGGTGCCTTCGGCAGACCGGTCGCGGGCGTCGCCACGAGCCAGATCGGGCCGGCCTGGCGCCGGTGCGCGCCGCACGGAGCGCCGCTCCCCGCCACCGACCTTCGCAACTGGATCGCCTGCCCCGCGCGATCCGGCGGCGATCTCGTCGAGCATCAGGTGCATGCCATCGACAAACTCCTCTGGGCCTTCGGCGATGCCCCGCCTGCCTGGGCCGAGCCGCTCACCGGTCCGGGGACGGACGGAACGGCCGTGCGCTACGTGTTTTCCGACGGCCGGTCCTTCGAGGCCGCCATCGTCCGGCGGGCGGGGGGCCGCGACGCAATCGCCGAGATGGTCCGCGGCACCCGCGGCACCTGCGACCTACGGACGGCCGGCAGCGGACGGCACGGCCGCAGCATGGCCGCGTTCCTGGCGTCGATTCGGCACGGCCGGCCGCTGGCCGAGGGCCCGGCCCTGTGCCGCAGCACCCTGACGGCCATCCTCGGCCGCGAGGCGGCGACCGCGGGCGTGGCCCGCGGCTGGGCGGAACTCGCCCCGCCCCCCATGTCGGCATAACCGTTACAATCCGAGCGGCGGTGCATGCCCGGCCGCGCGGGCGACGATCCTCCTCCGGTCGTGCGCCGTGCGGACCGATCTGACTGTCGTGCCGGCCAGGGTGATTTAGCATGCCAGCCAACCGCACCGTCGCATCGCTCAGCATCGCGCTGATCGTGTTCGTGATGCTCACGTTCGTGCTCGCGGTCACGACCTACCTGTTCTTCAAGCAGCGGCTCGACGAACAGGCAAAGGCCGAGGCCGCCACCGCCGAGACGAACAAGGCCCGCACGGAACTCAACACGGCGGTCGACGAGAAGCGGAAGCTGCAGGAGCTCCTGGGCGTCGCCGAGGAGAAGACCGTCGCACAGATCGAGGCCGAGACGAACGAACGGTTCACGGGTGAGTTCGTCGGGTTCGACGCCGAACCGAAGACCTACCTCAAGCTGGTCGACTGGCTCGCCGAAGCGATCCGCAAGAAGGACGGCCAAATGGACAGCCTGCGGCTCGACCATGAGAAGGTGGTCGCCGACAAGGAGAGAGCCATCGAGACCGAAAAGTCGGCGGCGGCTCGGGCGGCGGCGGAGAAGGAGAAAGCCGTCGCCGACGCGGCAGCGGAGAGGAGGAAGTTCGACGCCTCACGCGGGCAGCACGAGGCCCAGCAGCAGCAGCTCTCCGGCAAGCGGGACGAGGCACTCAATCAAACCGTCGCCTTCGACAAGCTGAAGGCGGAGGTCGCCAAGGGCCGGCAGTTCCTCTATGTGGAGCAGCAGAAGGATTTCGACGACAAGAAGGATCCGGAGGGGCAGCTCGGCGTGCTCTACGCGGCACTCCGGGCGCGGACCCAGGTGATCGAGAGGCAGAACGAGCTCCTGGCCACGCTCCGGGGCGGCGACGAGGCCGTGCAGGCGGCGGTCATGGCGGCCACGCCCCAGGACAATCGGATCGACGGCTTCGACGGCCGCGTGGTCAGCGTCGATCCCGCCGACCGCACGGCGTTGATCTCGTGCCGCTCGACCCGCGGCATGCGGCCCGGCCTGCTGCTGGCAGTGTACGATCCGGCCGATCCGCGGCCGCGGCTCGGCGCCCGCAAGGGCCTGCTCGAAGTGATCGCGGTCGAAAGCCCGACGGTCGCGCGGGCACGAGTTCGCAGCGACTCCATTCGCAACCCGATTCTCGGCGGCGACGGCGTGGCGAGCAGCCTGTGGGCGCCAGGCGCGGCTCCCGAGGTGGTGATCGTCGGCTTCGTGCAGCTCGACGCCGACGCGCCGCCCGACACCGACACCCTGCAGGCGGCGATCGAGCGGACCGGCGGCCGGGTGGTCGATGCCGTAACACCCGGCACAAGTCTGGTCGTCGACGCCGGCGTGCCAAAGCCGGTCGCCGGCGGCGAGAGCAAGACACCCGGCTGGCGGACGAACGTCGACGACAAACGCCGCGATCGCGAGATCAAGTCGGCCCGGCAGCTGGGCATCCGCGTGGTCGGTCTCGACGAGATGCTCGATCTGCTGGGGCTGGAGCGGGCCGACCTGGAGACGGGCCGCCTGCCCACTCGGGGCGACGACGGACGATCGCTGCCCCGCCGCGCCGCCGGCGTGGCGTACTGATTGTACGTGAACAAAGCCATCCATGGCCTTTGTCCACTTGGCCGACCGGTGGAAACGCCAAGGGTTTCCACGGCCGGCATGCCGAGCATCCTGCTCGCTGTACGCGGACAAAGCCATCCATGGCCTTTGTCCACTTGGCCGACCGGTGGAAACGCCGACCGCAGGCGCGGTGTTGGATAGTGCACGTGTGCGCACAGCACAACCACCCCCTTCCGCCGGCGTGACGCCGTAGCGGATGCAATGTGGGGCTACTTCCGCGCCCGTCGGCGACCGGCACGTCTGGTCGCCTTGGCATCCGCCCGGGCGGCCC
>Ga0315906_10002234_pt1 | contig 27541 bp, 24 predicted proteins | sample LakEriMetagenome_4_FD_203526 | JGI IMG/M metagenome (GOLD analysis project Ga0315906, IMG submission 203526) | Freshwater fungal communities from buoy surface, Lake Erie, Ohio, United States - Buoy 2 MA122 | ecosystem: Environmental > Aquatic > Freshwater > Lake > Lake biofilm | place: USA...
ATTTTTCAGATAGCACAATAAAGCCTGTGTGGAAAAACATACAATGATATCAATGGTTTTTAAGAAGTCTTATGGCCACTCCATTTGCCGGATTGGAAGATACCATATATAATTCCTTTTCATCTGACAATTGAGCGTAAACAGGTATATATCCTCTTCCCTTTTCAGGCTCTTCCGATGTCCAGAACACACCAATTTTCTCAATACCTTTAAATTTTCCATTTCCAAATCGATTGCCGGCATATGTCAATGGAATAAAATAAGTGGTATTGCATTGAAACTCTCGCTCATGACGACTTGAAGGGTATGAAGCAAAAGCACTACCATAATCATAATCTTCCGATACAAGGGTATTCAAGACATGATGAATTTTCATGACATACTGTATTTCTTCATAGGAAGGCAAATGCCAGCCATCTGGTATAATCCCTCTACTGTCCTTTATTGCATACCAATTGTAAAAGATTTCATTTGATCCATCATCTGAAAAGCACCATGCCGGCTGTTTGTTTTTTCCTGCATGCTCCCATTCCTTTGCAGATTGTGCCTGAGGTATGGAATCTCCATTATTGAATCGAGTAATATGTAGATTCTCATTCATCCATATTTGTTCACCAATGATAAAAGTATTAGACTTATCATTAACAACCACATGCTCAAAGGAAGCTTTCTTGCAACCGAGGGTACAAATGACCAATAATATCATTAAATAGTTTCGCTTATAATGATTCATCACTTTCCTCTTGATCGATTGTACAATAATGTCGAAATTCTGATATTAACATTCTGAAAGTACGCCTTCCCTAATAGCATTTTGCCTTTTCTATTTCCATATGGTTTCATTGTAAATCTGTTTATGGTTCCATTTGAATCAGTTTCAACGATAACTGAATCACATATTATTCGATCAAAAAAGCGTAATTCGCCAATCATTGATAAATACAGTTTTTTACATTGAAGTGAATGCGACTGTAGATTATAATGTTTAATCAGACGATCAATTGAATTAGGATCTACACTTTTAGATGAATGTACGATTAGCAATGTCTTAAATATAGAAAGCATTCTACCATTCAGAGGTATTTGATGTACAAGACTTTTCTTATTCATCTCTGCATAAACATTAATAAATCTTGCAAAGACTGAATCAGCTTTATCATTTCTGAATACTATCGTTTCAGCCGAAGCAGTTGAGAAGAAAACACAGAAGAGTAGAATGGAATAAACTGCGAACATGATGTTCACCCCCTAAAAATATTTAAACCTTGGTAGAACCCAGAAATAATGAACTGACTTTAACGATATATCTCTACATTTATTGGCTTTGAAATGAGATTAACTCAATCTCCATTTATATGATTATTTACTTTCTAACTGTTCTTCAAGAGCATCAGGCAAATCTCTGAGAAAGTCATATCCTGTGCTTTTTTCGATTGCATTGATTGTTGATTTATAGAGTTCCCAAGAATTATTGGACTTATCATATTGCCCATTATTCATCATCACCGCAATTACTTTTGTAGACGATGATATGTCTTTTGGTTTTTGACCTTTATCAAGTATCACCACTATTTTCCAGCAAGAATCCGGGACAGCCACTTTTCCATTCAGTCTTAGTGGTTGTTTTGAATAGACTCCACCTGCGATTACATATAGCTCCTTCCCTTCAGCTTTACACAAGCGTTCACATTCATATTCTAAAGAGAGCCACGTCTGTTGATTTAATTTTGGGGTTTGAGGCAAAATATTGCTCATGAGAAAAGTTGACCTATTATCCTCCTCAGTTGCGGTTCTTTCTTCAGATCGAACCATATGTCCTCGATCATAACCGGACTTTGTATAATCATCATGATTAATAATTTGAAAAGATGATGGAAGTGAAGTATCCGCAATGAACTTTCCTGATCTTCTCGGCACATCACCATACCAAGTTGCATTCAATTGCCATGCAACCCAATTGGGTACATTCAATAAGTGATTATAACTAAGGATATATTGTCTTCTTTGAATGAATTTGTCATCCGATTTATCAGAATCAACTGGTAATCCCCATGGTGCATGAACTGCTATTGGATTCTGTACTCCACTCTGTCCAAATGCAACTGCAGAAATGAGAATAGACAATATATAAACATAATATCTCATCATTCACTCTTCATAAAGACTGAGGAATATATATTCATTCCATTGCCAATGATGAGAGAATATGCACCTTGAGGAAGATATCGTATATCGATTTGATGACGAATCATTCCATCCGCATCAACAAGTAACTCTACATTATCATTCGCGATGATTCTACCCATCATGTCAATAATTTGAATCTCATATTGCTTTGAAACCATTGCCGGAAAAACAATTCCGAGTTGATTGCTCACCGGATTTGGTGAAATTATTAGTGTAGTTGATTCTACTTGTTCTTGAACTGACACAAAGTTCTTGGATTCAATCATTTCTTGAATCTCTTTCGGAACATCACTCAAGAAATCATATCCTGTTTTTTCTTCAATGGCATTGACCGTTGTGGAATATAATTTCCAGTCTGTAGTGCCGGATGTATAGACTTCATTCTTCATCAATACCGCAATCACTTTTGTGGCAGGTGTAATGTCTGAGACTCTCTGGCCACTATCCAATATCACTACGATTTTCCAATATAAATCAGGAACGGAAACCACAGTATTGAGTCTTTTAGGATTTGCTCCAAATATTCCGCCCGCAACAATGAATAATTCCTTGTTTTGATCCTTACAAAGTCTCTCACATTCAAACTCCAGTGAAAGCCAAGTTTGCTGATTCAATGTTGGAGTTTGAGGCATGATATTCGTGAGAAGGAATGTCGATTTATTATCCTCTGCAGTTGCTGTTCTTTCTTCGGAACGAACCATATGCCCACGATCATATCCGGAATTGGTATAGTCAGAATGTTTCACTCTGTAAAATTCAGCAGGTAAACTGGTGTCTTGTATGAAACTTCCCGAATATCTTGGGACTCCCCCAAACCATCCTCGATGCAAATTCCATGAAATCCAATTGGGCACATTGAGTTCGCTATTATAACTCAGGGCATATTGAGGTCTAATGATTAAATAATCATTCGAAGCATTATTGTCTAGTGGAATTCCTAATTCCACATGAATGCTTTCACTATGAATCAATTGTGCTTTTTGTTCATGTATTGAACAGAGAAAAACGAAAAGCGCAGAAAGTATAAATGTTTTTTTCATGATGATTTATTGTGTGATGATACAATTCGTTGAGATAATTTGCTTGCCATTATTAATGGAGAGCATATATGTTCCTGATGGCAATCCCGATACATCTATCTGCATCTGTCTCGTCATCGCATTTCCATGATTCGATGCTTGTACATTCCATGTCTTGATTGTTAATCCCTTCAGATCTTGCATTGTTAGAACGATTGATTCTCCAATAGAAACCGGATACTCAATTGTCAATTGTGATGTTCCGGGATTTGGATACACATATAATGCATTTGCAATAAAATCAGTGGAAGATTCAATCCCCGTAACTCTTGCAACTTGCACGAGTGATCTGAATTTGTTTCCTTGATTTACATTCATTGAACGGAATTCAGGGAGTGAGTCTATATTCAGAATTGTTTCAGGTCCGGAGAATGTGATTGTTCGATACACAAAAGAATTGTCCGGCAATCTGAATCCGATTTGCAGTGGCACTTGTTCATAGATGCCATAATCTTGCGCTTGGACCTGCATTATCTTCAATCGCATTGAGCGAATTCCTCCATTCAATGATGAAGCAGTATCTATCTGAATCCTTGGCCATCCTTTTCTTTTCACCCATTGATCAAAAAACCATTGCAGATCTCTCCCGGAAATATCTTCACATGCTTTTTGAAAATCTTCGGTGATTGCATTGCCAAAGCGATGTCTTTCAAGATATGTTTGTAATGATGCAAAAAAGATGCTATCACCCAGTTGATGTCTGAGCATGCCAAGTACCACGGCACCTTTCACATAAATTGTTCTTGGATAATTTGAAGAAGGGGCCGATCTCCCATATTTTTCGAGTGGCATCACACCTTCTCTCGAGATAGTAGTTCCGAAATATTCCGTGATTTTGGATTGCACATCTTGCACATAACCCGGCATACCTTTCAATTCCTCGGCCCACAGTGATTCGGAATAAGTTGCAAAAGATTCTGAAAGCCAATGGTAGCCATAGTCTCTTGGAGTCACTTTGTCTCCAAACCATTGATGAGCAAGTTCATGCAAAATGGTGGAATTGGCGGAGTCTTTCTTCCGAACTATTGCTTCGTCAATGCTGATCATGGTTTGATGTTCCATCGAACCGGTTGGAGTAAGAACATATCCGACGGTTTCGAATGGATATGGACCAAATGATCTTTCCAATGTCTTAATCATTCTCGGCAATTGTGAAAATGAAATGGCAGTTGCCAAACTGTCTTGCCTGATTGCATATACAGCATTTCTTTTCTCGCCAATAACATGCCTTTGAAATGAATCAACCGCGAATGTCATGAGATATGTTGACAAGGGTTTGTCAATCGACCAAGTATAGCGTATGCCTTTTTCCATTGTATCAATTGACTGAAGTGCTCCATTGGAGACAGCCATCAATCCTTTTGGAACAAGGATGCGTGTTTTGAGCAGCGCTTTATCGGAAGGATGATCATAGCATGGAATCCAATGTTGAGTGGTGCCAACATAATTCGCAAAAAACCCTGTTCCTATTGCATATACTATTCGTTTGGTTGAATATACACCACCCCAAGAAATCGTTCTTGGAGGTTCTTTCCCCATCATGCCTTGATAGTGGACTTTCACTATTGAAGTATCACCTTTTTGAATAGACGAGGGAATGTCAATGGCAAAATGCATCGTATCATCCTTGATCTCACCCTTTCGAGTAAAACCGGATTTTATGCCATTTACTAATACGGAATCAATTGTTAGATCGCGTAAATGTATTGGCAATGTGCCTTTTGGTGATTCATTCCATGCCACCTTGATAATGCAAAGACCATTCTCAAGTTTGGGAAGCGGCGCTGAAAGCAAATCAATCGAAACATCATATTCAATGATGTCGAAAGGTTGAGGGATAAATTCCGTCGGCCTGGATATCTGCGCCGATGCCTCATAAGAAACAAGACATGTAATGCAGAAAAGAATGTGTCGGAAGTATTTCATATGTATTCCCTACTATTCAATGTGGATGCGCAATTTAGGGAAAATCAGTATGATATTCAGTGTCTTTATTATGAATAGGTAAACTAAATTTCGAATATCTTAATAATTGCATAATGCTCCTGATGCTAAGTTCGAATGCAGCATTTAGTAATTCGAGGACATCATGCAAAAAGACTTGCAGGCAGACCCCTTTGCTCTCTCATTCGGGAATACATTAAGTATCCCATTTCCTTCCATTGGTTCTCACATCGAAAGCACAATTGAAGATGCACTTGGTTTGACGGAAATGTCATCACTGTATGCACAAGCAATGGCAAAGAACCAAGCTCAAGATTCTTTTTATGATACTGTTCTCAATACAATGAATTGTACATATGAAGTTAAAGGACTGGACCTTATTCCAAAAGAAGGGCCTGTGATCGTAGTGGCAAATCATCCTTTTGGTGGAATCGAAGGCGTGATATTGGGTTCAATACTAGGGAGCATCAGATCGGATTTTAAAATAATGGCGAATTCATTATTGGGTCGCATACCGCAATTCCGTGAAAGCATGATTTTCGTGAATCCATTTGGTGGAAATGAAGCAATCACGGAAAATCGAAAAGGACTCAAAGAGGCAATACATTGGGTGAAAGATGAGGGAATATTGGGCATTTTTCCCGCAGGTGAAGTTTCTCATTTTCAGCCAAGTATCGGAATGATTGCGGATCCATATTGGAATACGAATATTGTGCGCATGGCCAAAATGACCAATGCCACCATTATCCCGATGTTCATACATGGTCACAATTCGCTGTTATTCCAAGCCATGGGATTGATTCATCCTCGATTGAGAACCATGCTTTTACCAAGAGAATTTCTCAAAAGGAAATATGGCAATGTATCCATCACTGTCGGAAAGCCGATTCAAAAGCAATTATTGAATACTTTCATCAGCGAGACCGACTGCACACGATATATCAGACAAAGAACATATCTCCTGCAATTGGATCGTACCATTCAATCAAAGAATCAAGATCTCAATCAACAAGAAATTCCAACTGGCTCATGGGATGAGATTTCGGAAGAATTGAAGAGATATACTCAGCAAGACATACTGGCTGAATCAGGCGACTATGTGGTGTATGTCGCAAAAGCTGAAACTCAACCGGCCATTTTGAGAGAGATCGGAAGATTGAGAGAATGCGCATTCAGAGAAGTTGGTGAAGGAACCGGAAAGGCATTGGATCTGGATATATTTGATTCAGAATATGATCAATTGATATTGCATAAAGCAGGTCATGGAATCATCGGTGGATACAGATTGGGAAGAACCGACCATCTCAGAAGAGTTTTTGGGAAGAATGGACTCTATACTCAAACACTATTCCACTATTCCCAAGGATTTCATGAACTCATGCCCAAAGGTTTGGAATTGGGCAGAGCATTCATTTGCAAGGAATTTCAACGATCATTCTTGCCCCTGCAATTGTTGTGGAAAGGGATAGGTGCATATATCCTTCAACAACAAGAGTATCGTTTTCTCTTTGGAAGCGTGAGCATCAGCAATAATTATCATCCCCTATCAAAACAATTGATAATCTCATACTTAAAAGAATATTGTTTTGATCATGATTTTGCTTCTTGCATCAAGGCAAAACATCCCTTTGTGCCCGGCAAGCAATACCTATCTTTTCAAGCATTGATGGGAAATGAGAAAATTCACTCAGATATAGAAGTCATCAATAGCATGATCATGGAGATAGAGCCCGATGGTAAGGGCATACCCATATTAATTCGACAGTATATGAAACTTGGTGGTAAATTCTGTGGTTTTGGGATCGATCCTGCCTTTAATGATGCCGTTGATTGTCTTGTGATGATTGACTTATTGAAAGCAGACGATTCAATGCTTGAGCGTTATATCGGTGAAGATGGCCTGAATGTTTTCAGAAATTTTCATCTTTGTAATACTTCGCATCACTATTCACAGATTTTATAGAGGTTTTTATGGCATTATCAGTTGGACATTCCGCCCCTGATTTCACTTTGGTCGACAATACATTGACCCCACACACATTGAGCTCATATAAGGGCCAATCTGTCATTCTTGCATTCTTCCCTGCCGCATTCACAGGCGTTTGTGAGAAAGAAATGTGTACATTCAGAGACAATCTCGGCAAGCTCTCTTCAGCCAATGCGAAAATTTTCGGTGTGAGTGTGGATCTCCCATTCAGTGCTGATGCATTTTCCAAAAAGAATGAATTGAATTTCCCGATTCTCTCAGACATGAATCGCGAAGTGACAAAAGCATATGATGTTCTTTTCCCGAATCTTGCCAATGTTCCCGGTCTTGATGTCAGTGCAAGAGCAGTCTATTTGATTGATGCAGATGGCATCATCCAATATGTTGAAGTCACTGAAAATCCAGGTGTGGAGCCTAATTATGATGCTGTCATGTCAGCAGCAGCCTCATTATAATCCTAAAAGTTTTCCACAAGCCCTTTCGGAATCTATCCGAGAGGGCTTTTTTTATGTCAATTCCGTAGTTTTCATGCTCATTAATTTGGTAATGCACAATGATTAGCCTACGCATCGCATCACTTGTTTTTCTTTCATTGTTCTTCATTGGATGTGCCAATGAACAGAATGAACCTCAGAATCAACAGCTTCCTGAAGGCGAAACTACTCAGGAATTTGCACCAGCAGCTCCACAAGTGAATATTGGAACACCTGCTCCCGATTTTACCATGAATGACATAGATGGAAAGCCATTCACATTATCTTCCCTTAAAGGGAAAGTTGTCATGATTGATTTTTGGGCAACATGGTGTCCGCCTTGCATTCGCTCAATTCCTGAAGCCAAAAATATCTGGAATACCTTTAAGAAGAAGGACTTTATTCTCTTGGGTGTTTCACTTGACAAAGATCTTGATACTTGGAAGAATTATGTCAAAGAACAACAAATGTCTTGGATTCAAGTAGCAGATGGCAATTTTTGGGATAATAAAGCCGCCATATTGTATGGAATCGGCTCAATTCCCAGCGTTTGGATACTTGACCAAGAAGGTAATGTCGCTTTGAAAGATGTCAATCCACTTTCTGAAAGCGATGCCATCAGAGCAAAAATCACGGAATTGCTGAACAAGAAATAATCAGCAATACGGTATATTCGCAGACTTGAATTAGCAATCATCAGAATCCCATAGGAAATCACCATGACTCAACATGAATGCGACCTCGTTGTCGTTGGAAGCGGTCCGGGCGGTTATGTAGCCGCGATTCGCGCATCTCAACTTGGCCTCAAAACCATTTGCGTGGAAAAAGACAAACTCGGTGGAGTTTGCTTGAATGTTGGATGTATTCCAAGTAAATCTCTACTCAAAAATGCCGAGTACATGAATTTTTTCAAGAATGCATCTGATTTTGGATTCAATATTCAGAAAATGGATGTTGATTTCTCTCGTGCAATCGATAGAAGTCGTGAAGTTGCTGATCGTATGTCTAATGGTGTGAGCTTTCTCTTCAAAAAGAATAAAGTACAACAAGTCACCGGTCATGGAACAGTTCTTTCTCGCTCTAAAGTGGAAGTACGCGATCCAAATACAAATGCCGTCACAGATACGATTTCATGCAAGAATGTGATCATCGCCACCGGTGCTCGCACCCGCATGTTCCCTTTCATTGAAGTCGATCACAAGCATGTTTGGACTTCAACCGATGCAATTTTCCAAAGAGAAAATCCAGGTTCTTTGATCGTTATCGGCGCCGGTGCCATCGGTGTTGAGCTTGCATATTTCTACAATGCATATGGCACCAATGTCACCATCGTTGAAATGATGCCGAATATTGTACCGGTTGAAGATATTGATGTGTCCAAGGAATTGGAGCGTAATTTCAAAAAAGCGGGCATGAATATTCTCACTCAAACGAGAGTGATTTCAGCAAAACCGACAAAGAAAGGCGTGGAAGTTCTTGTTGAGAAAAAAGATGGAACGCAAGAAACACTCATCGCAGATAGAGCACTGAATGCCGTAGGCGTCCAAGCCAATATCGAAGGTATCGGACTTGAGCAATTGGGCGTGAAAATGGAAAGAGGTTGGATTGTTGTCGATAAATATCTTCGCACAAATGTTGAAGGCGTCTATGCCATCGGTGATGTTGCAGGTCCACCATGGCTTGCCCACAAAGCATCTGCGGAGGGCATTGTTTGTGCCGAATTCATCTCCGGACATGAAACGCATGGCGTTGACTATGACAATATTCCAGGTTGTACATATTGCAATCCTCAAGTTGCCAGCGTTGGTCTCACAGAAGCAAAAGCAAGAGAAGCCGGTTATGAACTCAAAGTTGGAAAGTTTCCATTTACAGCATCCGGAAAGGCGCATGGAATCGGCAAAACAGCCGGTTTCGTGAAGCTCATTTTTGATGCGAAATATGGCGAACTTCTCGGCGCGCACATGATTGGTCCGGATGTAACGGAAATGATCGCTGAACTTGGTCTTGCACGCTCACTCGAAGCCACAGGTCCAACATTGTTCCGCACCATCCATGCTCATCCAACTCTCTCGGAAGCTGTCATGGAAGCAGCGGCCGGTGCTTGGGGCGAAGCAGTGAATTTCTAATCTTGGCAAACAAAAACACACAAAGGTGTCTGAAATTCAGACACCTTTTTTTATGTCTTTGTCAAACTCTGTACTTTGCGACTTCACAATTCAACTGTCACTCATGCTCGATCAATCAATCATATTGCATATACATTCAATACTCGATGAACTGCCTTCTCTCCAAGAACATGCATGCGATCATGGAGTGCATTTTGGGGAATATGAAGACATACTGAATCAAATCATATCATTGATTCTATCTTCCGAATTGCAATTGTTCTCATCTCATTTTGCCGAATGGACTTTTCTCATTCAGAAAAATCCTCAATTCAAGAAAGCTGGATTACTCTATGGCATATTCATCAATCTGAAAAAGAAATCCGCTACAAGTGAAAGAATGGAAGAAGCGCGATTGATAACAAGGGCAATACTCTCCATTCTGGCAGGAAATCCACAGGAATATAATGTGGAATTGCCCTCGATATCGGAGCAAGATTCGACTATTGAGATTCCATTTTTCAGAGGAACGATTCAATCTTGGTCAAAGCATCAAAAACATACACATATCATATGCTTCGATGAATTTCAGCGTGAAGTGCATTTTGATATTCAAGACATTCATGAATCATGTCATAAACTATGGCATGGAGCAACGATTCATATCACGAATTGCGTGAAATCTATCGACTCAAATCATGCAATTTCTACTGATTCAACCCTATGCATTATTGAACCCGATCTATTGTATACTGCCACGGACTTGGCAGAATGCTGTGGAAATGGCGAGCATATTTCCATTGGTTCAATGTTTATCCGAAAATTCTCCAAGAAGCAATCAGGAATTGCTTTGCTTGCCGGTATCATAGTTGGTAATTGGTTGGACAAAGAAATTTCAGGGGAACATGCATCTCCACAAGAAATCATTGCTGCAACGATCAAAAGCATGCCATTACAGGCATTATCGGCAATTCGTGATCAGTCTGACATGGAAAAATTGGAGTTGCTTTGTCAGGAACTGATTCAATCTTTGCATCCGATATTGAATTCATTTGATGGGGATGATGTATCGACAGAAACCACATTTTTGGCACCGAAATATGGTTTGATGGGTCGACTTGACATCCTTATGGAATATGCAGATGATCCACTACGCAAAACCGTTATTGAATTGAAATCCGGCAATGCTCCTTCGATTGGATTACCGGTCAATTTATCCGGTTTCATATTGCCTATGGGTGCTTGGAAAAATCATGTGATACAAGTCGCTTGTTATAATTTGCTTCTTGACTCTGCATTTCCAGAACGTAGTGGAGAAAGCCGTTTGCTCTATGCAAAAGACATGCTGGCACCCATTCGCAATGTGATGAATTCCCATCATGCAAAAAGAGAGGCAATCATCATTCGAAATGCGATCATGGGACTTGAGCATGATATCATCAATAGAAAATTTGGATCTTTCATGCATCTGTTCTCAGATTCAGAACTTGCTGAAATGCCTCCATATACCCGAGAAGAAGTGAGTTCATTCAAATATGACTTCCACTCATTGGATAAACTCTCATCACTCTATTGGCTAGCCACGATGTCATTCATCATGCGTGAACATCATAGCGCCCGCATAGGCAGTGGAAACAGACAAGGACTCTCATCACTCTGGCATTGCACCATTGATGAAAAACAAGAGCAATTATCGGCAATCGGATATTTGCAAATCGATACTGAACTTTCGGATTTTGAAAAATATCATCTGCATTTGGTATATACGCCAAAAACCACTCGAATGTCATCACTCAGAAAAGGCGATATCATTGTTCTCTTCCCACATCATGCATTGCATCAACAAGGTGATTTACAGGGTCATATACATAAAGCAGTCATCAAAGACATTCAGCAGGATTCACTCATCGTCAGTCTTCGAAACAAATATGCCTTCAAAGATCATTTCTTGAATCCGGAAACTGAATGGTGCATTGAATCAGATGGCGGAAATGAATCACTGTTCACGGGTACACTCAGATCTATGGGTGATTTCATTCGTACCACTGATGAAAAAAGATCATTGATTTTGGGACATAAAAGACCCAGAAGAGCAGAACCTTATACAGGTCAATTGCCTGATTTCTTACATGATACGCAAAGAGAATTGCTTCAACAAATACTGGCAACTCAAGATTATTTCCTTGTGCAAGGTCCGCCCGGCACAGGCAAAACATCAGCGCTCATATATTCAATCATTGATGTCCTTCATCAGAATGCTGATGAGAAAATCATGCTCTGTGCATTCACCAATCGAGCGGTTGATGAATTATGTGCTGTTGTAAATAAACTAGGTATTCCTTTTCTTAGACTTGGTAGCAAACAGTCAACTTCTTTCCCCGAAGAATCACTTCAGGCATATTCTGAAAAGTTTTCACTGGAAGAACTTCGCACTTTTTTATTCTCAAATCGAATCATCATTTCAACGGTTTCCACATTGCATACGCATTCGGAGATTTATTCATGGTTTGAATCAACTACCATGATAATTGATGAAGCATCTCAATTGCTTGAACCTCATTTGTCAGGAATATTGACACATGCCAATAGATTCATTTTGATTGGTGATGAAAGACAATTACCAGCGGTGATAACACAGGACTTGCAAGGTACAAAGGTGAATCATCCTCTCTTTGAAGAAGTTGGATTAACCGATTTTAGAATGTCATTATTCGAGCGCTTATTAAGACTCTGCATTCAACATGGCGATATTCATGCCTATGGTATGCTGACCAAGCAAGCGAGGATGCATGAAGACATATCAAGAGTTGTCAGCAAGATGAATTATGATGATAAACTTGGAACCATGAATATATGGCAAAGTACGCAGGAAGATATTCCTCTTCCAGCATATCCTCGATTGACATGGATTGCAACTCATCCAGAACATCAATTCAAGATACATAAAGCAGAAGCGATTTTAGCGGTAGAACTTGCAATGGATGCATTTAATCAAGGAAAAACACATTCCATAGGAATCATCACGCTTTTTCGATCACAAATTGCACTCATTCAATCGCTCATTCCCGATCATGCGAAGGATTCCATCACCGTAGATACAGTTGAGCGATTTCAGGGAAGCGAAAGAGATCTTATCATCATCTCACTTGCGATTCACAGCGCGCATCATATGAAAGGAATTGAATCTCGAACAGAAATAAATGGAGAGATCATTGATCGAAAATTGAATGTTGCATTGACAAGAGCACGAAAACAATGCATCATTTTGGGAGCACCGACAGCTTTGGAACATGATTCCCCATATCATGCGCTTTGGTCTTTGCTCAAAGATTTGAATTAATATGAGCGAGCTCCGAAGATCGCGGTTCCAATTCTCACATGCGTTGCACCTTCCTGAATGGCAATTGAGAAATCATCGCTCATCCCCATTGAAAGCACATTCCAATCTTGAGGTTCGGGAATATATGATTTCACTAATTCATGAATTGAACGAAGGAGAGTGAATTCCTTAATCAATTGTTTTGTGTCATCAGTTGCTGTTGGGATCGTCATCAATCCACGCAAATGCAGAGATTCCAAACCAACAATTCTTTCCAGATACTCTTGTATTTCATCGGGCTGAATTCCGGATTTAGAAAGCTCACCTGAAGTATTTACTTGAATCAATATATCGGTTCGCACTCCCGCTTTTTCAGACAATCTATTGATTTCTTCAGCAACAGATTGGCTTGAGCAAGAATGTATCATTGCCGCATGAGGAATGATATACTTTACTTTATTTGATTGCAATGCTCCGATGAAATGCCATTCCGGAGCGAAATTCGACTCTTCCGATTCTCTGATTTTATCTCGAAACTCTTGTGCGTAATTTTCTCCAAATACCTTAGCTCCCGCCTCCCAAGCTGCTTTCACGGCATCAAGCGGATGCATTTTTGAGACTGCAACTATCGTAACAGAATCCGGATCCCTTCCACAAGCAATCGCACTTTCTGCCACTTGATTGCTAATCCTTTTCCAATTATCAGGAATGGAAAAAAGTTCTGACATCTTATAAACCTTCTTTAATCTTGCGTGCGAGAGTCAATACGGCATTCACATAATCATTGCTATTATTATAGTGATACACAGCTTTTTCATGATCCTTCACATCAGGTCCCCAACCATTGGTTTTCAGATAATTCGCAATGCTATGTATGGCATCATGACTTGAAAACAAATCTCTGTCACCATCGGTATCACCATCCACTGACCATCTCACATAGCTTGAAGGAAGAAATTGACTCCAACCAAATGCTCCTGCTGTTGAACCATAGAGCGATGTATAATCTTTATGATATAGCCTTCTGATAGTATCCAAAGCCAAAATCTCTCCAAATGCCCATTTGGCTTTTTTCTGTGCTCTGGCTATGATGCGTTTATCTAATGAATCCAGTTCAGATGCATCAGGCGGAGGATTCTCTGCTCTCAATGCTTGTTTGTTCTTTTCAATATTCTCAGGCTCTGCGGCAAGTGCGATCGTAAAAAAGACGCTCGGAACATAATGTTTACCTGTATATGATCCGAACTTGGTTTCAACCCATAAAATAGAAGTGATCACTTCAGAAGGCACACCGTATTTTTTTTCAGCATCTTTCAAAGTTGCTACATGCTCTTTGTGAAAGGCAATGGATGAAGCTATCGCTTTGGGTGCATAATTATGAGAATAATCAACTTTCTTTCGATAACCGGTGACATTGATTTTCACCAAACTTTCTTCGAATTTTAATTTTGGATCTTTTAGGAAAGTCAATAATGACAAAGTATCCATGCCCGCATCAAGCAGTGGATCAATGAGTGGAGCAAAAGGAGATGTGAGAAGAAATGAATGTTCTCTTAAAAATGCAGATCGTTCTGCAAGTTTTTGTCCGGCCGGAGATAGTTCTCCGGGTTCGGACATTGGCTCCGAAGATCTACAACCGAAAAGACTAACAATGAGTATCATCAACACGAATGTGCTGATGGATATGATAAGTCCGAATCGTTCTCTTCCCTGTTTCAAATGCTGCTCCAAGAATATTCTGATACAAGTTTTCCAAGCAATAGAAGTGCCAAGGAATGGAATGAACAAAAAAAGGCATCGTAAAACGATGCCTTGAAGTGATCCCAACGGGATTCGAACCCGTACTGCCACCTTGAAAGGGTGGTGACCTAACCATTAGTCGATGGGACCGCGCTGTAAAAACAGAATGCAAAGATAGAGACTTTTCTGAATTCACACAAAAGGAATTTAATAATTGGATAAAGTTATTTCATGGTGCTGTGTTTTCAAATAGGATAAAAACTGTAGTTTTCGGCATGAAACCGTCTAAAAACACCCGAATTTCACTGAATGAATTTCTGGATTTGTCAAAAACGCATACTGTGTTTGATGTCAGAAGTGAATCCGAATATGCACATGCACATATTCCCGGTGCATTGAGTTTACCAATATTCACTGATTCCGAGCGAGCTGAAATCGGAACCATGTACAAACAAGTGTCCAAAGAAACAGCGATTGAATTGGGTTTCCGATTTTTCGGTCCAAAACTCAATGAATATATTCTCAAGGCACAATCCCATGGTATTCAGAAGGATTCAACCATACTCATACATTGTTGGCGTGGTGGAATGCGTAGTGAGGCAATGGCGTGGGTCATGAATTTTTATGGTTTTCAAGCCCTTACATTAGAAGGTGGATATAAAGCATACAGGAATCATGTACTTTCAACATTTGAGCGACTCCTTCCGGCCTTTGTGATTGGTGGATATACGGGTTCGGGTAAAACCGAAATATTGCATGAGCTTCATTCAATGCATGAGCCAATTATTGATTTGGAGGGAATTGCATATCACAGAGGTTCATCTTTTGGTTCCATTGGATGTCCGGAGCAGACATCGCAGGAGTATTTCGAGAATCGACTAGCAATGTCATATCCAAGTGAGTCTATCGATCATTTATGGATTGAAGATGAAAGCAGAAAAATCGGAAAGAATATTGTCCCTCAAACATTGCATGGCATCATTAGGTCGAGTCCTATCATTTTCCTTGACATTCCTCGCGAAGCTCGATTGAATTGGCTTGTGGAGCAATATGTGGATCAAGACTTTTCTTTGATAGAAGATGCTGTCATTCGTATTGGCAAACGATTGGGCGGCTTGCAAGCAGGTAGAGCATTGGAGGCAATAAAGGCGGGTGACCTACATGCATGTTTTGAGATTGCATTGCGATACTATGATGATACTTATGATTTCGGCGTTTCAAAAAGAGATCAATCAACGATTCATAGACTACAAATGCAGGAAGTGAATCATCGGGGAAATGCAGAAGCGATCCTTGAGTTTGCCCAGACAATAAAAAAAGGAATGCATGAGTAATGCATTCCTTTTCAAAAATCTCAATCATGAAGAGAATTAGGTCCCTTCTTGATAATTGGTTGCATAGTCGATTTGCTCTTGTGTGAGAATGTCAACTGAAAGACCCATTGTCTTCAATTTCAATTCAGCGATATATTCATCTTGTTCCACAGGAATATCAATCACTTCGACCGGCAATTTTTGACCTGCACGATGTGATTCAACCAATTTCACATGACAAAGGAATTGATTGGCGAATGACATGTCCATAACTTCTGATGGATGTCCTTCGGCTGCTGCCAAATTTACAAGTCTTCCCTCTGCAAGCACATAAATTCTGTTACCATTCTTCAATGTATATTCTTCGCAATTCTGACGAATTGTGCGCTTCTTCACTGAAATTTCTTCTAATTCACCGATATTGATTTCGCAGTCATAATGGCCGGTATTACAAACAATTGCGCCATCTCTCATTGACTCGAAATGATGCTTGCGAATGATATCTTTCATGCCTGTTGCAGTGCAGAAAATATCACCGATTTTCGCAGCTTCATCCATAGTTCTCACTTCATATCCTTCAAGCACGCCTTTGATTGCGGCTGTTGCCTTCACTTCTGTGATGATTACATTGGAGCCCATTCCGGATGCTCTTTTCGCAACACCAGCACCGCAATGTCCATGTCCTGCGACAACAAAATTCTTGCCTGCAAGCATCACGCTTGTTGCGCGAAGGATACCATCAAGAGTGGATTGACCGGTACCATATACATTGTCAAAATCCCATTTTGTTTCTGCATCATTTACAGCGAACACAGGATAATACAATTTGCCATCAGCAGAACGAGCGCGCAAACGATGTACGCCGGTGGTGGTTTCTTCGGTACCACCGATCACATCATTCTTTGCATACTCAATCATTTTTTCATGAACGGTATTGATCAAATCACAACCATCATCCAATGTGAGATGTGGTCTATTGTCGAGCGTGCGATCAATGCACCAGTAAAAATCTTCATGATTTCCATGCCATGCATAGATTGAAATTCCAGCTGCTGCGAGTGCAGCTGCAACTGCATCATTTGTTGACAAAGGATTACATCCTGACCAATACACTTCAGCACCTGCGGCTTTGAATGTCTCAATTAATACGGCTGTTTCTTTGGTAACATGAAGACAACCTGCGAGGCGATAGCCCGCAAATGGTTTTGTCTTTTCAAATTCTTTACGAAAATGCATCATGACGGGCATATTTGCTTCAGCCCAATCAATCAATTTTCTTCCCTCTTCCGCGAGAGAAATATCACGAACACAATATGAACCGGGGACTTCACTGAAAGAACCTTGTTCATTCTTTTGTGGAATATTGGATGTTTCTACAGACATTGTAAATAACTATAAAAAGTGAAAAAATCTAATTAGGAAAGGGATGAAAACATTGGAACCAAGTCCAACTGTTCCCATGGAAATTCATTTCTACCAAAATGACCATAGGCAGCAGTCGCACGATAGATAGGTCTCTGCAATTTCAAGCGTTCGATGATTCCTTTAGGTGAAAGATCGATATTCTTCATGATGAATGAACTTACTACATCTGAGGAAATCGTCCCTGTTCCATGCATGTCCACAAGCAATGATACAGGCTCTTTAACGCCAATTGCATAGGAAACTTGAATCGTACATTGTTCAGCCAAGCCGGCAGCCACGATATTTTTTGCAAGATGTCTTGCCGCATATGCTGCAGATCTATCCACTTTGGTTGGATCTTTACCGCTAAATGCACCACCACCATGCGGAGCTTTCCCACCATAAGTGTCAACGATGATTTTTCTTCCTGTCAGACCTGTATCTCCATGTGGTCCACCAATTTCAAATTTCCCTGTTGGATTGATATGAAATACGGTATCTGGACCAATCATATTAGCGGGAATAACTGCCGGAACGACATGTTTTTTGATATCTTCAGCGATTTGCTCTTGTGAAACACCAGGATCATGTTGCGTGGAAACAACGATGGTTGTTACTCCTGTGATCTTACCGGCATCATCATAGGCAACTGTCACTTGTGCTTTTGCATCCGGTCTGAGATATGGCATGAGTTCAAGATGATTCTTTCTGATATCTGCCAATTTCTCAACCAATTTATGTGAATACATCAGTGCCGCGGGCATATATTCAGGTGTTTCTTTACAGGCATAACCAAACATCATTCCTTGATCACCTGCTCCGCCTGTATCCACGCCTTGAGCAATATCACCTGATTGCTTATTGATGACATTGATCACCGCACATGAATCAGCATCAAATCTATATTCAGCTTTTGTATATCCGATTTCACGGATCACTTTTCTTACAAGTTTCGGTAAATCGATATATGTGTTGGTTGTGATTTCACCACCGACCACAATCATGCCTGTTGTTGCATAACATTCACAAGCAACTCTTCCGGTTGGATCTTCTGCCAGTACCGCATCGAGTACTGCATCGGAGACTTGATCACAAATTTTGTCGGGATGTCCTTCCGACACAGATTCAGATGTAAAAAGATATGCCATGTATTCAGAAAATAGTTGTGAATGAAAACTTAACTTCTATCAATCTCACTGGAGTCTCCGACATTCAGTCTGGAGAATTTACCTTTGACGATTGCATTATTGCCAATGATTGATTGTTCCAGCATTGAGGCCGTAACGGTTGCTCCATCACTAATGATCGAATCTTTTACCACACTGTCAACTACCTTGGCACCCGCCGCCACTGTGGTATAAGGACCAATCACTGATCTTTCCACATGTGCTTTTGATGAAATAAATGCCGGAGGAATAATGACAGTTCCATCAATTGGTTTTGGAGCTGACATTCCATCGAGCAAATATCTGTTCGTTGAGAGAAGTGTTTCGGGCTTCCCGCAATCATACCAACCTTCAACGGGAAATGTTGTAAACTTTTCGCCGCGATCAATCATCATTTGTAAAGCATCCGTCAATTGATATTCATCACGAGTGCGAATATTTTTTTCGATCATTTCATTCAAACAATTAACAAGCAATGCCGGATTATTGATGAAATAGAGTCCTACCAGAGCAAGATTTGTTGTTGGATTTTCAGGCTTCTCAATCAATCTTGAGATAAAACCTTTTTCCATTTCAACAACGCCGAATCTTCTGGGATCTTCAACGCTTTTTACGCCGAGCGTGGAGAAACCGGAATTTGTGGCAAGACTGAGATCCACATCAAAAATGGTATCACCGAGAATGATAAGCAAAGGTTCATCACCCATGATATTTTCTCTGGCAATCCAAATGGAATGTCCCAGACCAAGTCTTTCTTCCTGATAAATGAAATTGACTTTGAGTGTATGATGTTTGCGAACATATTCTTCAACAAGATCACCCATATAACCGACGATGATTGTTGCTTCATCTATTTCATGAGCTTGTAGTGCATCTAAGATATGGCCAAGAATAGGTTTGCCTGCGACATTCAGCAATACTTTTGGTAAAGTATATGTGTGAGGTCTGAGTCTTGTTCCCACTCCTGCAACAGGGATGATCGCTTTCATGGTTTTGCTTTATCCTCTTAATGATCTTGCAAACCGCGCCCACTTTTTTTGAGGCGTTCGGAATTTGTCAATTCAAGCACCACTGCATCAAGCACGCCATTGATGAAGACATTGCTCTTGTCAGTGGAATATCCTTTTGCCAATTCAATGATTTCATTGATTGTTACTTTCGTTGGAATCTGCGCATAGTGAATCAATTCGGCAATTGCCATGCGTAGGAGAATGCGATCGATCAATGCGATGCGATCAAGCTCCCAATTTTGCGCAAATCGTTCAATGAGTCCATCGGAATATTCCAATTCTTCAAGCGTAAATGAGGTTAATTCACGAATGAAAATCAACTCATCATCGCCCCAATTGATGCGCGTATCGGATTCAAGTTCCATGATTTCATCGGGAGTGAGCAATTTCTTTGGCTCAGTTTCCTGATCATTATAATTGAAATCACGATTGACGATATGAGGAAATACATCTTCCCATGCAATATCATCATTGGAACAAGCCACCAGTAATTGCATGACTTTTTCACGAGCTTTTCTTCTTGTTCCGACTATTTGTCGGTCATTGCTTAAAGGAAAAGAAGCAGAATCTTCACTTTTGATGGCCATTATGAACCGGGAGAAGATTGTGAACGATTGATGACTGTTTTACCGGAATATGTTCTGTGCACATGTGCAACAGATGCAATGCGCTCTTCAGCCAATGCATTTGATGCTTCCACAGTGAGGATATTTCTTTCTTCTGACATCACATAAATGCGGAGAAGAGTATCATAGATACCTTCATTTTTGCGGAGTACGGATTCTTTATTGTAACCGTCCACTTCACTCGCTACATTCATCAAACCACCTGCATTGATCACATAATCAGGAGCATAGAGAATTCCTCGTTCTTTCAACATCGCTCCATGCTTCTTTTCATCTGCCAATTGATTATTTGCTCCACCGGCAATCAAAGCGCATTTCAATTGAGGAATTGAATCATCATTCAAAATTGCTCCAAGCGCATTTGGTGAAAGGATATCACATTCCACGCTGAGGATAGAATCTGGTTCAACATAAATTGCACCTGTCCTATCAGCCAATGCCAAAGCTTTTTCTTTGAAAATATCGGTAACCAATACTTTTGCACCATCTTTCACCAGATGTTCGACAACATAGCTTGCTACATTTCCTGCACCTTGAACTGCGACAGTCATACCGGAAACTGATTCCTTACCCATTTGTTTTTTCGCTGTTGCCTTGATACCGCAATACACGCCATAGGCAGTGAATGGCGATGGGTCACCACTTCCTCCGGGTCCTTCGACACCGGTGACAAATTGCGTTTCGGTGCGGATAAAAGACATGTCACGCACATTTGTGTTCACATCTTCCGCAGTGATATATCTTCCACCAAGTGATTCTACAGCTTTGCCATATGCTCGGAATAAACCTTCGGATTTTTGAGTGCGTGCATCACCAATGATCACACCCTTACCACCACCAAGATTCAAGCCGGCAACCGCCGCTTTATATGTCATACCTTTTGAAAGTCTAAGTACATCGGTCAATGCATCTCCATCATTGGCATAATTCCACATTCTTGTTCCGCCTAATGCAGGACCAAGAACAGTATTATGCACACCGATGATTGCACGCAAACCGGTTTTTGGATCAGAATAAAAGAGCACTTCTTCATGCCCATAATCCACGAGTGAATCGAAAATATTCATTGTCATGCTCATGTAGTGACTAAGATGAATTCATGCGGAATGCAAGGTCTACACAATTCCGAGACTGCAAAATTAGGAAAAATCATGTGTTTTATAAGCCGTTTGGGGATAATTTACATGGGCTGATTTTCAATAGGAACAATTGAACTTTACAGTCGGTTTGAGAAGGTGATTCATAGTTTGTAATTTACCGTAGAAATATTAGGATAAATCAGCATGTATTCAAGCAAAAAAGTCTTATTTCCTTCTTTTTTCGCCATAATTTTATGTTTTCTACTCAATTCATGTGATATGGGGAATAGTCCTGCAATCAATATTCCACAGCCGGCTTCTGAATTGAGAGCAACATCATTCGGTTCCAATTCCATCAGATTGTCTTGGAAACCTTCAAGAACAAGTGTGATTGGCTATGATGTGCAAGTAATGGATGAGTTCAGAAGCATAGTCAAAACAGTACAATTTGGTCGCGACTCAATTGGTACAATTCGTGACTTGAATGAGGGAAAGGTCTATATATTCCGATTGCTCGCCCGTTCGTATGATACCATCAGCAGAGGAATAGAAATTTCATGGGCACCGGCAACACGTTTTTCCGGGAGACTCTATTTTGGGCCAAATAAGCAAAATGGAATCAATTTTTTTGAAGAGCGATCATATACAATTGACAAAGCATCTTCATGGGATTTATGCTTGGAAGCAGACTCAACCACCAATCCTGTATCTTATAATCTGTCAACACCCTATGCTTCTTCCTATGCGGATGTGAATGGCATGATTCTCAGTGGTTTGGATAAGGGAAAGAGAATGCGCAAAACAGAATTGTTCAATGATGTGTCTGATCCATACATTTATACCGGTATTGATTCTTTGCATCATTTGACATTCAATGCTCCCATTGGTTCAGGATTTACTCCTTTGCAGAATCTTGCGGATAATATACAGGCATTCAGAAGAGGATTTGTTTTGATTCTTCGAACACAACAGAATCATCATGTTCAGTTTCATGTGAAAGAAAGGAATCTACAGATCATGCAGAAAGATGCATCGGGAACATTCATAGAATTTGAAGCATCTATTCAAAGAATTCCAAATCTTGCATATGGAAAAATATCAAGATGATTAAGCTTTCCTGATGAGTCGGGCTGCAAATGCACCATCTGTTTGATGCTTACCGGGAAGTGTTTTCATGAAGCCATTCTCGCAGACTTCCGCTGGTAGATAATTCTCAGCCGGATCCAAAGTGAATTCAGGGAATTCTTGCAAGAACCATGCGATATTGTCTTGATTTTCTTCGGATTCTATCGTGCAAGTACTATAGATGATTGTCCCACCCGGTTTAACAAGAGAAGCAGCATTTTTGAGTATGTCTCTTTGCAGTGGAATGAGTTTTGTGATGTCATCTGCTTCCCTTTTCCACTTGATATCGGGTTTTTTGGAGAGTGTACCAAAACCTGTGCAAGGTACATCAGCGAGTACAATATCAGATTGTTCGGATTGAAATGTCCTCGCATCCCCGGTTTTTGCTTCAAGTATTGTGATTCCCAATCTTTCGGCGCCATCATATAGGAAACGAAGTTTTGCTTCATATTTATCAAGAGCGATAATAGATCCCTCATTTTTCATGAGTTCTGCAACATAGAACGCTTTTCCACCGGGTGCTGAACAAAGGTCAATAACTTTCATTCCCGGCTTAGCTTGAGAGAGATAAGCGGCCATAGAAGCGCTGGCATCTTGAATGGCAATTTGTCCGGTGGCAAACATTTCAGAACTTGTGATATCACGCAACGAACTTACGAGCAATGAATTGCCATGCTGCATGGACTTGGTAAATGGAATGCTTTGTTCTTCCAGCCATGTTTCTACTGAATTCACATCAGTATGCAGTCCATTAACTCGCAATGTGATGGATGGTCTGCTTACATTTGCCTTGAGTAATTCTTCGGTGAATTCAACACCCCATCGATCCATCCAGCGTTTCACCATCCATTTTGGGTGAGAGTACATGACGGACAAAAACCAGACCATATCTTCATTTTGATTAGGATAGCGAATATTGTCAAGATTTCTTGTAATATTTCTCAAAACCGCATTTACGATACCAGCAGATTTTTCACCTTTTATGCGTTTTATGATCTCAACGGATTCATTGATTGCTGCGGCATGTGGGATTTTATTCAAAAACATGACTTGATACAGTGCAATGCGCATCGCATTTTTCACTGGAGTCATGCATTTGTCAAATTCACCATGATAAAATCCTGTCAAAACCCAATCGAGTTTTGAGAGCCAGCGTGTGACACCATTGACAAGCTCGGTAAGCAATGCTTTATCTTGATGAGAAAGACCACCTGTTCTCAATTCATGTTCCAGCAATTTGTCGAGATAAGAATCGCTTCTTTCGAATCTGCTTAGAATACGAATGGCAGCTCCCCTTGCACCTTGATAGAGGAATTGATCATTTGATTGTTTGTCTTGAGTCGCAACTCGTACGGGAGCCGGTGAATCTTCAAACATGGTAATCTCTGTATATCTGTATGTGTCTGTACTTATAGGTATTTGTAGTGTTGGTGGCTAACAGATGCCTTTCCCATCAAGTTCCATTTTCAAAAGAAATTCACAGAGAAAGAAACATGATGTCGTTTTTCTATGTTATTATCTGTAATTTCAGACAAAATTCTCGTGAATCTCCATGAAAAAAACAGCATTCTTAGTATTGATGATATGCGCTCTGATTGAAGCGCGGGGTCAGAAAGTCTCCGATCCAAGAAGCTCCAGTTTCTGGTCTAAACCACAACAATTGGGTATTTCACTCGGATTTGGTGGAATAATGCAGACAGGTACATTGATTGCAGATGAATGTAATTGTTCATTCGAGAATGGTGGAGGGATGAGCTCTGCATTTGGTTTTTCTTTTGAAGATGAGTTGGCTAAAAATGTGGTTTGGGGATTGGGTGCGGAATATAGATTTGTTTCCATGGATTCAAGATATCAGGAATTGGAAATACTCGAAAATCAGCGCACTTCATCAGGTGCATTGGTGAATATGGAAGTTCCATTTAGACACAATGCGGCATTTTCAACTTCAATGATCGGCATCATGCCTTATATTAAGGTATTCCCTTTTGATACACGATTATTCGCCCGTTTCGGACTGAATATAGGAACGATGGTAACTGCAAGTCTCACCCATACTAAAGAACTATTGCAGAAGCGTTCGATTTTGGCAACAGGAGAAACCGTTGAGTTTAGTCTGGATCCGAATGATCCAAGAGTGAAAGGCAATACTGCAACCATCCAAGATGGTGATATCACACAATTGAATTCCCTCTTTCTCGGATGTCATATCGGAGTCGGGGCAGAATTTCGTGCAGGAAAAAAATTAATTTTCGGACCAACGATGATGTATATAATTCCCTTTACATCAGTAAGTTCTTATCCCGGTAGTGATTTCTCATTCAATAATCTGCAAATCGCCATCGAAGCTCGTATTTCACTTGACTAAAAAAAGGCCTTGAAAAATCAAGGCCCGAATGTTTATTCATCAATGCTAAGAACAGCCAGGAATGCCTCTTGTGGCACTTCAACCCGACCGATTTGCTTCATCCTCTTCTTCCCTTCTTTTTGCTTTTCAATCAATTTTCTCTTTCGAGAAATATCACCGCCATAACATTTGGCAAGAACATTCTTTCTCATGGCACTGATAGTATCACGAGCGATGATTTTTGCGCCGATTGCAGCTTGAATGGCGACTTCAAACATTTGTCTTGGAATGAGTTCACGCAATTTTGCACATAATTTTCTTCCCCATTCATAAGCTTTTTGTCTATGAACAATCGTGGAAAGAGCATCCACAGGATCACCATTGAGAAGAATATCCAATTTCACAAGATCACCTGCTCGATATTCTGAATATTCATAATCCAATGAGGCATAACCTCTTGTGGAAGATTTCAACTTATCATAGAAATCAAAAATCACTTCGCCGAGAGGAAGTTCAAATGTCAAGTCAACACGCGTTTGCGACAAATAGTGTTGACCAAGCAATGTTCCTCTGCGATCCATGCACAGCTTCAATATCGCGCCGACATATTCGGTTGGAGATATGATTTGTGCTTTGATGAATGGTTCTTGAATCTCGGATATTGCTCCAACTGGTGGCATTTGCGCAGGATTATCAACCCACAATTCTTCTTTATTTGTCTTGACAACTTTATACCGCACATTCGGTACAGTTGTCACGATCACTTGTCCAAATTCGCGCTCGAGTCTTTCCTGAACGATTTCCATATGCAAAAGTCCGAGGAATCCGCATCGGAAACCAAATCCCAATGCAACGGAAGATTCCGGCTCATAGACAATTGCTGAATCATTGAGAGATAATTTTCCAAGTGCTTCACGCAGATCTTCAAATCCATCGGAATCAGCAGGATAAATACCACTGAACACCATTGGTTTCACCTCGCGGAAACCCTCGATCATATCGGTGCAGGGATTTGAAGCAAGTGTTATCGTATCACCCACTTTTGTATCCTGTAGGCGACGAATTGCGGCTGTAATATAGCCCACATCTCCGGCGGAAAGGACACCAGTTCTTTGTCTTTTCATGAACAGAACACCGGCCTCATCCACTTCATATACTTGTTTTCCCGCCATGAAGAGAATTTTGTCTTTTTCTCTCAATGTTCCATCGAATACTCTGATATAGACAATCACACCACGATAGGCATCATAGACGGAATCATAAATCAAAGCTCTCAGTGGTTTATTTGGATCGCCTTTTGGTGGTGGAATACGATCAACCACGGCTTCCAAAATATCTTCAATGCCAATTCCCGCCTTTGCGGAGGCAAGTACCATGTCTTCTTCCTTGCATCCGATCAAATCGATGATTTGTTGCTTGACTGATTCCAATGTTGTTGAAGCAGATGGCAAATCGATTTTATTGATGACAGGAATGATTTCAAGTCCGGCTTCGATGGCAAGAAACAAATTACTGATGGTTTGGGCTTCAACACCTTGCGTTGCATCCACAACCAATAATGCACCTTCACATGCGGCGAGCGATCGAGAAACTTCATAGGAGAAGTCCACATGACCGGGAGTATCAATCAAATTGAGTGTATATGCTTTACCATTCTTTGCGGCATATTCCATTTGGATGGCATGCAACTTAATGGTGATTCCACGCTCTTGTTCGAGCGGATTATCATCAAGAATTTGATTCATGACCATCTCTCTACTGGTGACTCTGCCTGTTTTTTCAAGGAGTCGATCAGCAAGAGTTGATTTACCGTGATCTATATGTGCGATGATGCAGAAATTTCTGAATTGTTCCATACGATTATGATTCGTCCTTGACTTCGCCAATCCCGGATGAATGGCGAGCATCTTGTTGCAAATGTTTGATTTCAGCGAGATCATGTGCAAGGTCAACGATATTGCGGATCGTACCTTGATTCATCCCGAGATATGTTTCTTCGAAACGATTTCTATATTCTGCTTCCCACTCCGAAGTGAATTCATGTATGAGAATGCGTACATCATTTACTGCTTGCATGAATTCCCTTTCAAGATTAGCATATCCATCGGTCTGTTCGGTGGTTTTGCGCAATACGCCATAGGTTGACCAAATAATCTTACCAGAGAAAATCAGACGATTGATCAAATCGGCATTTGCTCTCTCTGCAGCATACTCAAAGATATGTCCTATATCTGATTTCTTGCGCAGTCCTCCGCCTCTCTGATCGAGATGAGAAAGCAATGCTTCGATATCTGGTGAAAATGTATGCATATCAGAACATGATCATGGAAGTGATGGAACGCAAAATTCGAGATTTCACAGAATCATCAGGAATGCGTGAACCCATAAGATCGAGTGGAACAAGTGCACATTCATAATGATTCCCTGTTTTTGATTGCCAAACCACTGCTTTGGTATGTAGGCCATCAGCACCGGCGAATTCGAGCATGCCGAATATTCTTCGACCAATTGAAAGTGATCTGCCTTTACCAATTTGAACAATTGTATTGGATGACCTTTGTTTATGCCTTTCGATAGCAAATCTCATGAGTTCATTCACTCTCTCATTATTGTCTTTCGGCATATTTGGTATAGAACCAA
>Ga0315906_10002237_pt1 | contig 27519 bp, 43 predicted proteins | sample LakEriMetagenome_4_FD_203526 | JGI IMG/M metagenome (GOLD analysis project Ga0315906, IMG submission 203526) | Freshwater fungal communities from buoy surface, Lake Erie, Ohio, United States - Buoy 2 MA122 | ecosystem: Environmental > Aquatic > Freshwater > Lake > Lake biofilm | place: USA...
ACGCTGACACTTGACTCTATTGGGCATGTGATACTTTATGATACTATACAATACAACAGGTTAAGACAGCACACTTATAAACTTTCATATGTAATTCCAACAATTACAAAAACAGTAGTTCTTCCTCTAAAAAGACAACTCTATGCTGGTGGAGGTCTTTCTGTAAACACAGCTCTTGATGATTTAAGCATCCAGGCAGGTCTTATGTACAAGAATAAGAAAGACCAGATGTACGGTGTGTATATTCTTTCTGACGGTAAAAGACCTGCACAGGTTGGTGTTTCAAGTTACTGGAAGATTTCCTTAAAAAAATAATCTATGAAACTTCCTAAAAATCTTTCATGGCTTAGTCAAGAACCTGCACCAAGACACTTACTTAAAGCTGTAGAGCTATATGGTACTGAAGAAATTGTAGGGCCTAAGCACAATCCTGTAATAATGGGTTGGGCTAAAGAAACAGGTCTTCAAAGCATGTATACCAGTGATGAAATTGCTTGGTGTGGTTTATTTATGGCAGTTGTGATGCACAGAGCTGGAAGGCCAGTTCCCTCTATACCTCTCAGAGCACTTGCCTGGAATAGTTTTGGTGTGCAAGTAGATCCTCAAAATGCAATGCTTGCAGATGTTTTGACGTTTACTCGCAAAGGCGGCGGGCATGTTGGCATTTATATTGGTGAGGATACTAGCGCGTATCATGTGCTAGGTGGAAACCAAGGAAACAAGGTATCTGTAGTGCGTATAGACAAAGCAAGACTCTCACAAGTCAGACGTCCTTTATACAACAGTATTCCTGAGAATATCAGAAAAATACACCTTGCTTCTAATGGCAGCTTGTCTGTCAATGAAGCATAAAGATATACTACCAGAGGTAGTTGGTTATTTCTTTCTTCTGTTCAGAAAGGCCCCCTTATTCAGGGGGCTTTTCGTTTTACAGCAATTGGCGCAGGTTAATGACATTCACCATCTGATACTCCAAAGGGTTTTTGTCTTTCTTTTCAAGAAAATTAAGCAGTAGTGTGAGTTCTGCAGCTGCACTATAGTCTATTACTCTTGCAGGTTTTTCTTCCCAGTCAATTTTGTAACCTTCACCGGTGTCTGTGATAGACAAAATCTTTGAGTAGTGAACGTCTTCAGACCATGTTTTTGAGTTGGACCTTCTAAGCACGTGACAATCATTATTGCTTTCTATGATGTACTCTATGTCCGCATTTTCATTGTTGATGACAAGATATCTTTCTGTGCTCATGCAGGATTAGTTTGAAAGTCAATAAGATTTAGAACACGACACACGTATCTGACACTGCTGATTAGATCTTCCACAGTACCATTGTTGTCAATGATATAGTCAAAACTATAATTGTCAAGCGCTGTCTCACTGGGATGAGTTCCATTGTCAATGTCGCGGTTGATGCGTATCACTACGCCGCCTCGCTTCCTGATAGCTTGTGCTTCATTAGGAAAGCGTGTGTCAGTAATAATCCATTTGGAGGCCATTTCTTCATACTCACTACCTCTTGCTGAATAGGGAATAAACTCAGACATAAGCGCATTTACCCATGTGTCAGAGTGCAATCCATTACGCATGGCTTCAGTGCCCAACTTTTGCAAGAGTTCACGCACGGTCATAGGTGCCATGTGAATTTGTCCAGGAGCTACTTCAACAGGATAGTCCCACATTGCAGGTAGCGTTTGTTTTTTGAACTCCTGGTCTTCAAATCTGTACATAGGAATGCCTGTCAAAGCTGAAGCTACTTCTTTAAGTTTTCCTGCAAACTTTTTAATAGCCCAGTGACTTAGATCAATACTAGCTGGAGTGTTTTTAAGAAAATGCAACACAAGACCGTCAGAATAATGGTGCTTGTGTGTAAGCAGTTGTATAATTTTTCCAACAGTGTCTTTGCCAGAACCAATCTTGCCAGAAATACCAATAAGGTTGACGGGTGTTGTTATCATGTTGTTTTAGAATAATTTTTTATGCGGTTAAACAAACAGTTTTTGGAAATTTCCAGCCTGTATTTGAGACGCAGGTAGCGTTTTAGAATGTAAAACTTGCTAATACGCGTCTTCTTTTTGTGAAGTTTGCGAAAAGCATCTTCAATAATGTCAGGGGTTTGCATAGTAATTGGTGGTTAAAAAAGATAGAGAGAGGACAATGCCTCTCTCTTTTCTTTTTGTATTACAGATTAAAAAGGAAACGTTGACATATCTTCTACTACTTCTGATTCTTTTTCTTCTTCATAAAGCACTTCTGCTTCAGTTTCAGTTTCAGTAGATAAATCGTCGTCCTCACCTAAGCCAAGCATTTTTTCAAAAAGCTCATGAACCATAACCTGATGATTCATCCAGTCTGAAGGATGTGAGTCTTTCAGCGCAATGGTAATGTGATTATACAAGGCCCAAGCAGAGTCGTTGTCAACCTTGTAGTCAAAGCTGGGATTGACCATTTCTGCACGAATGGTGTTGAGCTGCATAGTGTTCAGAAGTTTCTTTCTGAAAAACAGCTCACCTAATATGTCATGTTGCGCGGTGCTTGACAGAAGCACTTCTTTAAGTTGGTCTTTGTGCTGAACAAGCGTGCTCCAGTAAACATCAGAGTCGTTGATAAACTCTGAGATCTTGCCTTCTGCCAGCATTCCTGCGGCACCTGTGTGCACACGCTTGTAGCTGCCAAACTTGTTATTGGACAGCATCATACCGTTGTTGCAAATCTTTACAAGACCGCCCAAGCTAAAGCGAAACGCGTACTGTTTGTTGTAAGAGTTCAAAAAGCTTGCGCTTAGTTCTATGTCTGGGTCAGTTTTGTAGTTCATGCGAAATGTACCAATGGCTATTTGACCGTCGTTGGTGGCGCGGTACTCTTCACCAGTGATAATATAGCCTGCTGATGTGATTTCACTTCTCACACGGTTGATTACTGCTGTGTGAGCAATTGGTGTGTACGTAGCTGTTTTTGCTGGCAATGGTGAACCAATCATCTTGGAGTAAGCCATCATGCCGTTTATGGTTCTTTTCATCTTAAAAAAATGTTAGTTGAATGTGTTGTTCTTTACGTGGTAATACAGGAGAAGACTTTTCTATCTTCTTGATCTCTTCATAGATCTTGTCCAAATAAAACTGTTCATTGACGTTGTACTCAGACCAGGGCTTGTTTTCATGTCTGTTGAAAATGGTCTGAAGAGATCTACCACTTTCAAGTTGTATTTCCCTGCCATCAGGGTTGCACTTAATGATCTTACATCCTTGGTTGGATATGTAGTAACGAACTAGTTTCTGCAGTTTTTCTTTAATAAAGGATGTGTTTTCAATACTGTGTTTCATAAAGTACCAGTCACCTCTGAGCTTGGCACCAGCGCAATAGTCATAAATATTGCGGTTAGCTTGTAAAAACTCAGCAGGATCAATGCCATGTACAAAGTAGGCATACCAGGCCTTAGGAATAATCAGCATAGACTTGTTTTTGTGCAGTGGGAGCTCTTCAAATTCAAAACGTCCTTTGCACTTAGTCTTGCCAGAAGTATCTATGGCAATGTAGTTATTGACATCACCAATGATCATCTTCTGATACTCTACTGTTTCCAGCTGCAGCTGTGTCATTGCTTCCCATTCTTTGCAAATCTGGTAAAACAATTCTTCGTATTGCTCATCAATAAGAAACTCCAAACCGTCTGTGTTCTGCATCAATGGCTGTGCTCCTGGAATGCGTGTGGCGATCATCTCATAGAGCATGGTAAGCAGCAACTGGCCGTTGATTGTAATCCTGAAAGTAAACTCAGGGTCATACAGGAACGAATACTTGTTCTTGCTCAAACCATAGGTAGAGTTCAGGATAATCTTGAACAGATAGTTCAGAGGAGAAGACTTAGGGTACTTTTTGCGCTCTTCAAAAAACCACTCATACAGCTCACAGAAATCATCCTTAGGGATGTGTGCAGGAGCCCAGCGGTTCTTGATAGCCAGGTTAGGATAAAACGACGTCACGTCTGCTGAGAGGATCTTTTTACCTTTGGCTGCAGTGTAGATGCCAGAGGCCGCACAACCGTGCAGTCCTCCCAGACCATAGTCTGTAGGAACCTCTTTAAAGATCACACGATGCTTGGGACCTTTGCTTTTTTGAGACTCTTCTGTTTCATCTAGGATCGCTGTATCTACCACCAGAGATTTAAACCAGTTGTGAACACTGGTAAACTCTGGGGTAGAAAAGCGCACATAGGGAAGTATGATGTCTCTCACAGTAACATGGGATCGTTCTGTGCGCATGTTTCTAATGTCGCGCTTATCTCTGCTCAGCTTTTCACTTAAGAAGTGCAAGAACATCTCCTTGCTAATTCTGGGCTCTGAGGCACTGTACAGGGTAAGGTTATAGGTGGCACTAAGTTCAGCACGCAGATTGATCTGCGAAGCCATAATTTGCTCACCTTTAGCGTTTTTAAGCAAAAAGATCTGCTTAGTGGACGCCACGTCATTGATACAATACGACACTACTTTTTGCAAAGTGTCATCATCTCTTACGGGTTCATAGTGATGATGCGGCATCTCTTCAACGTTGTTCCAGTCCATTGAGAACTGAACCCATTTCAGAGAAGTACGCTTGGCATTACTGTCCCAGTGATTGAGTTTGAAGATGTCTACACAAGGTATGCTCAGCTTATATTCTGGATAGTCAAGAAACTCCTTGCGATCAGTCTTGCCGATGACATGTTGGGCGTACTGATAAATTGTTGTGGTAATTTCTTCTGCAGACCTGCCAGTAAAGTAGCCGGCGTTCTGCATAATGTACTCAGTAATCTGAGCATCAAAGGACAGATTGTTGTAACCAAAGTGCCAGTCTTTGCTTGCTTGATTTTGCTTAAGAAACTCCAAAAAAGCAGGCATGTCGTTTTTATCGCGATTGACAACAAAAACATGCTGCTCTTCGGAGTCATAAGCACTAAACACAGCAACAAAGCAGTTGACAATGGTCTCATAGTCCATTACCCAGAACTTTCGCTGTGGTTGCATTAGCCTTGTTGTTTAGGTTCTTCGTCTTGCTTACTCTGTTTAATTACAGCAAGTGATGGATGGTCTGGGTTAAAGGCAAAAAGCTCTACAAACCGTTCAATGTCTTCCTGGTTGTCCAGGTAGTACTCATAGTAGGTTTCCATCATGCGGCGCTCTTCAATAAAGCGCGGCTGTGTCGCATCACTGCCAGCTTTTAAAGGAATAGGCATACCTTTGTCATTAAGCTTGGGCAGCATGTGAGGCTTCTCCTTCTGATCGCGACTTATGACTGCCAGCACGCCAGTGTTGGGGTCAAAGATTACTTCATTAAAAGGACATTCCTCATGCATTGGAAGCATGCGAAAAGACTTACGCCCGTACCAGTCAGTGCTGTATACAAGCATGTTGTTAGTGGTTAATACACTCATTGGTTTTTTTGATTAAATTTTAAAAGTTAGTAAAGCTGTTCAATGTCAGTGGGTACCTGAACAGTGCAGGTTTCTTTTGTAATGTCAAGCAGGTCGCAGAGCTCACCCACTTCCCTGAGTACACGTTCTTCCATGTTCAGGATGTCTGCATATTGCTTGAAGTATTTGGCAGGAAACAAAAACGATTCTATGTAGACCCACTCAGGAGTGTGTGTTCCATAGTAATCTGTCAGAAGCTTTTTCACTTGAGCAGAAAGCAAAGAGTATTTACCATTGATAAAATTATCATAGTCAGCAGCAAAGCTTTGCAAATCAAAGACATACACTACAGTGCTATCGTCAATAGGAACAATCTGTTCTAGCATTTTGTGAGTAACCAAATAATTGGCCTCAAAAGTTTTCCATTCTTCTGTGTCTTGTTTTTTAAAAACGCAGATCAACTTGCGCTTATCTGCAGTAAAGCCAGTACCTTGCCAGCAGATATAAGTCTGCACTGGCCGCGGGTGCTTTGTTCTTTTGAACCCCAACAAGGGGTATAAGAACGTGAAGGACTTTTGAAAGTACTTCTTATAGATTTCAGATATCATAGTACTACTTCAGTGTTGATCAAAAATTCATAGGGTAACTCAAAGTCTCTTGTTTCAAAGTGATGCACTGCTTGTGCAAGTTTTTCGTCCAAGATGTTAAGCCACTCTTGCATTTTTTCATCAGACACGCGAATAGGTGCTATCTGCATATAAGGATCTACTACCACAAAGCGAAAGACAATCTTGAAGTCTTTGTACTCAGGACGACTGAGATAAACATGTTCTACCAGCCGGTGATAAATGGCAGCCTGCAGATAGTAGCGATAGTACTCAATAGAGTCCTTGAAAGAAGAGATGTCTTTGCTTGACTTTTTAAGGTCATTGACTTTGATGGTTTTTGTAGAAGGATCAATTACCAGGTTGTCAATAAAGCCTCTAATACCAAAAGGATAATTATCAGAAAACTTGACCAGTTCTACCTCATTTTGCTTAATTACTCCACGCAGTGGATCTTCAAAGAAACCCATGACATCAATAACAGCAGGAGTGTCTTTAATTTTTTGCACTACACTTTTTGCAAAATTGTATGTATCATGATCTACAATAGTGCGATTCTGTGATTGCTTGAGATAGTCCCAGTAAGACACATGCTTTTCAGTAATAATCTTGTCCAGACGCTGTGTGTCAGTCTTCAGCGACTGGTACAGGTTCATGTCTGAAAGAATGTCAATAATCGCACCTGAAAATTCATGCAGTTCTTCGCGCGTGTCTTCAGGATTATGTTGTTTGAGTTCTTTGTAATGATTAAATAACGTCTGCAAAAGCTGACGTGGATTGTCAGAAGGAATGTCTTGTGCGCTTAGCACAAACTCTTTGTCAAAGTTTTCTGGATTAAGCAGCAAACAGTGAATGAGTTTACCTTCAACCATGTTGCGGTCTTCTACATCATCGCGCTGACCCAGCACATAGTGATTGTAGAAAAGTGCAGGACTGTACAGAAGTCTGTTAAGTCCTGAATATGACAATAAAAATGGTCTGGAGAAAAACTCTTCCTCTTTTTGCATGCGATCTGAAAAAGAGATGTCGGGTGCTATAAACTTGGGTGTTGCCATTTACTTTTTTGTTTCTTGATTAAACTTTGTCCATTCTTCTTCAGGAAGGTATTGAATCAGGTTTTTGACAGGAACAAAGCTGAGTAACTCACACAGAGCTGTCTCATCATGTTGTTCAATGTCACGCTTGATTTCTTCTACCACTCTATCTATAAGAGGACTGTCCAGGTAATTTTTAATTCTTGCCATGTGTTAACATTTGCAGTTTTCCATGTCTCTGCCATAATACCTGCCCAGAATGTTACCATTGTAGCTGTTTGATTTCAGCACGTCGTGCTTGATCTGCCAGGACAACTCACAAAAGGTCAGGTATTTTTTAGTGCAGCAGAGCTCAAGGATCTCTCGTTTAAAATTCTCAGGTCCCAGTCTTGCTACATCATGTTTCAGGTCAGCTGAAGAACCATGATATGTAAGCCAATCAGACTCTTTGACAACCTTTTTAAAGATTTTTCTGGTACCTGTAGTTGTCTTTTCTCTTTTTGATAGTCTTGTCTTCCTTGAGGAGTGAAGACTTTTTTTACCAATGTAAAACTTGTCAGTTTTTAGATTAGTGATTTTGTAGACAAAACCTACAATTTCATTGTGGTTAGGCAGATCTTCTAATTGCAGAACAGCTTTGCCTGTAGGAGAATAAATCCAATGGTTCATAGAGTTTTGGGATTAATGAAGCTCTACAAAAGTAGTTAAAACTCTATAATAAACCAAAGTGATCAGGGTCTTCTTCAAGATATTTGCTTACTGCAATGTCCAGGCGAGGTACAAATTCTGCCATCGCTTTCTGCACACCATGTATTCTTACCACTTCAGCAATGTCTTTTTCCAATGGTATATAGATAAATGGTAGGCCGTGGCGTTCTTTGTAGTTCTTCATCGCTTGAATACCTGCCTGGTCACTATCAAAAACAGTGACAATAGCCAAATAAACCTGCTTAAATTCTGTCATTAAGTCATCGCTAAACATGGTGTTTTCGCTGTCAGGAGCAATAACATCACAGTTTAGATTCATACTTTTGATAGCAAGACAGTCTTTCAAAGAGGATGCAATTACCAAATAAGGTTTGTCCTCCAACTGGTCATAGCCCTGGGTGTGATTACAAAGTTTGATAAATTTGCGCTCACGGTTTTTGGGCTGATAGATTTTGTAGAGCTGACCTTCCTGGTTAAAGTAACCATAGATAAACTTGCTGACCACTTCAAACTCTTGCTCAACATTGTTGTCACCACTTTTTTTCTGCATAATATAGCGCGCTATAGGTACGACATTGTACTTTTCTAAAAGCTTGCTAGAAATATTGTAAGAGCCCCAAAAAGCAGCGTCATCTTTGGTCCATTGTCTGACTTTGTAATCAGCCACTTGCCAGCGTGCGTGTTCAATAATTTTAGTCTCACAAATTTTACCAGAACGCTGATACGCTACATAGTCGGTGATAATCTTTTTAGAAGCTTCTGCAAAACCTGTATTCCACAGGTGCATCATCAAATCCACTGCGTTGCCTCCCTTGCCGGTGGAGAAGCACTTGTAGCGGTATGATTCTGCCTCTTTGTTGTAGTACAAGTACATGGACGGTGTCTTGTCATTGGGATTAAACAAAGAGTTAATGCGTACACGTTGGCCTGTCAAAGGCTCTGGAAGACCCAGGTAGTTTTCAAAGATCCAAGTAACTGGAACATGATTGACATCCTCAATAAAATGTTTGCTTGAAAACATAACTTCTGGGGAAAGCACAGAAAAAAAGGGATGAGAAATGCTTCCCACCCCTTTAATTCTGTTGCTGGGTTAAAGATTAGGGAAGTCTCAGATCTGCAATACCTGGGGTAGTAGTTTGAAACTGAACTTGTGTAGTTGTAATCCCATTAGAAGACGAGACATTCAACATGTCCATAGGATTTCCTTGTGGCATTTGCTGGCCAGAAAAACTACCCACAGTTTCAGCTACATCTTCTGTTTTTACTACAATGTGCTTGGCACGATCAAAAGTAAGCAGGTTCAGCGGCTGACCATTTTCATCTTCTACTGCAGCAAAAGGAAGCAGTTTTCCTTCAGGCTTTGGGTAAAACATGCGGTAGTTAGGCTTGTCATAACCTTCAGTGAAGTATTCTTGACCGCCAATGGTGTGATGAGCCCATAGTTCTGGATTAACAACATAATTTCTGACAGCATCCACGTACTCCTCAATAGTAGTCGCCTCTACGTTGTCAGCATTCATCTTGTCCAGTACACCTAGTTGCTTGGCAAGGTTGTTCACCCAGCGAAAAATCTGGTCATCGCGCTGAATAGTACGACCCTCATAGGTGTAGGTGGTAAAAGGATAGCGTCCTGAACGCACGTTGGCAATCTGCCCACGGTAGTTTCCACGTGAAGGGTCATTCTTGTCAATGGCAATGCCCTGAAAATCATCACCTAGATCAACACCTTCCAAAGTCAGAACTACAAAGTAAGGCTCTTTTTCTGGAGAGTAGGGTGGCCTGTCAAGCTTCAGGTCAATGACGCGACAATAATGAGTGCCTGGACTCATAATCTTAGGATAGTTACTTCCTGCGTTGGGGTTGAATTTTTTTGAATTAAACATAGTTTTTTTGTTTTTAAGGTTTTAAATGGTTAGTCAATAAAAATTTTATTCCAGTTATGTGTCACTGATCCATCTTCATTTACTTCAGAAACAATAATTTCTGCATTGCGAAGATGTTCAGGACGAGCACCACAGGCAATGTCATCTGAAGTTTTGAAACTCAGAATGTTTTTGTTGCCTTTGCGGTACAAATAGCCAATTGCATCAGCATTAGAACTGGTGATGCGTTTTAGTTTACCTGTAAGGTCAAGGTCCAGTGAATTAAATTCTGAACCATTTTTTTCCAGAAGCGTGTCCTTAATGTGTCCTACCAAAATCACATGTGGAGCAAGACCTTTCAGCATGTTCAGCATAGTTTCAAATGCCTGGCGTAACCATGGGTAACCAGCACCATTGGCCATGTTCAGGATAGAACCATACTTTTCTTTACCTCCACCAGCTTTGAACCAGTTGGTACCCATAGAGCTTTTAGAATAGTTGTATTCCGCCAGTGGAATACACATTTCTTCTAACGCAGTAATTGTGTCAACTGCAATATACTTGTAGGGCTTACCTGCTTCTAAAATAGCACGAGCAATGTTACTAAGCTCTGTGACATTTGAAGCTTTGATTTTCATTGCGTCTATGTAATCTGTACCATTCTCAAGATCTATAATCAAGCAGTTCTCAAGTTTGGAAAGCAGTGTGGTTTTACCCACCTTAGGTTTTGAGAAAATGATTAAGTTTTTAGGACTTTTTACAGCAGACTTTATTACGCTGGTAGGTAGAACTACACCCTGGGGTTTTACTTCTGTTGTTGCCATTGTTTACCTTTTGAAATGAGTTGGTTTAGCCATTTTTTGTTACTCATAGGAACATTCTGCAACATGCAATACAGATCGCGAATGGTCATTGAAGAGTAATGATTGTCATCTTTGTCAACAAAAAGTTCTGACAGTTCTTCTTCCATGTTAAAAAGACCTGTAGCATCGTCATTGTCAATTGCATTTCCTAAAAATGCAGGTTTTGAAGAAATTTCAGGAGTCAGTGCTCTTGCGTCAGTTCGGTTTACAAGATCAAAGTCAGACAACTTTACAGTATAAGTAGAAGTTGGAAGCTTGTCAGAAAGAACTTCAACATATTTGCTAGTTTCTAAACTCCAGTTAGGATTAAACTTTAGCCTGTAAAGTGTGCGATGTTGTGGATCATAATAATTCTGATTCCAGTCAAACAGTTCTAAGTAATAATCTTGACCACTGTTAAGTTCATTAGGAAAGAAACGTACACAAGGAACACGAGTGCCATCATTGCTGAACTCTATACCCATGTAGCACAGCTTAGCGCCAAATTTAGGGTTGCTCAAGCCCATGTTATCAAAGAGCGGTTGCCAAAAAGTACGATACTCTGCTGTAATCACAGGTATTTGTTTTTTTGGCTTTTCAACACTTGTTGTCATAGAAAATTGTTTTTTTTTTGTTAAGTTATTTTTTAGGAATCATTCTTGGTATTGGTGCTTCAGTTATTGTCATAGTTTCATATTGAGCTTTGTACCAGTGTATTGCAGGTTCACCAAAGCGATTTTTAAGCACGTGCATTGCTAATAGGTATTTGTCAGTAATTTCAAAACGCTGTGGTCCATAAAGAGCCAGGTTATATTTTGCAGGACGGTTGTATGCAATCATAACATCTGCACACTGCAAAAGATAATCACTGCCAAATACATCAGCCTCTGTGGGATAATTGCTCAGCATTCCTGGTTTTTGACGTTCTGCGTCATCAATGTCACGATTTAGCTGAGTCAAAATCAAAAATGTAACAGGAAGCCTGTTCTTCATTTCTGTCAGCATGGTTGCTAAGTTTTGCAAGGTTTGCTGTCTGCTGGTTTCAGAAGCTCCTTGCTTTACAAGCAAAGTATGGTCAAGAGTAACTACCACCGGTTTTCTTATCTCAGTGTAAAAACTTATAATTGCAGCTTGCATTTCATTGACAGTAAGCGCTTTGTCAATAATGTACTCCTGTCTTTCTCTTTGAGTAGAGGCATATCTCTCAAGTTTTTTTAAGTCTTCACTTTTGAGAGGTGGAAGACCATCATCTTGAGCGCTTTGCATGTAGCGAATGTTCAAGTTGGTAGCGCTTGAAAGTTCTCGCATAGCCATGTTGCGTCCAAGCATTTCAAATTGAAAATGCAACACTGCAAAGTTTTGGTCGTAATTAAGCACCTGAAGCTCTCTAGTCAAAGATGCTGCTATAAGTGTTTTACCAACACCAGGTCTTGCAGCAATCACATACAGTGACTGCCACTCAATGCCGTTTAAACCTATCTTGTTAAAAGTAGGCCATTGAGTTTTCAGTGACTTGAGTGAACCATTAGAACGCTTTGTAAGATAATCAATGCTCTCAGACATAATATCTCCATAGCGTTTCCAGGGTTTTTTGGTGGTAGCATCAACTGGTGATGCTGAATGTGTCATAGTTAATGGTGGTTTTGAAGCGTTTGAAGATATAGGTGCCTCTGCATTAACAGACTTAAACATAAATAGAATACTGGGATAAGAGTTCAAATATACAAATACTGTAGAACATAAACAAGTGAACGTCTACAAAATAGTCAAATTGTCATTACTGCCAGTTTATTTCAGGTTTTCCCAATGCGCGCAGGTTATTGTTGACTTTGTTGAATATATCCTCACAATTCCAATGTTGTTCTCGCTGGTAAGCTGCAGACGCAGGGTGAGAAGCATAGAGTTTAATGTGGTGATCTCCAATAAGATCACTATATTCTTGTGCTTTTTTGCCCAAAAACACCCATATTATGTCCTTTTTTTGGGTATTTAACATGTCAAACAAATACCCTATTAAACTTTTCCACAATTCTAAGTGTTTACCAATTTTACCTATCTCTGTTGTCAGAGAGGTGTTCAACATAAGAATACCTTGCCTGGACCAATTGGATAGGTCTGGACTAAGCTCTTTGACAGTTATTTTACCTTCGTAAACAGTGTCAATTATTGCCCTTTGCATGTATCGCAAGGATACTTCAGGTTTCATTGTGTTGCTACAACTAAATGCAATGCCGTCTGCTACACCCATTTGTGGGTATGGATCTTGCCCTACAAAAACTACTTTAAGTTCTGCAATAGGACACTCTTGAAAAGCTCTAAAAACCTGTCTTAAAGGAGGTGTAAAACGCTTATTATCAGCTACATACGTTTTTAAGGTTTTGATAATATTTTCAAAATCTTCTGATACCAGAAAACCTTTAAGCAAGTTGTGCCAGCCAGATGGTCTTAGCATTTCCTGCAGTTTGTCAATAACTTGCTCATGGTCAAGTACTTGCTCATGGGTAAGTGTAGAATTTGCAACTTTATTTTGCATAATGTGTAGAACTTGTGTTTTTTTGATTGTATTTTTGTAGACTATAATCAAATCCCATGGAAAACCAAAACAGCACATCTAGCACAGGTTCTGTAATGATTGATGTCATTAAACCTGAAACTCTGGTCAGTATCTCAATGAGTTCTGGCTATTATAGGAAAATTCAAAGCGCTCTTGCGTTCTTTATTTCTGGTAAATCAACAGAAGAACTTAATAGCGCACATCAACAAATTTCTTCCCAGGATATAACAGAAGAGTGGGTAAGTCACTATGAAACGCTGTTAATCTTGGCAAAAGAATTTGAAGATGTTGCTAGAAAAGAAGGGTTCATTGTGCAAGTCACACAAGAGAAGGCAGCAGAAATGCTGAAAGAGTCTCTTTAAACAAGGTGATGGCCAAGCAAATGACCTATTTCAATGCATGTGTCTATTGCTTTTGACAATTCATCCTTGCTGCAATCTGCAAAACTTTTGAGCTTCCAGTCCTGAGAGCGGGTCCCTGTAACAACATGGAGACCCGCTTTTCTTTTTACTTCATCTTTGATTTCATCAAAGGTGTGACCTGTAAATTCTGCAAGTTCTCTCATCATTGTGTGAATCCTTGCAAGTTGAGGTAGTGTTTTGTCATTTTTTGAAGCTAAAGACATGTACACTTCAATAGTGCTATCTTCTTTTAAAGCCATATTAAACTGTTTCAGCTTGCCCATTTCTCTTTCAGAGGCTGGAATAAGCTGACCATTTTTTTTGACAAATGTAAGAGTAGTGCTATGCATCTGTTGATGTTAATTTAAAACATAGGATCCATGTAGATTATTTTCTCAGAGTCTAAGTCTCTGAGCGCTTCACCCACCCACTCTGCGTCTATTGTGTCTTGATACATTAGGATGTGCACAGTGGCTTTTTTGTCAGGGCTTAAACGCAGAAGCCTGCCCAATCTCTGAGAACTTTTACGCTCATTGCTGTAAGCGTGCAGAATAATTCCTGCGCCCAGTTCTGGAATATTCACACCTTCGTTTAACTGCTGCACACAAGAAAGCTGCAATACTTTACCAGTTTTAAACATCTCAAGATTGGCTTCGCTATCAGGGTTTTTGCTGTGATAAGAAAGTGTACACACACGGTCCGCTTGTTCTGTAGTGTTGCAAAACACCAGGCATTTTTCATGAATCATGTTTAGCAGCCTTCTTGCATAACGTTCTTTTGATGAAAATTGCATGAGTGCTTGCATGCGCATGATGCGAAAGATTTTTTGCTGGGTGCTATTAGGGTTTGCACTTAAAATCCTGTCTGTCCAATACTGATAGTTGGCTTGCTCAGAAGTCATAAAATAACCACCTTTTTTAAGCTGTACGCGATGATTTTTTACAGTGTCTAAAGGAATGGTGTGTACAACAATCCGATAGTCATTAAGGATCTTATCCTCTACGGCATCATCAGTGATGTAAGTGTAAACGATAGGGCAGTACTTTGACACCATCTCACCCTTTTCTGATTTTTTGAAACGCGGTGGTGTGCCAGTCAGACCCAGGATCTTGCCTGGAAAAGTTGACAGATAAAAATCGTGAGTGTACAACATACTGTGACACTCATCTAGGTAAACCACATCATAGTCCCTGGTCTTTTTGCTCAAAGACAGGTAAGTGGTAAATTCAATATGTTCCAGCAAGTGGCTGAGTCCAAACTTTTCAGCATCTTCTTTCCAGGACTCAAAGATGCTGACCTTTGGGGCTACGACCAGAAACTTTCTGTAGCCGTTAGCGTACTCCTGCTCCATGTGACGCAGCCCTATAAGAGTCTTTCCAACTCCCATACTTATAGCCAACCCAGAACGATACTTGTTGTGTATCGCTCTGAGGGCTTCTTGCTGAATCAACTCACGTTTGGTCAATTCAGTCATTATGATTTTGTATTAGTTATTTTTTACTTTACGCGATTTTTGTGGCGCAGGTGTTTTGCGGACACCAGAGGTTTCTTCTGTTTTTACTGGAGAAAGCTTTTGCATTTCTGTTACAGGTTTGTCAGAAACACTTGTTTGACTTTGTGCAGTCTTACCGCGTTCTTCCAAGATTCTGTCTTTGTCAATCCAGTAGATACCTAACAGCGTTGAACAAAGAAATCTGCGTAGTGCAGAAGGTTTTTTTTCAGTCCATAATAACAGACCTTTTTCATCTTGTGCGTCTTGTTTAGTAGTTGCACCAATGATGTAGTAGCCAATGAATTTTTTCATAAAAAGTGTGAAGTGTTTTTTTTTAGGGTTAGAGTATAGACCAGTCTTCAGCAAGCATATCTGTTTGAGATGCCAGCCAGCCGGTAAGAATTTTCTTGTCAGCAGTAAACATTCTGATGCTGCCAAGTGCCTCAAAAGTCTCTCCGCCTACCTGCTCTTCAATAACCTGGCGAAGTGCAGGGTCATGAATGGCTTTTGTAGGAACAGTTCCTGCGGGAAGCAAAAACAAAAACATGTTCTTGCCATTCCAGCCACTGCGTGCAACGCGATGTCCTTGCTTAAGCGCCTCAAGGGCTTCTCCAAAAGTGCCTTTGCCAAGGTGAAGTAGACCTAAAAGTCCAAAACCAAAAGGTCCAGATGATTCTGATTGTTCCATTACGTTTTTTAAGATTTTGACTTAGAGTAGATAGACCATACAATAGCAATAGAGGCTAATACTGCACCTGTTAGTTCCTGCACCTGATCATCAGAAGCCCACCCATTGGTGGCCAAAATAGCACCAAATGCAGAAAAAAGGTGTCTAACTACACCAAGCCATTGTTCAAGAGTTAAGTTTTTCATAAGATTATTGTTTAATAAGGTTAAACTCTGGATTCTGTGAGAAACATTTCTTTAGCGTCAGCGGGGTGTTCCTCTACCCACCGGTGACAGCTTAAACATAAAGGGATCCAGGTAGCACTGTCAAGATAGTACTTACCACGACCGCGTGTATGATGTATTGTCAAGTCTTGTCCTGTATGATGCGTGCAGACATGCAGCTTAGCCCTACAGGTACTGTTCTCTGGCTGATCCAGGAACTGCTTTCTAAGTTTGGAGTACAGCTGATCCAGCGGTTTGCGTTTGTCAGAAACAGGCTTGATCAGTTTTGATGTAACTGGCTTTGTAGCAGGAGTTTTCTTCATCCAGCAATCTTTGCAGAACTTCTGTCCTTCAAAGTTTTTCCAGATGAGTCTATCCTCCCCACAACCTGCGCAAGGCTTGAGTTTTGCTTTAATCATGACATGCGCGCTTACGTTAGCGGCTTCTTAAATATCATCAGGTCCTGTATAATCAATATCATTAAGCTTTTCCTCAGATGGAATGTCTGTGAGTTCTTTTATGCCAAGCTCTTCTTCAATGCTTGGTTCTTCAAGAAAATCAAAGTCATCATAATCAGCTTTTTCGTTACTTGGACCATGTCTAAGGACACTTAAGGCAAAAGGGTCGTTAACCTCTTCACCAATGTTGTATGCCATAAACATATTAAGTTCATCATCGCTCATACTGAGGTATTGCTCTAGTGAAATCTCTATACACTTTCCGTTAGGTAGTTGATATAGCATTTTAAGTAGGCAAGTAGTTGCCACTAAAATACTACATGTTATAAAGATGCACCTCTGCAAATATACATGTTGTAGAAGTATTTTGCACTATATTGCTATGATTTTAAATGTTAGCTCTTGATAAAAAGTTTATAACAAAATCTTTAAAAGAATTTTGAAGCTTATAATGTTTATCAGTTGCAGACTGTAATAATATTTTTTGATTTACTGTGTCAAGTGTAATAAGTAAGTTTACATCTGCATATAGTTGAGTACCTATACCAAAACCAAGATCAGTATTCCAGCACTCAACTGGCACCATTTTGCAAAAAACCATTTTAGCAAGATAATCAGGGTCATCCCAGCGTTGACGCATTGAAAGGACACTGTGTATATCATTAACTAAAGAACCAGCACCGCTGTGTGTGTACAGATAAACTCGACCATAGGGTCCTACAATTTCTACTTGACCACTGTCTTTGTTGATGTTCATGTCACAAACTTTTTAAATATTTGTGACAAAAGAGCCTTAGTTAAAAAGCTCTCTTGTCACCAAATACTGTTGTTAGTTTCCTGTAGAACCAAATCCTCCAACTGATCTTTCTGTATCAGAAAGAGTATCTGTTTCTTCAAATTCTACTTGAGGGTAAGGAATAATCATTAACTGCATGATCCTGTCACCAACTTGGTAGTGGTTCTTATCCATACCTCTCCAGTTAAAGGTAGCCATAATCTCACCGCGATATCCTGAGTCAATCACCCCTACTGAGTTGCTTAGTGAAAGGTTTTTGTTGCGTACAGAACTGCGTGGGAAGATAAGTCCTACATATCCCTCAGGGATTTCAACAGCAAGACCAGTTCTGTAGTGCACCTGTTCTTGTTGTATATCAATTGCAATTGCTTGCAAATCCATGCCAGCGTCCCCAGGTTTTGCATAACTGGGTATCACAGCGTTAGGATGTAGTTTTTTGATTCTGACTTTCATAAGGTTTAGTAAGGTTTGAGATAGTATTCAACACGCAATTCTGCAGCCCAGTCATAAATTATAGCTTGCACTTTCATGTGATATGGAACGTTGTCTTTAAAAATGTACACAACAGTGTAGTTTTTGCCATTCTTGTCTATACCATTGTAGGAATATTCTGTATGCCCAGGTTTTTCAAACTTTTTAAGAGCTTTGTTGAGAAAAATAAAAGTCTCAACTTGGTTGTCTACTTGAAGATGATTTTCACTCATGCAGTATGTAAGATCACTTGCGCGAGTAGAAGAGTGCACAAATGTATTTTTTGAATTGTCCCATTTGTAAAGACTTACATAAAGCACATCAGTACACCGCGTTTCTTGCGCAATGCTTGCAAGCGTTGAAAATATCAACGCCAAGAGTATTAAAAGTTTTTTCACAGTTGTGAGTTTAAGTTGTAAATAAGTGCCCTTTTGTCAAGTTCTGTTTGTACAATTTGAACTTTTTGTTTGGCAATATCTTTTGACTCAACGCCTTGTTCAGAACACCAGGTCATGTTTGAATGTTCCTGGTGTAACTGTGTAATGCTTAATTTTCTAAGCCATTCAGTGTATTGAACATTATTCATTAGGTGCAGTAAAGTTCTACAAATATAGTAAAAGTCTACAAAATAAGCAAACTGAAAAGAGAGTCACCCCTCTTTTCAGTGCTTATTCATGTGTTTTTAGTCAAAAATCCTTGAGACAGAGTTGTCAAAAGGGTTAAACTCCACCTGGTTGGTTTTGTAATAGACACCAGTTGACAAACGAATAGTGCCATGTTCCTCATGAGTAACAAGGGCAAACTCGTCTTTGATCTCAAACTTGATCGTTTCTTCACGCATTTCTGAGAAACTGATCTTAGAAGCAGCAATTACTGCATGTGTATTGGCGCCCTCACCTGTGGCAAGAACAAGCCGGTCATGTGTTTTGCTCATTTTAGCTTTGTGATTTTAACAGTTTCAGGTAGTCTTCTTTTTCAAGATGATGCAGATTACATTCTTCAGAGTTCTCAGAAGCCTTGGCAATAATGATATCACCTTGCCTTACAATGTATTCTGGATTTGTAATGTTGATTCTAAATGTCCAGGCAATAGCCTTAATAGCGTCATTGCTTTCACCAATCCACCTTGGAACATAGATCCAATACTCACGTCCTGTGGTAGTACACCAACAACGCACCGCGTAAGCATCTGCGTTAGAGCGACGCCAGCCCTCTTTTTCTTCAGGAAAAAGCTTATCACCAGGGATTTTGTACAGTTGATACTTGTCCTGAACAGTTTCAACATGAGGATTGCCGTTGATGTCTGTCAAATGATTTTGAAACTCAATCACTTGTTCGTCTACAAGTTCTGGCTTAAGTTCTTGAAACACTTTTTCAATACCCAGTGCCTTAAAGAAAAGCCTGCGCATCTCAAGATTTGTCTGAGACATTGCTATTGCCACTGTTGCAGGAAGAATGCTGTCCCACTCTTTGGCACAATGCTCGCCAAAAGCTTTAAGAGGTTCTTGTGTAATTACTTTTTTTTCAAAGTCGCTGAAGTTTGGGTATGCCGTTTTCCAATACATCAGAGCGTTGTCATAAGACACACCTGTGTGTCCTTCTACATGGTAAGTTAATTTTTCAAAGTTCATGGTTAATCCTCCTCGTTAGTTTCTTCAAGCATTTCTTCAAGACAAATATCTACATCACGTGGGTCGTAGACATGTACACTGTAACAGTAATCTTCAATTACACCTACTAAATACTCTCCTTCTTCTGTAAGATTTTCTCTTTCAAAAGTCACCCACTGATAGGAACTTGCAATTTCTTCATCTGTAGATCCTTCTACTTGTTCTAAAACTGCTTCAAATTCTTTTGTAAGTTGTTCTTCAAGAATTTGTTGTACAACAATTCTTTCAGGATGGTCAAAACCATTGGCTATTGTCAAATTGACACTGGTTTTGTTGCTTTCATGAGCCTCAATCAATACTCTGTCAAAAGGAATGTGTTTTGGAATTTTAACTGTGATGTGACAGTCAAAAGTTTTTCCTTCTTCTTCAGAATAATTATCTTCACCTTGAAAAGACTTTGTGATAGGATCGTAAGTTGCACTGCCTGAAGCACTGAATTCTCCTGCCCACGATCCATAATCTAACTGGCTATAAATCATGTCTACTAAAGCTTCTGCTTCAGGTTCTGATGTTTGTTCGCCATCAATTTCAAAATAAACCCAGCCACTATCTCCTCCACCTTCCCACTTAATCTCAAGAAATTTGCCTTCTGCTACTTGTGCATCGCACCAGTTCATCAGGTCTTTTATTGTAAAATCTTTTGTTTTACTCATGGTAATTTAGGTTGTTTATGTGTAACAAAATCAGACTTTTCTTCTGTCATTTGCTTAAGCATTTTTCTACCGTCTCCTGGCTTGTACATCCAGCCTACAATAGTCATGTTGTCAAGGTAGTCTTTGATGGTTGGTATCCATCCTAAGTCTTCTTTAATGTGTTGTTCACCAATAGCTCTTACAGGGACCATGCGTCCATCAGAGTTGGTGATATAGGTGCCAAATTGTTTTTCACACCAGAAGATACCTTCTGAGTGATGGCGCAGTGCTCGGTGACGCATGTCAGGGTAGTGCGCTTTGGTTTCATCAAACCAGTTGTGAAGCGGAAGATAGTCATCTACCTGACCGCCCCACTGTTTCTGGCTTGAAATAGCATGATGCAATGGATGGCTCATGTTTTTTGTTTAAATAACTTTTGCATTCTTTGCTCAAGATTTTCCCAGTAACCTGAAGAGTTCATGTGCTTGTAAGCAACTTCAACATGTTCTGGAAATCCTTTGGCAAGTTTTGCCTGGTTGTGAATGTCAGCATTCATAATACACTCGAACAAGCTTGTCATAAAACTGCCTGCTGTGTTGTGTATAAAAAAGTAAAGCTGCTGCTCTGCTTCAGACGGTTCTGTGTCATTCAAAGAATTAACAAGTGACTCTGTTATATGCAAAGCGTCGTCTCTGTTTTTTGCCATAAAAGGCCCTACAACATGTTTGCAAAATGGAGATTCATTTGCTTCAATGATGTCAATCGCTTCGCGATATGGTTTTACTTGGTAAGTACCAGAAACATGCTGATAGCCCCACCATTCTTGATGATCACTTGAATTACTCATCATCAACTTGCTTTACAATAATGTCAAGTTGGTCACCAATGTTTCTTAATGTTTTAGCAAGATGTTTTGCTAAACTTTTTAGAGAATCAGGATCAAGCGTGTTTAACCACTCAGATTGTTTTTCTTCTGGGCAGTCTTCAAAGCAGGTAGGTTCCCTGCGTTCTTCGTCATCAAATTTGTGGAAGATGTACACTCCACTTAAGTTTCTGCGATTCATCTTTGGTTCTATTATTTTGTACTACACAGCTTAGAAATGTAGCTTTCTACTTCTCATTAAGCTGTTATGATGTCATTCGACGATTTTGTTGAAAAAGTTAGCATTAATCCAATCTTCTGCTTCACCCACATTAGGTGGAGCCTGGATGACCCAAGTGATCTCCATGATTTCCTCTGATCCATTTTCATGGTCTTCAGTCACAACAACTGTAAATTCAAAAGTTTCAGTCTGAATTTCATCTTCCCACTGAGAACAATCGCAGGTGTACTCTCCACTATAGTATTTGGTAGAGGAAAATGGAGTCTTTTCTATTGTAAACTTTCCTTTCATGGTTATTATTCTTCATCATTAAAGTGAACAGACACAGACACCAGTTCTCCCTGGTCGTCATAGTTGGCAAACACTGGATAAATTCCATCACCACAAGCAGTGCTGAAAGCAACAGCTACACCGTCATGTCCCAGCTTATAGTTAAGCTGACCATGTCCTTTGGCAGACAAGGTAGCTTTACAGCAAGCGTTGTAACTGAAATTGTGCATGGAATCAGGACTATCAAGTTCTTTCCATTCACCGGATGCTATTAGCTGGTTCATGGTTTGACCACCATATTTTGGAATTGGTGTATCATACTTAGCAAAGTCTACACGATACTGCAAAATATCACCTGTAGTTTTGTGCTGGTACTTTCTGATGTCCTGAAACTCTTCTTTTTCCCAATCAGAATCAATGTAGCAGGGATCACATAAAACAAGCTGACCTGAGTCAACTCCTACTACTCCAATTTGTACTTTTTTCATGTTGTTTTTTTTTTTAGGTTTTACTAATACTTTCAGATGAACCTGATAAAAAGCTCCATGTTTTAACAGATCAATTGGTAATAATTCATCATGTTTGTTTTCATCAGGTTCCATTACTTAGTTTTTTAAGTTCTTCAATTTCAACAAGCACCCTGTCCATCTTCTCAGAAATTTTCAGGTTTATTTTGTTTGTGCTGCCATGTACATAGCACTCACTTAAAGACCTATAAATAGATTGCAACTCTTTCATTTTTGCATTGTTTGCAGAAGTTTTTGGTTCTTCTTTGCGATTCTTGTAAATAATTTCTAAAGCGTCATCTAAAGAAAAATCCATTCCTTTTTCATGCAGCTTTGCAAAAACATCTTGAATGGTTGCTACAATTGTCAAATTGTCAATGTGAACCTCAGTCATTGCAAGAGCGATTCTTACAAACTCAGGCTTCAGGGTCTTTAATGGATATGTTGTTTTCATGTCGGTATTGAAGTTCTTTAGCAATAAGTTTTAAGTGCCACTCCGCACCACCAAACGCTAAAACAGCTGCCAAATGTTCATCAGTCATTTCAGCAAGTTTTACCCAGGTGAGTGGTTCTTTGCCACTTTTACCTCTTGAGCCACGTGTAGCATACTGTCTTACTTTTTCAAAAGGTTCATCTGCATATACAGTCAAAAGCTCAATTAATTCAAGATCTAATGCACCATGACGCAGATAGCTCATACCTCCATCAACAGAAGCATGATTAGGACAACCACAAGTATTGTAATCATGGCGATGACGACTCACAATTGTTTTTGAACAAACTTTGCATAAAACAGCGTTATACACAATCTGTCTTTCAGTTATTTCTTTACTCATAGGATCAGTTAAAAAATGTAACGAATGTAATTCCAAGGGATGATGCTTTCATGCAGCTTTCTAAAATCAGCAATGTAACCAGCTTTCAAAGAAGCTTTGTATCTTAGGTTTACACCTCCATATTGAGATACTTTATCTTCTTGTATCTCAGGGCGCCAGATAAGACTCTCACCGGCGGCATTGTTTTTAAGGTTTTGATGATGTCTTGCTGTGTTATGCGTAAGAAAAATAACTTCTGCTTTTACAGCAGGTTTGTACTCGTCTTTGACAGCATTGTTCAAGTCTTCAAATAATTTCTGATAGTTTTCAAGCCAGTTATCTGTGACGATTACTGGTGAAAAGTTCACATGTACATCATAACCTGCCTCAACAAACATGTTGATAGCATCAAGACGTTCTTGAATGCTTGATGTTTCAGGCTCAAGCACATCTGCATAGCATTGTGGCATTAAAGAAAACCTGATGCGTATTTTTTTCTGAGGATTGTATAACAACAGCTTCTTGTTCACATACTTGGTGGCAAAAGAACCCATAATTTTTTCGTTCATCTTGAAAAAATCAAATATCTGTTGCCAGTTGTGGTACTTCAGATGCAACGCAAAGTCTTCATTGCAAGAAATGTCGTAAGTGATCAGACTTTCATGTGTCTGATTAGGTTTTTCTACCTGAGCAAACCAGCTATGATTGTTGATAGCAGTGAGGATCTCTCCTGTGTTTTTGGCAATGTCTAAGCCAGTAGGCTTATGTCGCTTCATGTAACAGTAAACACATTGAAACAGGCATCCGTGCCCAAAGCTGGGTGAGATAAAGTCTGTGCTTCTGCCACTTTCTCTAATGAGCATGGATTTTCTGTCAATAATCTTCATGGTTTAATTTTCTTATTTCCCATTCAGTGTCTAGTGCCTGGTTATAACTGTAGTTTTTACTACATTTGCCACAGGTCAGGTGTTCATCATGGCGGATAGCCACGGTGTCTTCTTCAGTGATGTGCGGTTTACAATTGGTACAGTCACAAGCGTTTGGTGTCTTACAATGCGGACAGTAAAATGCTCCTTTCATAGCCAGCCAAGTTTTAAGTGTGCGATTTCTGTACGTTGACCGGTGTAACTCTGATAGTCATCCCAATCATCATTGCAGTGATACACCACAAATGCGTGGTAAGGGTCTTCTGGAAAAGACTTAATGATACCATGTTCTTTAGCTCCTTTGTGCACATATGTGACTTTGGTGCCTTCAGTCATTAATTGCATGATTGTGTGAGTCATAGAAACAAAGGGTCCAGCGCATTAACACTGGACCCTTGTTCTCTACTAATTAATTAACAGGTTTGTAAAGCATAGGTGCTTGACCGTATACAGGTAGCTTGCCATCCCAACGCTCAATCCATTGCTGTTTAAGCAACATTTCTGTAAGAGTGCGTTGTTTTAATGCATTAGCTTCTGCTTCTGCTTTAGCAGATGTCAAAAGTGCTTGTGCATTACCTTCAGCAGTAGCAACTTTAATTTTAGCTTGTGCTTCAGCAGATTTAACTTGGTTTTCAGCAGTAAGTGCTGCTTGAACTGCGTTGTTCTTAGCTTCAATAGCTTTCTTGAAAGTTTCTGGATACACAAGGTTAGAAGTAAACTGTGCCAAAACAAATCCTTCAGGATACAACTGTGACTCTAATACTTTACGCACTTTAACTTCAAACTGCTCACGATTAGAAATAAGTTCATCAGCAGTATAAGAGTTGGCTACAATACGAAAAGCGTCATACACAGCAGTTTTAAGAAATCCTTCTTCAATGGCGTCAAGAGTTAAGCGATACTTACCAAAAATATAAGGCACACGATCACGTTTGACAGCGTAGTTAACTATTGGAGAAACATGAAACTCTGAACCATCTTTTGAGTTAACAATAAATGACTCATCAGCAGCATCTTCACCGTTGTTTTTATACTCTTTATGCTGTACAAAAGTAGGAAACTCAATAATCTTTGTGCTGAAAGGATTGTAGAAGACCCATCCTGTAACTTCAGTAGCATCATCTACACCTTTACCATCTCCATAAAGATTTACTTTAACACCAACATGTCCTGCGTCAATACGCTCGCAACAAGACAAAGAAAATATCATTAGTAGCGCCGCAACAGATGATAATAAAGTTATTTTAGCTTGGTTCATTGTTTTTTGGTTTTTTGATATTGTTAATAACCTTTTGAAATACTGTCACAATTATCGTGGACAGTGCAATGACAAGGGATAAGGCTATAATAAAACCCATGTACACTGCTATATTGCTGTCTTGATTCATCAGCCAAAACGCAAGGCGTGATAGCTCCATAATGAGTGCAAAGACAAACAAATAGACAAAAATTTTAATATAAATGTTTTTGAATTGATTCATAAGCATTAGTAACAAACCCAGATGCAGAAGTTACTCTGCACCTGGTGTTCATTTTGTTAAAGAGTGACCCGTTCTTTGATAAGCTTGTCTACTTTGCGTGACATATAGTTGATCATGTCATTAGGTAGATTTTTGATGTCAGTCATCTTGATAAAGTAGTCAAACATTTGAGCTGAAGGCACTGATTCTTCAATAGCAATCTGAATTACCTGAAAACCTAAAGCCTGTGCTTTTTGAACTTTAGATTTGGTGTCTTCAATAGCAGATTTGCCACTGTAGCCTACAGCTGAAGGCTGACCATCTGAGAGTACAAACAACAAGCCCTGATTGGGTGTGTTTTTACGTACTCTTTTTGCAAAAGCAAGTATAGCGTCACCGTCGCGGTTGTTACCTCTTGCTTCAATAGATCCTAAGGAAAAAGGATCTGTGACATATCCTTTCTCACGGTAAACACGCAAGTAAGTGAGATGTGTAGAAGGTGTATCTGCAGTATGACCATACATGTACAAGTCTACATCAGGCATGTTTTTGAAAACTTCGTTAATGAATATGGCAGCTTGTCGTGCTTTGTCAATTTTGCTGCCTCCCATGGAGCCTGATTCATCAATCAATACGCCCACACAGATTTTATTTGTGGTGACGCGTCCCATTCTTTCATAGATAGTAGGGACGTTTTGAACAGCTTCTGCAATCTTGTTGGTATCAAGTCTACCAGAACGCATTGACTTCATTACAAAAGCCTGGTCTTTACTTTTTCTTGCAAAAAGCTTTTGAAGCACAGCAGCTTTAGTACCGTCTACTTTGTGCAACGCATTTTTGTATGCGCTGACATTAGTGTCAGCTTTTAAGAAGACTACAGTGCTGTCTTCAGCAAAACCTTCTTCATCATAATCTTTAGAATTAGGTATATGATGCGCGCCAGGTATCATGTCCTCAGTAAAATCTTCAAACTCTTTTGTGAAAGCTCCTTCTTTGTTACCTTCTTCAGCATTAATCAAAGATTTGATCATCTCTTTAGCTATCTCATCCAGGTCTGATTTACTCAGCTTTGGTTTTGATTTGCCAGAAGATGACCCACCGTCTTCTTCATCATCTCCTTCTCCAGGTGGAGGTGGTTCTTCGTCTTCGGTATATTTGACAATGATGTTGGTTAAAGAAGTAGCCATGCTAGCACATTCTGCAGTTGTATTAGGTATGCCGCCATACTTTTTCAAAAGACGTTCAATAGCTGTTACAGGCTTTTCAAATTCTTCAAGATCACTTTCAGAAATATTAGCAGGATAGCGTAACATTTTGACAATAAGATCCATCAAACGCTTTTGAGCAGGTTCTTCTTCCCCTACAACTGGTGCATTTTCATAGCGATGGTTCTTGAACTTTTGAACAAACTTAAGATAACCTGGCAGACGATCTGCAAGTTTTTTGTCAATACGTTCTGTATTCAACACAGTAAACAAAAGATCTTTTAGACCTACGTCTTTAGAGGTGTCTCTTGCTTTCATAGTCTGATAATACTCAGAAGTAGTCTGCATTGTGGCCAGTGCAGCATTTTGAATGGAAGCACCGTAAAACGCATCCAACAGCTCTGTGTCTTTGTCCAGGTAGTTTCCTTTCTTATCGCGCAACATGCTCAATGGAATTTGCACTGAAGGATTACGTGAATTTGCTTCTACGTTATTGGTGTATTCAAAGTCTTTAGGAACACCAATTACCCTGAATATAGAACCAATCATCTTAGCAGCTACTTTCAGAGAGTCGTTATTGCGGACAAAGAATGAGGAGTAAGAATCTCTGCCTCTGTCCCAGCTGAAAAATCTTTTAGAGTCATCAGCAAATGTGTAGGCATCTTCTGCCCTGCGGTTAAACCAGTCTCTTGACAGTTTACTCATGGTGTTTTAGTTTTAGGTTTTGTCTGACAAATAATAAACATTTGCGACATCAGGGTGTGAGCAACACAAATGTCACTCACAACCCTTTTGTCACAAACTCGCTGATCCTACAGCTTAAAACGCAGAAACGATAGACAATACCTTGCTGCGCTCACTCACACCAATGCTGTCTTCAAACAGCGGCATGATCGTGGCCAGCAATGCTTTGTCCACTTCAAAACCATCAGAGATAAGTGATGCAGCTTGCAAGGTGTGACGAACTGACACAGGAGTAGATAGTTCCTGTTCTTTGTACTGCTTGCGAATCTCATTAGAGACTCTGACAATAGCAGTAGCAGCCTTTTCGTCTACGCCGGTGCGCAGTTTTAGCACATTAATCTCATCACGCTCTGAAGGATAGCCCAGCTCTACAGGAAAGAACCTGTCAAGCAAAGCGCGATCAATACTATGGGTGCCAGAATACTCTGAACCCAGGTTTGCAGTAGCAAAGAACACAGTGTTTTCATGCACTGCAATCCTGCGCTCACCATCTTCACAAGCGATATCTACAGGCAAGTAACGTCGCTTGTCCAAGCATGGAAATAGGATATTATTAGCTGCAAGTGGAGAGCGGTTAAGCTCATCAAGCAGTACAATACCACCGCTCTGAATGTGAGAAACAAAAGGCGCTTGTTCAAACGAAGAGTGACCTTCCTTGTTTAGACGGTGTACACCTAACAGAGCGCTTTG
>Ga0315906_10002239_pt1 | contig 27508 bp, 21 predicted proteins | sample LakEriMetagenome_4_FD_203526 | JGI IMG/M metagenome (GOLD analysis project Ga0315906, IMG submission 203526) | Freshwater fungal communities from buoy surface, Lake Erie, Ohio, United States - Buoy 2 MA122 | ecosystem: Environmental > Aquatic > Freshwater > Lake > Lake biofilm | place: USA...
ATGCCGGCACTTCAAGTCCATTTCTGAAAGATTCGGAATCAAATGGTAATGCGGCATATCCGGCTCGCTCTTCAACTGATAAATCAATCACATCATCATAGAAGCCTGGAATTGTGATGCGACCATGTTCATCCTTAAGCTTTGAAATGATTTCACAGAGTGCATTGGCTGGATTCGTGATGCTGCCACCATAACTTCCTGAATGCAAATCTCTGTTCGGTCCTTGTACATGAATTTCCATATAGCAAAGTCCTCGCAACCCATAACATAAAGAGGGAAGACCGGGTCCATACAATGGAGTGTCAGAAACAACAACCGCATCGCAAGCCAAACGCTCTTTATTGTTTTCAATATAGTCCGGTAAATTGATGCTTCCTATTTCTTCTTCACCTTCGATGAGAATCTTGACATTAACGGGTAATGTTCCATCAATCGCCAATAATGCTTCTAAGGCTTTCAAATGAAGAAATACTTGCCCTTTATCATCGGTTGCGCCTCTTGCGAAGACTTTGCCATCTCTAAAGACAGGCGTAAATGGGGGATTCGTCCAAAGATCGAGGGGATCCACAGGTTGAACATCATAATGTCCATAAAACAAGACAGTCGGCTTATCCGGTCCTGCCTCACAATGCTCAGCATAAACAATCGGATGGCCCGGAGTTTCATGTAATTCAGCATTCTTGATACCGATGGATTGCAGATGCTGTATTAGCCATTCTCCACATGCACGGACATCGCCTGCATGTTCCGGAGCTGTGCTAATGCTGGGAAAAGTCAAAAATTCAGTCAATTCTCCAATGAAACGATCATGATGATGTTCGAGATATTCTTTGTGTGTCATACTTGATTTCCTTAATGGTTCAGGCAAAATTACGAATTCGGGGTATCATCATAATTATGAAAACAGGAAACTTGAAATTCATTGAGCGTGTTTAAGGTTTTTTGAAAATTTGGTGAATATCGCCAAATAGAATAGTTTTGATGGAAACTAACGAAACATTAGAAGTTTCTTAGGTATTACTGTCTGGATTTATCTATGATCGAAGACCAATTGGACAAAACCAAGGATGATCTCATAAGAGAGAGATTGCTATTGACCGCGATGCAAGAATTCATGCAATATGGATTCAGCCGGATATCGATGGACGATTTGGCGATACGCATGGGTATGAGTAAAAAAACGCTTTACAAATACTATCCATCAAAGGAAGAGCTTGTAAAGGCAGTCTTGGAAGTTAGAAAGCAAAGAGTTGGCGAGTTGATGTCATTCATCGAAACAAAAGTCCCTAAGCATGCATTTGGTGAAAAAATCGTCCAGGTTAGCCAAAAAGTAGCTGAATTCCTTTCTGAAATACAACCTCATGTAATGTTCGATTTGAAAAAGTCATTTCCACTCATCTTTGATGATTTTGATACGTTCAGAAAAGCAAGCATTGTAAAGGGATTTACCATTGCATTGAATGAAGGAAGAGCAAGCGGAGTGTTTCGAGATGATATTCCAATCGAACTCGCCGTACATATGCATTTGACATTGATTTCAACCATGATGAATCCCGAGTATTTATCATCTCAGCAATACACACCCCTTCAGGTATTTACTATGATTTTACGCTGTACCATGGAAGGCCTTTGCACAAATAAGGGTCGTTCTATAGTAGAAGCTTCATTATTCACCAAGCCAGTTTTATAATATGCATTACCACATCAAGAAGACTTGTCGAATTATCTTCATGACATTCTTTTTTCTTTATTATCCATGCATGAATGCCGATGCTCAAGACACTCGTTCATTGAGTTTGCAGGATGCCTTGGACATTGGACTGGGTAAGAGCAGAATGCTCTCGATAGGGAAAGAAAAGATTAAAGCCGCTGATGGGAAAGTTGATGAAATACAGGCATCTAGGCTTCCCGCATTAAAGTTTCAGACAGGTTATACCAGACTCAGTCAGGTGCCACCTTTTATTGTTTCGCTTCCGTTTCCTGGAACCACTCCATTTACGATTGCACCGGTGATTCTTGATAATTATGTCATGAAATTGAGTGCAGCACAACCTGTCTTCACAGGTTTTAAATTAGAGAATCTTGAGGAGTCTGCCGAGCTTGCCGCAAAAGCGGTACAATCAGACTATGACAAAGACAAAATCGAATTGATTGCAATGATCAAAACGCAGTATTGGGTATATGTGAAAGCCAGGCAATTCGTAAAAGTTGCAAAAGAAAATGTGGAAATGCTCAAAGCACATTTGAAAGATGTGGAGATTCTGAATAAGGCCGGAATGGCACAACAAAATGATATTCTCAAACTTCAAGTTCAAGTGTCCGAAGCTGAATATCGATTGCTCGAAGCAAGTAATCAAAAGCAATTAGCAATGATGGGATTGAATAATGCTCTAAGATTGCCCCTCACAACAAATCTTGAGACAACCGATAATCCTTCGGAAGAAGTAGTACAAATTCCCATTGATAAAATGCTCACGGATGCAATTGAATTCAGACCCGATGTCAAAGCATCGGACTTTCGAGTGAAGGCAAGTGCATCACAAGTGAAAGTTGCCGAGGCATCATGGTATCCACAAGTGAGTGTATTTGCTGAGTACAATTACAATAATCCAAATATGCGAATCGTGCCGGCAAGATCACAATTCGATGATACTTGGGCTGCCGGAATACAACTCACGATGGATGTTTGGAATTGGGGATTGAATTCCTCACAAACCCAACAGGCTGAAGCGCAATTGGCGCAAGCAATCGACGCAGATTTGCTGACAAAGGAGAGCATTCAAATAGAAGTGATGCAAGCATATACACTCATGAAACAGGCATCGGATAAAATACCTGTAACTGAAACTTCCATCAAACAAGCCGAAGAACAAGTTCGAACAATCAATCTTCGTTTCACCAATGGCAATGCGATCATGACAGATGTATTGGATGCTGAAACTGCTTTGTTTATGGCAAAAATGAATAAAGTGCAAGCAATCATCGATCTAGAAATAGCAAAAGTGAAATTGGAAAAATCAATTGGACATTCATTATAATCCGGATAGAGTAATCACCATGAAGAAAATTCTCATACCAACAACAATCATCGTCTTTCTTGCGATCATTATTGGTGTATTGGAGTATAACAAATCAAAGGCAGAACAAGCAATCGTCAAACAGACATTTGTTCAAAATGCTATTCCCGTGACAATTGCCGAAGCTGAAGTAATAGATCTCAGCAATGCGCTCACTTTGGTCGGCACCATCATGGCAGGAAGTGATGTGAATATCGTTGCAGAAGCAGGTGGTCGCATCTTACAATTGCATGCAAATCCAGGAGAATACAAATCAGCAGGTTCTGTAATTGCTGAAATTGATTCCGAAATGCGCAGAGCTTCCGTCATGAATGCACAAGCGGCTTATGATAAAGCAAAGACGGATTATGACAGAATGGAGAAAATGTTTAAAGAGGGCGTTGTGAATGCCATGCAAATGGATCAGGCACGATATGGATTTCAGGCGGCAGAAGCACAACTCATAATGTCCAAAAGACAATTGCGAGATACCAAAGTCACGACACCCATCAGCGGTATCATCAATGCAAGAATGGTGGATCAAGGTGCAACAGTTGGTATCAATGCAGTCATTGCAAATATCGTTGATATTTCCACTTTGAAAGTGAAAGTGAATGTCTCGGAAAAAGATGCATTTGCATTGAAAAATGGTGATAAGGTAATAGTCACAACTGATGTATATCCCGGAGTCGAATTTTCAGGTCAGGTCTCATCAATTGCTCCCAAAGCCGATGAAGCTCATACATACCCCGTTGAAATCCGCATGTCAAATTCAAAGCAATATCCATTAAAGGCAGGTATGTTTGGGAAAGTATCCTTCACAAGCATTGAAAAATCAGATGCATTGATCATACCAAGAAGTGCATTGATTGGAAGCATCAAAAATCCTAAAGTGTTTGTCATCAAAGATAGAAAAGCAGAATTGCGTGATGTACAAACTGGTGTGGATGCAGGAACAAAACTCGAGATTATTTCCGGTTTGCAAGCCGGAGAGTCAATCGTCACCAATGGACAAAACAATCTTCGTCCCGGATCGAAAGTCACCATTATCAATAAGAAGTAATTATCACAATGACAATCACCGAATTATCAATAAAAAGGCCGACACTTGTTGTTGTATTGTTTACAGTGCTCGGTATCTTGGGAGTTTTTGGCTATTCGCAATTGAAATATGAATTATTGCCAAAGATCAGTCCTCCGGTTGTGGTTATCACAACAATTTATCCGGGTGCTTCGCCTCAAGAAGTAGAAAATGGCATCACGAAATATATCGAGGATGCTGTTTCTTCACTCGATAAAGTGACGGCAGTGCGTTCAACATCAGCTGAAGCGATTTCAGTTGTAACTGTTGAACTCACGCAATCGGCAAAGGTGGATATTGCCCTGCAAGATGCGCAAAGAAAAGTGAATGCCGCACAGCAATTGCTTCCCAAGGATGCCAGAACCCCGGTTCTGTCGAAAATAGCTCTTGATGAAATACCTGTTTTGCGTGTTGGTGCAACAAGTACCATGAACACGCGTGAGTTTTATCAATTCATGAAGGATAAAATTCAGCCAGCATTATCAAAAGTAGAAGGCGTTGGAAATATCACTTTGCTTGGTGGTGAGGAAAGAGAAATCAAAGTCAATGTTGATATTGAGAAAGTTCGCGGCTATGGTCTAGGACTCAATCAAATAGCGGGAATGATCAAGGCATCAAATTTGGATTTTCCAACAGGAAAAATCAAGGATAGTGATGGACAATTCATAGTTCGTTTGGCGGGAAAATTCTCAACAATAGAGCAAATAGAGAATATTATCATCGGTAGATCAAAATCGGGTGGTGATATCAAATTGAAGGATATATCAGAAATCGAGGATGGTCGTAAAGAGTATGCATCCATCAGTAGATTGAATGGAATCACCACTATTGCCGTTCTCGTGCAAAAACAAAGTGATGCCAATTCTGTGGATGTCAGCAAGAAAATACGCGCTCAAATGAAGAGTCTCGAAGAACAATATGCCGAAAAGAAACTCACATTCACCATTGCCCAAGATGGATCTCAGTTTACGATTGAAGCTGCCGATGCAGTGAAATTCGATCTCATCATTGCAATCATACTAGTAGCTGCAGTGATGTTTATCTTTCTGCATTCACTTCGCAATTCGCTTATAGTCATGATTGCCATTCCGGCTTCTCTTCTGACCACCATCTTTGCGATGTACATGCTCAATTATTCCTTCAACTTAATGACACTCCTTGCGATGTCACTCGTGATCGGAATTCTCGTAGATGATTCAATCGTGGTCTTGGAGAATATTTACAGACATCTTGAAATGGGGAAAGACAAGATTACCGCTTCCATTGAAGGTAGAAATGAAATTGGTTTTGCTGCTTTGTCCATAACTCTTGTGGATGTCGTGGTATTCGTTCCACTATCGGTTGTCGGTGGTTTGGTTGGTAATATCATGCGTGAATTTGCCGTGGTAGTATTCACCTCCACTCTCATGAGTTTGCTTGTTTCATTTACCATCACACCAGCTCTTGCCTCAAGACTTGCAAAACTTGAACATCTTTCGCCTGATTCGCTCATGGGCAGACTTGCATTGATGTTTGAACGATTCTTTGATAAGATTACGGGTCAATATGAACAAGTACTTGAATGGGCATTAAGAAAGCGATTGAGTAGAATGATTGTCATTATAGGATCTTTCTTGGCAATCATCGGTGGCATGGCTCTGGTACCTCTTGGATATATCGGTGCTGAGTTCATTTCTCAATCAGATCGTGGTGAATTTGCAGTAACTGTAGATATGCCTCCACAATACTCCGTTGAAGAAACAAATTATACGGCTCTATACATCGAAGAATTATTGAGAAGCTTTCCTGAGACAGATCGTATCTTTACTTCTGTTGGAGTTTCCAATGAAGGATTTATAGGACAAAACTCCAATAATTCCGCAGAATTCAATGTTACATTAAAATCCGCAAAACAAAGACAGCGTTCGACCGATGAAATAGGAATGTTGATGAAAGAGAAAATCTCCACTATTCCCGGCGCAAAAGTAAGAGTGAATCCAATTGGTATTTTTGGTACTGCAAATCAAACGCCAATCCAAATCGTGGTGAATGGAACGAGTTTTGAGGAAGTCTATGCTTCTGCTTCAAAACTTGCGAATGTTGCAAGATCCATAAAAGGAGCTCAGGATGTACGATTGAGCGTTGATGATGGAAAACCCGAATCCAGAATTGAAATTGATCGTGATAAATTGGCTGCATTTGGTTTGACCATCGGTGAAATCGGGAATTCATTGCAGATTGCTCTAACCGGTGACAATTCCGCGAAATACCGTGATGGAAATACTGAATATGATATGCGCATTTTCCTTGATGAGTATGATCGTTCGGAAACCGAGAAATTACTACGCTTGCCATTTGTCAATGCAAGAGGACAACAAGTTGAATTGCAACAATTCGCCTCGATTGTACCCGCTAGTGGTCCAACCAAATTGCAAAGAGAAAATCGAAATACTGCGATAACTGTATTTTCTCAAGCTGTTGGTAGACCTTCCGGAAATATCGTTGCAGATATTCAAAAAGGAATGGAAAAAGAACAATTACCAGCGGGTGTTGCCATATCATATCTCGGAGATCAAAAGAATATGCAGGAATCATTCGTGAGTCTCGGACTTGCACTTGGCGCTGCAATTCTGTTCGTATATTTGATCATGGTTGCTCTATATGATTCATATATCTATCCATTTGTTGTATTGTTCTCCATACCGGTTGCATTTGTGGGAGCTTTGCTCGCGATGGCATTAAATATGAAAGCATTGGGAATCTTTCCAATTTTGGGTATCATCATGATGATTGGATTGGTGGCGAAAAATGCGATTTTGCTCGTGGATAGAGCCAATCAAAATCGACTAGATGGTTTGTCGATCATGGAATCACTTTTGGACTCAGGCCGTACCAGATTGCGACCCATCCTCATGACTACAGTTGCAATGGTATTGGGAATGCTTCCGATTGCAATATCGAAAAGTTCAGGAGCCGAATGGAAAACCGGATTGGCATGGGCCATCATTGGAGGTTTGACAAGCTCGCTTCTCCTTACATTGGTCTTGGTTCCGGTGATTTATCATATCGTGGAATCCATGAAAGACAAAAGGGCAAAGAAGAAATTAAATAGATCAGATCTTCAACATGCTCAAGGGAATGAAGGATTTACCTCATGATATTGCATGTGATCACAGGAATGCTCTGTTTATTCTTATTCGGAAGAATGCTCTTTCTATTCAAAGCGTTGGGAGACAAAGAGAAAGAAAATTCTCCCATTTTGAAAGAGTTGCTCACTTTACTTGGACTGACGGCATTATTGCCATTCATACTATCTTTATTCGCACATTGAAGAAATTTATTTATACATATCTGACAATGGGATGCATCATATTTGTGAATGCATCCCATCTTGCATTCGGGGAAATGCAAGATCAAGTTTCCTTTCTTTTGATGAAGCAATTGAGAATGCCGATTGCTCAAGCATATTTGACTGATGTCATATTGCCAATGGAGTATATCCAAAATCAATGGAAAGCCGGATATCATATTGCAGGAATATCTCATGGAGATCAAGGATATGCCATCATCATGAATGGTGGATTGATTCCACAGAAAATCATATCATCCGATACTTTTCCGAGCACTCAATTGCGTGACTATATGGCAATGGGTTTTCGCATGACTTCGATTTCAGCACATGCAGGAAAATGGGATATCATAATGTCACTCGAAAACGGAGTATACTCTCAAGTTATAACCACTCACACACAATTCCCTGCAAAGCATATTCAAGAATATTGGGAGAAAGGATATCGCATCGCATGCATTGAGTTTGGGAATGGATTATGGACTCTTGGCATGAATAGGGCAATGTTTACGCAATCCCAATCCTATGTCACCACTGATTCTATTCCCGAGAGAATTACTTCTCTCATGAAAGGACTCGCCATAAGATCTTGCTTGAATATTCAAGGTAAATATTTCATTGTAGGAGAAGGCGGAGATGATGGCGCGCCGTATTTGTTTCTCTCAAAAGATTCAATCCGAAAGGAGTTGATAGATACAGCTTGGCAAATGCGTTATGCTCTTTTGGTATTTCAAATGGAGAGAAAACCAGTCAGATATATGATTCCTGAGCATCTATTGAAAGAACATTTCATTGAATCATTGGATTTAACATCGCTGCCATCGGATTCAATGCGACATGAAGAATTCGATACACATATTCTGATATGCAAGGATCATGGTAGCGCACCAATCGCAATGCGAAGAAGAGCTCAATCCTATTTATTGAGAAAAGACACTACTTCAGCGATTGATGTTTATGTTCGATATCGAGAACTCATTCCGAAACATCGAGCATGGATTGATTCTTCAATTGCATTGCTCACCATGCCTAACCAACCATTGGAAATCATCAATATCGGACAACCCATCAATACAAATGGATCCGAATGGGATCCCGTTCCATCACCCGATGGAAAATCATTATTTCTCTCCGTGAGAGATCGAATTGGTGGAGAGGGAAGACAAGATGTATTTGTATCCGAACGAATAGATTCACTTCCGGGATCTCCATGGGGGAATCCAAAAAGTATTGGACAAGGCGTGAATTCTGCCCAAGGTGAAGAAACAATAGACAATGTTTCAACCGATGGCAATACAATCCTCTTATCCGGAACATTCCCCGGATCATATGGAAAATTTGATATTTACACAGCAGAAAGAACTTCATTTGGTTGGGATAATCTCAGACAAATGCCTCGCCCAATCAATTCAGAATTTCATGATGAAAGTGGATGCTTTAGTTCTGATGGAAGAGTCATATTATTCAGTTCTGAAAGACCCGGTGGAATCGGCGAAATAGCAGTACCCATGAATTATCGTTATGCGGATGGAACACATGGCAATATGGATTTATGGGCTTGCATCAAAACCGATACAGGATGGAGTGAACCAATCAATCTAGGACCAAATGTCAATACGCCATTTGCCGAACGCTCACTGTTTCTACATCCTGATGGTAGGACTTTATATTTCTCAAGCAATGGACATCCCGGACTTGGCGGTTTGGATGTCTATAAGTCATATAGGGTAAATGAAGATACTTGGACTGAATGGACGATTCCTCAAAACTTGGGTCGCTCCATAAATACACTGGATGATGATTTCAGTTATAAAATCACGGTGAATGGTGATACTGCCTATTATGCAGCTCAAGATGCTCCGGGAGGCTTTGGACAATGGGATGTTTATAGAGTGATACTCCCAAAAGATGTAAGACCTCAACCCATTGCATCCATTTCAGGAAAAGTTATTTCAAAGAAAGATGGACTTCCAATTCCGGCAACTATCATTTGGGAAGATTTAAACACCGGAAAAACTGTCGGTTCATCCAGAATCAATCCGATTGATGGTTCCTATTTCATCGTTCTTCCACTCGGAAAAAAATATGGATATTATGCCAGTTCTCCGGGCTACTTTCCGGCATCATCAAATATTGACTTGCGAAAAAACACGAAATCATTGACAAAGAAACAAATCATCGAATTGTCTAAAATGCCTGATGAACAAGCAAAAGAAGTCACTATTGAATTGACCAATGTCTTCTTTGCCTTCCTTTCTTCCGAACTCTTGAAAGATTCATATCCTGAATTGCAAAGATTGGCTGATATCATCAAAGAAAGGAAATATCAAAATATCCTTATAGCCGGTCATACTGATGATAGAGGATCTGATGCATTCAATAATGATCTTTCGCAAAAAAGGGCAGAAGCCGTGAAAAAACATCTCATTAGTTTGGGAATTACATCAGAATATCTAAAAACACAAGGATTTGGAAAGAAAAAACCACGATATATTGGGAAAACCGAGGAAGAGAGAGCGGGCAATAGAAGAGTGGAAGTAACCATAATCAAAGAATAAAGCCCTAAAATTGAATATCTTTGTGACTGATTATCATCCATTTGAGCTTCAATGTCCTTCTTCTCACTGCAACATACTGATCAACATAGCCGAGCAAGAGCCGGTGTCATGACAACAGATCATGGTCAAATTGAAACACCGATCTTCATGCCGGTTGGAACTGTTGGATCTGTCAAAGCCATTGAGCAAAGAGAACTCATTGAAATTGGTGCTCAAATCATTCTTGGAAATACCTATCATTTATATCTTCGACCAGGTGAAGATGTATTGAGTCATTTCGGCGGACATCATCGCTTCATTTCATGGCCCCTGCCGATTCTTACCGATTCGGGTGGATATCAAGTGTTTTCACTCAAAGAATTACGAAAGATAACTGAACAAGGCGTTGAATTCAGATCTCATATTGATGGCTCAAAACATTTCTTTTCTCCGGAACGAGTGATTGAAATACAGCGTTGTATCGGCAGTGATATTATGATGGTTTTGGATGAATGCACTTCATTTCCTGCAACTCATGAAGAAGCAAAAACTTCGATGGATTTGACTCTTCGATGGGCAAAAAGAAATAAGGATGCTTTTGACAATAGCATGCCCAGATATGGTCATCAGCAATTTCTCTTTGGGATTGGTCAAGGAAGCACATATAAAGACCTTCGCAAAGATTGCATGAATCAATTGATTGATTTGGATTTTGATGGATATGCAATTGGTGGTTTGGCTGTTGGTGAACCCTCTTTCGATATGTATGACATCATTGATCACTCAACGAATGAGATGCCAATTGACAAGCCGCGATATCTAATGGGAGTCGGCACTCCTGAGAATATTCTCACTGCGATTGAAATGGGAGTAGATATGTTCGACTGTGTGATGCCTACAAGAAATGCACGCAATGGAACGATTTTCACCACTCGCGGAAGAATGAATGTTCGTAATCTGAAAAACAAATTCAGTGATGAGCCAATCGATCCGGGTTTGGACTTATATGCATCGCAAGAATTCTCACTTGGCTATTTGAGACATCTTTTTACGGTTGGAGAAATTGTAGGTTTGCAACTCGCAACATTGCAAAATCTAGGATTCTATATGTGGCTGGTTCGCGAAGCCAGAAAGCATATTTTGGACAATACATATTCGCAATGGAAATCTTCCATACTTGAAATCATACGATAATTTTTAAACATTTAAGGTAAAGACAATGCCATTTTTCCCAGTTGAAGTATTTGCACAAGGCGCCCAAGCAGGAAATGCAGATCCCATTTCACAATTGCTCACTTCACTTCTTCCGATGGCCGCCATTTTTGCGGTTTTCTATTTTCTCATGATTCGTCCGCAAAGAAAACGCCATAATGATCATATGAAACTGATTTCAGAACTCAAGAAGGGCGATAAAGTGGTCACTTCCGCAGGTATTCACGGCATCGTGGATTCCGTTGATGAATCAGGTATCATCAAATTGAAGATTGCTGACACAACAATCATCAAGATTGACAAGGTTGCAATTTCTCAGGTAAATACTCAATAATCCATGAAAAACACTTTTGATTCCATAGAGCAAGCAATCGAAGATTTGAAAGCAGGCAAAGTTGTTGTCGTGCTTGATGATGAAGATCGTGAAAATGAAGGCGATGTGATTTGTGCTGCAGAGTTTTGTACTCCGGAGCTTGTCAATTTCATGGCATCTCAGGCAAAAGGATTGATCTGTGTGGCAATGCCTCCTGAAAAAGCACTTGCATTGGATCTTGCTCCAATGGTTCCGGATAATACCGCATTGCATGGTACAAAATTCACAGTCTCTATTGACTATCTTCATGGTACTAGCTCAGGAATTTCTGCAAGTGATCGTTCGGCTACAATCAAAGCATTGGTACAAGATGATATCAAGCCTGAAGATTTTGGAAGACCCGGACATATATTCCCATTGATAGCAGTCGAAGAGGGCGTACTGAGGAGAGCAGGTCATACTGAAGCAGTAGTTGATCTCATGAAACTCGGAAATCTCAAGTCAGTGGGCGTTCTATGCGAAATCCTGGCCGAAGATGGCACGATGATGAGAACTCCTCAATTGATGGAATTTTCAGAAAAGAATGGGCTTTCAATCATTACGGTGAAAGACCTCATTAAATATCGATTGAATAAAGAACAATTAGTCGAGCCGGTCGCTGAAGCACAATTGCCAACTGAATTCGGGAATTTTACGCTTAAGGTATTTGCCAATACCGTTGATGGAAAAGAACATGTGGCACTTGTAAAAGGTACTTGGAATGAGGATGAACCTGTCTTGGTTCGTGTTCATAGTGAATGTCTGACCGGTGATATTTTTCACTCACTTCGTTGCGACTGCGGTCCGCAATTGTCTGCCGCTCTTTCAATGATTGAACAAGCAGAGAAAGGCGTATTGCTGTATATGCGACAAGAGGGAAGAGGAATCGGACTTGTCAATAAAGTGAAGGCATATTCTTTGCAAGAAAAAGGTCTTGATACTGTTGAGGCAAATGTTCAATTGGGCTTTCAGCCGGATCCTAGAGATTATGGCATCGGTGCACAGATACTTGCTTCGCTTGGTATCAGAAAGATGCGCTTGATGACGAATAATCCTACAAAAAGAGTCGGACTTGAAAGTTATGGACTTGAAGTGATTGAGCGTGTTCCCATAGAAATGCAACCTAATCCAGTGAATCGGGAATATTTAGAGACAAAAAAGGTAAAAATGGGTCATTTATTGACTCATCTTTGATGTTTTGCCATCTCCCATAAATTCGATACTTTTGTTGCGTACTGAAAATGTACGCCTCGAGACAAAGTCGTTATGAAGATAACGGCTTTGTCTTTTTTTGCTATAATATACTCTCTTTGGAGAAATCCATGTCATCCGGTCCAGTATACATGACCCGCGAAGGTGTTGCGAAAATTGAAGATGAAATAAAGCAACTCAAGGGAAAGGGAAGAAAGGAAATTGCCGAGAAGATTGCTTATGCACGCTCACATGGTGATTTGTCTGAGAATGCCGATTATGATGCCGCAAAGCATGAGCAGGAATTGCTTGAGATGCGCATTTCAAGATTGGAATCCACTCTGATTAAAGTACAGGTCATTGACCCGAAGGACCTTCCTGATGATAAAATTTATATTCTTTCCAAAGTGAAACTCAAAAATAATAATACCGGTAAAACGGTGGAATATACATTGGTAAGCGCCGAAGAAGCAGATTTTCAAGCCAATAAATTGGCAGTTTCTTCTCCTTTGGGTAAGGCTTTGCTCGGAAAGACAATCGGCGATACCGTCATAACAAAGGTCCCTGCCGGTGATATCGTATATGAAATTCTTGAGATTGGAAAAATTGACTGAGTTAAACCTTATGTTATGAAGCATTGTCTAATTCCCGTGATTTCGCATGGGAATTTTTTTTTGTCGGAGATTGAGTGAAGCCTGAACAAGACATATTACATCTACTTGAAAAAGGTAAATCTCATGAGGCTATGTCCATTATGATGTCGAATTATAAACGATTCGTGCATTCAACGGCAATGCGATATCTGAAAGATGATGATGATGCGAAGGATCTGACTCAAGAAGTATTCATCAAAGCATATAATTCCCTTGATTATTTTCGAGGTGATTCCAAGATTCAGACTTGGCTCTATGCAATAACGAGAAATCTATGTTTGAATGCACTCGACAAAAAGAAAAGAAAAGGGAATATTGTTCAGATGGATACTCTGGAAATATCTTCAGATGAGCGATCAGATAGACTTGTGAATGAATCTGAGTTTTCTCATTTCTTTAAACAATGTATGTCCATTTTACCTGAAAAACAGAGAGAAACATTCATACTTCGACACGTAGAAGAATTGTCCTATGAAGAAATTTCGGAAATGCTTGGTACCAGCATTGGTGGACTAAAAGCAAATTATTTTCAAGCAGTGCAAAAATTATCTCAATATCTTTCTTCCAAAAAAGAAGGGAATATACAATGAATAATCATGAACGAATATCGCAGATGATTCCCGAATATATTAATGGGACATTATCTCAGGCCGACACACATATTGTTGAAGAAGCCCTGGCTTCTTCTGATGACTTGCAACATAAACATGATGAATATGTAGATGTTTTTAATGCTTTGAAGAAAGAAGATATTATTCAATTGATGAATGATGAGGTTGAATCCGTAGATGTGATCCTTCCTTTCAAAGTAAAGAGGAAGATGTTTATCCCAAAGATTATGATCGGAACCACAACTTCAATAGCAGCTAGTTTATTGCTTTGGATTGGTATAAATGAGAAAACACCTATCAATGTTGAAAAGAGTGAAATCATGAAAATACCATCTATTGAATTGGCTGAGACAATTGATGAATATACTCCTTTGGAACTACAATCTGAGGATGTGGAAGAAGTGATATTGGATGAAATCCTTACAGTATATGTAAGTGATATCGAATCAGGAAAAGAGATCAATCCATTACTTGAAAAAGAAATCACAAATTATCTTTTGCAGGAGAATGCAGATGAAGAAGTATTATAAGCTCATTGGCTTGCTTTCACTTTTCATGTTCTTCAGTATTACTTCGGTTCGTGGACAAAATCCGGAAAAAATGCGCGAGAGATTAAAGGCTTACAAAAAGATCATGTTGATGGAAAAACTCAATATGAATGAGGAACAATCTATTAAGTTTTTTTCTCGTTATGTTGAGCATGAAGAATTCATAAAAAAAGCAAAAATTGAAATGGATCAAGCTGTGGATATGCTTGAGCAAGGAGTGGAATCAGGGAAGGGAGACAATGAAAAGACAATTCAATTGGTCTTTGAGAAAGACATTGCATTGAAAAAAGTCATCATTGAAAGAATCAAAGCAATGAAGAATATACTCAGTGAGAAGCAATATGGGAAATATATAGTCATTGAATATAAACTACTCGATGATGTCAAAAAGGCTATCAAGAATAGAAGAAAGTAATACCTTGATACAAATGAAAAATGCTCGAAAAGCATTGAGAATGTGATTCTCTTTTCTTTTCGAGCATTTTCTATTTCTAGTATTTTCTTCTTGGTGGCTTCATGCCTGATGATGAGTCGGATTTACCTTTATATTTCTTTTTATCTTTTGAATCAAAAGAAGGTTTTCCTCCGAACTTCCTGTCTCTACTTACACCTCTGTCCGAAAAAGACTCACCATCGCGTTTTTTGTAACCACCGGAATCACCATCGCGTTTCCTGAATCCACGGGAATCACCTTCGCGCTTTCTGAATCCACCGGAATCACCATCGCGTTTTCTGAATCCACCAGAATCGCCTTCACGTTTTCTGAATCCGCCGGAATCACCATCGCGTTTTTTGTAACCGCCGGAATCACCATCGCGTTTTCTGTATCCGCCGGAATCACCATCGCGTTTTTGGTATCCGCCGGATTCACCATCGCGTTTTCTGAATCCACCAGAATCTCCATCGCGTTTTTTGTATCCGCCGGAATCACCATCGCGTTTTTGGTATCCGCCGGAATCACCATCGCGTTTTCTGAATCCACCAGAATCTCCATCGCGTTTTTTGTATCCGCCGGAATCACCATCGCGTTTTCTGAATCCACCAGAATCTCCATCGCGTTTTTTGTATCCACCGGAATCTCCATCGCGTTTTTTGTATCCACCGGAATCGCCTTCGCGTTTTCTAAATCCACCGGAATCACCATCGCGTTTTCTGAATCCACCGGAATCACCATCGCGTTTTTTGAATCCACCGGAATCACCATCGCGTTTTTTGTAACCGCCGGAATCACCATCGCGTTTTTTGTAACCGCCGGAATCACCATCGCGTTTCCTGAATCCACCGGAATCTCCATCGCGTTTTTTGTATCCACCGGAATCACCTTCGCGTTTTCTGTAGCCGCCGGAATCACCTTCGCGTTTTCTGTAGCCGCCGGAATCACCTTCGCGTTTTTTGTAGCCGCCGGAATCACCTTCGCGCTTTCTATAACCGCCGGAATCGCCTTCGCGTTTTTTAAAATCGCCCGATTCTTCATCATTATTGATATAGTTATCTGACTCTTCTTTGTGGATATCGATATCTTGCTTTATAGGCAAAGAATCTTCATCAGCTTCAAAAATCTCATCATGAATTTCTTCTGAAACTTTCATCTTTTTGGAATCACTGATAGCAATGCGTTCTTTTTTCTTTTCGAAATTTGACAATACGCTAAGAAGTGTTCTTCCGGGATGCCCCTCAAACACAATCACGAATTCACCCTTGAATGGAGTATCGGTGAATACTTGATGAAGTTCTGAAAATGTGCCATAATGATGATGTTCAAAAGACATTGTCAGATTACATCCGATATAAGCTTTCCGTTCGGGCATTACTTTTGCAGCTGCATCAAGGAGAGGTTTCAGGCGATAGGGAGTTTCAAGAAGCACAGTGGTCCTTGGTTCCAAGGAAAGTGCTTGCATTTCCATTAATCTATCTTCTGTTGTTCTGCTCAAGAAGCCAGCGCAGGTAAACACATCAGATGTAAAACCACTTCGCACAAGTGCTGTCATGATTGAACTTGGACCCGGAACTACGACGATATTAATATTCGCATCTAGTGCCAGATTCAAAAAGTATCTACCCGGATCGGCAAAGATGGGAGTGCCTGCATCAGAAATCAAAGCGAATGTTTCTCCATTTTGGAGTCTTTCGATCAATTGAGGAGCATATTCATCCTCATTATGCTCATTGAGTTGTTCGAGATTTGCACTGAAGTTATGTCTTTTGGCAAGCAATGCTCCAATTTTCTCTTCTTCACAAATAACTGTATCCACTTTCTTCAGTACTTTCAAAGCACGAAGTGAGATGTCATCCTCATTACCAATTGGTGTTGAAACGATGTATAATACTGCCTGTTCTTGCTTCTTCCGCATTAAAATCCTGTATGGAGTATGAGTGATGATGAATACTGTGTTGAATAGATTGTCAACATTCGCATTGCATTAGGTATATCATGTTGAATGGAAATGGTTGCATTCAAACCATCCCATTGTATGTTTTGTGTGTAGTCTTGCAATTCTTTCCCTTGCATGTCAAAGAGTTTCACAATGCATTGCTCTCTTTTTGGAAGTGAAAAAGTAATCACTTGTTTTCTTGATTCAAGGGCAGGGTTAGGGAATGCATTGACCGATGGAGTAATCACATATTCAGAAATTGAACTTGCATTTCCTTGAGTTGAAATAGGAATCGACAAAGTTGGAATACCGTCTGCAAAACGAAGTCTGAGTAGCGTTGCCGACTCAACTGGAGATTTCACCATAAGTGAAATATATTGCATTGTACCGTGTTTTATGATGCTATCAAAAGGTAAGACCCTTGCATTGGAAATGGCTGGTCTGAATTCCGTGGAATTGATTTTCAATGATTGATTCCCTTTATTGATCACAGGAATGCGCATAAGCATTGAGTCGCCGGAAATAATTTGTGCAAATACACCAAGTGAATCCGTTACCGGTTCGGGATATAATGGAAAATCAGGTTGCGTTGAGAGTCTGAACATGCGATCGATCATATTGGGATGAGCGATATATGGATTCATTCTTTTCTGAACGGAAGCGATAGATAGTCCACGACTTCTTTCTCTTTCATCAACAGGATCTTGCTTATTCCATGTTCTGATGATGGTTTCCATATTGGTTAGAAAACCACTTTGGTCAAAGCTACCTTTACGATTGCCATAACGAGTGGCGAAATACAAAATGCCTCGAGCAATATTGCCTTTCATGATGTCTCGTGGTTCAAATACTGTATCGGCAGAGGATTGTGGAAGTCCTAATTTAGAGCCACCGGATTCCCATGAAATGGAACGAGAAACTATGCCAAATGGATGATTTGATCTTTTTTCATTTGCTTTTGAGTCAGTAGGGTACAAATGAAAAATATCAGATCTGGCAGGTTCTTTGTCGGCTCCTTTGCTTTGTGGCCAAGAGTGTTCGGTATTGAATACACTTGCATTTGGAATGCCGTTTGTTTGAATCTTGCGTCCTGTATAAGCGCATTCCACAGTCCCATTCACATTATCTGCTTTTGAGAACATATGTTGTCTTGCATCGGTATATGTAAACATGAGCGCCTGATTCAGATATGTATTAAGTGCATTGTATAATGCCTGACCTTCCAAGTCTTGCGTGAATGCAAATTCTGTTTCAGAATACTCGGCTCTTCCTTTGAGTTTTACAGCCAATGAATAGCGCGTCTCGGGACAAGTGACTCGAAATAGTAGATGACCAATATGCGTGATATTATGCGGGGTTTTGAATGATAGAGGTATTTCTTGTTTTTGACCCGGCTGAATGGTTATGGAACCGGATTGCAAAACTGAAAACACAGGCCAACGAGAATATGTGAAAACGGTATCTATTCTAATCGATGAACTTGAGATATTGGTAATTGTAATAATCTTAATGCTTTCATCACCCGTCAATACAGTACCAAAATCAATTGAGTCTGCTGAAAATGTGATCCTACAGGGTATTTCACTTGCAATCATTGATTGAAAATGATGCATTCCAATAATAATGAGTAATGTTAAGACTATAATTTTCATAAAGGTAAATTTCCTTCCATTACTTTCCATGTATCTCTGATTGCTTGTGCAATTTCGGAAAATTCACATGAATACCCGAAACATTCCGATAAGCAGGTAGAATGTGAAACAATGTTCTGCTTCATGTTTGATTGTTCTTTCTGATCATTTGTGAGTAGCTTCACGATATCCAAATATGATTGATCCAAGGGAAGAGAACCATGTTGAAGAAGCACTCCGTCAAATACTCTTTGAGCACTTCCCATTAGTTTTTTGCCATTGCATGTGAGTTCGTATCTTGCAGAAGAAGAGAAACATGCAGAAGAAATTTGAAGATTATAATGCTCGTGGAAATCTGCATTGGATTTCGCAAAATCCAGATTCTGAAGTCCAATGGCATTGAGAGCTCTCAAAAAAAATGAATGAATTTCTCTGTATGCATTTCTCGCAATATCCATCGAGTCACAAGGCATTACAATACAATAAGTCAATTCATTGGCATGTAAAACTGCTCTTCCACCGGTGGGCCTTCTGACAATTGGAATATCGAGCGATGCACAATTGACTTCAATTTCGCGGGAAATCACTTGATTTTTTCCTAGAGACAAAGTTGGCTTATCCCATCCATAGATTCGAAAATGACCGGTGAAATCTTGTTTGTTTCGCAAAGCAAGTGACATTGTCTCGGCCTGCGTGAAGTCCAAGATCATATTTTGATCGCCAGACAAAAATCCGCTCTCCATGAAAGTCCATTTCATGATTCGTCTTCAATATTGTCCAAACTATTTATTATTTCACGACATATTATTTCATCTCGATGCAATTGTTCTTTCAATTGATCGAGTGATGCAAATGCTTGTTCCTCTCGGATATATTTCAAGAACCAAATAACCAATTGTGTATCATACAAATCTTCATTTACATCAAAGAAATGTACTTCGAGAGATATTTGATCAGTGATTTCTACTGTTGGTCTATTCCCGATATTTGCCATACCATAAACAGTTCTGCCATTAATGTCTGTCGAAACGAAATACACCCCTTTTCTGGGGAATAACTTGTATGGAATCGCAGGTTTGACATTTGCCGTTGGAAAGCCGATTGTTCTTCCTCTTTGATCACCTTTTTTGACAATGCCTTCAATGAAGTAGGGATGACCAAGCATATCAAATGCTTCGGGTAAATTACCATCTGAAAGTGCTTTGCGAATCTCTGTACTGCTCACTGTTTTATGATCAATGACATATGGCTCGATAGGATGTACGGTGAACTGTAATTCTTCAGAAAGTGCATGAAGCGTATTTGCTCCTCCTTCACGCGCTTTACCGAATCCATGATCATAGCCTATGAAGATGTCTGAGAAACCAATCTTTTCATGAATATATGTTCTAATGAATTCATCGGATGAAGTCTGTGCGAATTCCTTGGTGAATGGGATAATCACCACCATGTCAATCCCATACGATTCTAGTAATTGCAATCGCTCGGAAATATCACTCAGCAAAGTTATTGGGGGTTTGTCTTTTCTTGGAATGACAGTTTGAGGATGCGGATCAAAAGTAACTATGACTGTTCGTGCATCTTTCTTCTTTTGCTTTAAAGTCAACATGGATTCAATGATGAACTGATGCCCTTTATGCACTCCGTCAAATGTTCCAACAGTGATGATAGTGTTATTGTCATGCGGAATTGCATCATGTAATGTAAAAACTTCCATCATTCCGCCGAAATATGTAATGATTGAAACTCTTCTGCTTGCATCACATGCATAGCTTGCTCAAATTCTTTAATATTCAAGGAATCTTCCACTGAAAAATCACCACTTGAAATTCGTCTGAGTGCTGTCAAATATCCGACAGTACCTAATTTTTCAGCGATATCCCTTGCAAGCGATCTTATATAGGTACCTTTCGAACAGTGTACGGTAATCGTTAACTGAATTCCATCAAATGCATCTAAAGTTATATACTCTATATGAATGTCTCTAGGCTCAATCTCAACTTGAATGCCCTTCCTTGCTTTATGATAAAGTGGTATTCCATTCTTCTTGAGTGCGGAATACATTGGTGGAATCTGTTTTGTATAACCGATAAATGAATTCAATACTTCTCTGATTATCTCCTCATTCAAATGATGGGGAATATCTACAAATTCAGATTCAGGACTTTCTGCATCTAAAGACACAGTTGAGGCACCAAGTTTAATAGTTGCGATATATGCTTTGTGACTATTCTGATAGGTGGAAATCAATTTTGTGGCTTGTCTTCCAATGCATACGATCAATAATCCGGTGGCAAGGGGATCGAGCGTTCCGGCATGACCAATCTTTTTGATTCCGACTATTCTTCTGAGTTTAGCCACGACATCAAATGAAGTCCATGAAATTTCTTTGTCAATGAATATAATGGCTCCATTTTCCCGAGCATCAGCATACCATTGCTTGAGGGAAGACAAAGATTGTTTGGTGAGAATATTCATGGAATAAAGGGAAGAAATGAATCAGCATCAAAGAGTATATCGCCTGAAATTACTCGGATGCATGACCATCACGAAGGCGATCATTTTTCTTTGTTTGTTCAACAAGGTTTTGAATCTGTTCCATAGCATCCATTGTTTCATCACGATAGAATCGTAATTCCGGAGCAAAACGAAGCTGGACCCTGGATGCGACATGTTTTCTGATTGTATGTTTTTCTGCATCAATCGCTTGAAGAACATCCGCAATGGATGCTTTTCCGCCGATAGCACTGATATACACTTTGGCTATTTGTAAATCAGGTGACATCTTTACAGATGTCACCGTGATTAAACCTGCTCTGATTTCGGAAGCAATTCTTCGAAGAGGCTCGGATAATGCTTCCATTATGACCGATGCTACTTTTTCAGTTCTGATCGACATATCAGCTTAATTTCCTTTTGACTTCAACTTGTTTATAAGCTTCGACGATATCTCCAGCTTGAATATCATTGAAACCATTGATACTCATACCGCATTCATAATTATTATCAACTTCTCTGACATCATCTTTGAAGCGCTTGAGTGCGGATAATGTTGAATTATAAACAGGGAAGCCATCACGCAAAACACGAACGCGATCATTTCTATTGATTTTGCCTGAGGTTACATAGCAACCTGCAACAGTTCCAATTTTGCTGATTTTGAATACTTGGCGAATCTCAGCTGTACCAGTAATTTCTTCTTTGATCTCAGGAGAGAGAAGTCCTTCGAGTGCCATTTGGATTTCATTGATACAGTCATAGATGATTGTATACAACCGTATGTCAACACCTTCATTTTCAGCTGATTTACGAGCTTGTGATGTTGGTGAAACATGGAAACCAACAACAACCGCACTGGATGCTGCAGCCAACATGACATCTGACTCTGAAATTGGTCCGACACCTTTGTGAAGAATCGTAACCTTTGCCTCATCTCTTGAAAGTTTTTGCAATGAATCAGACAATGCTTCCAATGAACCACTAACATCACCTTTGATGATAAGTCGCAATTCTTTTGTTCCACCACGCAAGATATCTTGAGAAATCTCATCGAGGGTGGTTGGTCGCATTTGCTTGAATGTTTGCTCACGCTTGAGTTGCTGTCTCTTGGTTGCAATTGCTCTAGCTTCAGTTTCTTGTTCAAGCACTGCAAACAAATCACCTGCTTGAGGAGCGCCATCAAAACCGGACACTTGAACGGGAACAGATGGACCTGCCTTCTCAACACGATTTCCGCGTTCATCAAACATTGCACGAACTCTACCGGAATAAATACCTGCCACGAATGCATCACCAATGGAAAGCGAACCTTTTTGAACCATGACGGTAGCCAAAACACCCTTTCCTTTGTCAAGATGGGCTTCAATAACGGTTCCTCTTGCAATACGATCAGGATTTGCTTTTAGATTCAAAATCTCAGCCTCTAAGAGAATCTTCTCCATGAGACCTTCAATATTGATTCCTTTCTTCGCGGAAATATGAGCGCATTGATATTTACCGCCCCATTCTTCAACCAATACACCGCGATCAGCCAATTGTTGCTTCACGCGATCAGGATTTGCATCTTCTTTGTCGATTTTATTCAATGCAACAACAATGGGAACATTGGCTGCTTGAGCATGGCTGATGGCTTCAATTGTTTGAGGCATCACATTGTCATCGGCTGCCACAACAAGAACAACGATATCCGTTACTTGAGCTCCTCTGGCACGCATTGCTGTAAATGCTTCATGGCCTGGTGTATCAAGAAATGCGATTGTGCGACCATCTGGCAAATCAACATGATATGCGCCAATATGCTGAGTAATACCACCGGATTCACCGGCTACAACATTTGCTTTTCTGATATAATCGAGGAGTGAAGTCTTACCATGATCCACATGACCCATGATAGTAACTATCGGGGGACGAGTCACAAGTGTATCTTCTGCATCTTCAATGTCAATGATCTCTTGTGCGGCTTGTTCATCCAGGAATTCTACTTGGAATCCATAATCATCAGCAATCAATGTGATTGTATCTTTGTCAAGTCTTTGATTAATGCTTACCATTAATCCAAGAGACATACATTTTACTATGATTTCTGCAGCTGTTGTGCCCATTAATGCAGCAAGATCAGCAGTAGTCACAAACTCAGTTAGGCGGAGAATTGTACTTTCGCGTTGAACTTCTTCAATGCGGCGAGCCTCTTTTTCTTCGCGCTCCATCTTCTTTCTTTGCTTGAGCTTATTTCTGAAACCGGAACCGGAATCTTCCATGCCGGATAGGGTTTCGCGAATTGCTCTTGTTACATCCTCTTCGGTGATTGTCTCACGAATGGATTTCTTTTTCTTTTTCTTCTTGTCTATTCCTTTGGCATCTTTTGGAGGTGCTGGACGGAGATTCTTCTTTGCTGCTTTATCTTTATCATCCTCGGTTTTGGCAGGAGCAAGTCCTAGCCCACCCTCTTGACCTTTGGCGCGAAGTCTCTCACCGATGGATTGTTGATTTCCTGTTGTAGGTCTATTTGGTCTGCGATCATTATCTCTACGCTCACCACCTGGACCTTGTTGCTGTTGTGGACGATCCCCGGTTTTCTTTGCATTACGATCGGGACGACCATATCTACCACCTTCTTCTCTGCGAGAGGGGACATCAATTTTTCCAACAACAGTCAAGCCACGAAGCTGAGGCATTGCTCCGGCTTCATACTCAATTTCCATGATGCGTTTTTTTCTCTTCTTTTTTGGATCTTTGGAATCATCTTCCTGAGACACGGCTTCCGTTTCTGCCGGGGTAGCTTTCTCGACTTCCTTTTCAGCTTCCTTGACAACTTCAACTTCAGGTGCCGATTTCTCTACTGTTTCGACTACAGGTTCAATCTCAGGTTCTGACTCGATTTCTTTCTCGATTTCGATATGAGTTGTTTCTGGCTCAGAAGGTTCGGGCATTATTTCCGGTTCAGATACTACTTTTTCAATCGGAGCCTCAATGATTTCCTCTTTCGATTCAACCATTACCGGCTCTTCAATTTCAACAGGTAATACATGAACGGGAATTTCTTCAATGACCGCTTCTTCACTAAGTGGTGATTCTTCATAATCGCCCTTTTCAGGATTGCGAGCATGATGATATTTTTCTAATTTCTCTCTCTGCTTTTCAGCTGCTTTCGCTTCACGGGCAAATTTGTCCATGACTACATCCACCATCTCATCGTTTAAGACAGATGTTGGTTTGTTTTCAATGGTGAATCCTTTTCCTTGAAGGAATTCAACAATGGCATCCTTCCCAATATTAATTTGGGAGGCAAGCTTGAAAAGACGTGTTCCGTTAGATGCAGGCATACAACCTATGGTTGAATGTTAAAAAAAATCGAATGCATGAACATTCATGCAATGTTCCGGCTACAGGCTCAATTATTCTGCAGAATTTTCATCTGCAGTTGAATCATCCGGAAAAGTATTGGCTACAAGAATCGCATCGCGAATCTCGGGTCTTTCTTGTTCTTCAAATTCAGAAAGTATGATATCTCTGATTTCAAGTAGAGTGTTCTTTGTCATGCCGGGAATTTCCAGCAAATCATAAATATCGGCATCAAGGAATTCTCTTGCTGTGTCAATTCCAAGATTGATGATATTTTCATACATTTCTTTACCGATTTCATCTCTGAACTCGATTAGCTCGATATCTTCGCCACCTTCTTTGATCAATGTGATATTATAGCCTGTCAATTTGGATGCAAGGCGAACATTTTGTCCATTACGACCAATGGCAAGGGAAACTTGATCATCTGGCACAACAACGGTTGCTGATCTTGTTTCAGGTGATACAACGATATCACGAATGCGTGCTGGAGCCAATGCCTTCGCAATGAAAACTTTTGGATCCGCTGAATATTCAATCACATCAATGTTCTCATTGTTCAATTCGCGAACAATTGAGTGAATTCGGATTCCTTTCATTCCAACGCAAGCGCCCACTGGATCGACTCTTTCATCATATGACAATACAGCAACCTTGGCTCTTTCGCCGGGATCACGAGCGATGGACTTGATTTCTATGATTCCATCATATACTTCGGGGATTTCTATTTCAAAAAGGCGTGCGAGAAATTCATCAGCAGATCTGGAAACGATGATGTCAGGCGTTCCGCTGCCTTGCATCCTGCGTACTTCCTTGATCACTGCCTTAATGGACATATTCTTTTTATAACGTTCATTGTGAATCTGCTCTTCTCGTGGCATGCGCATTTCATTTTTATTGTGCATGATGAGCAAACTTCCCGGGCGAACTTGATATACTTCGCCTACAATAATTTCACCAACTTTTTCATTGAATTCATTGAAAATATTGTCCTTTTCAACATCACGGATTCTTTGGCCCAAGGTTTGAGTCGCAAGCGCAATCAATCTTCTTCCAAAGTTATCTGAAATGTTTTCGAGGGTGATTTCTTCAATAAATTCATCGCCGTTCTCATATTCTTCTCCGGAGCGAGATTTCACTTCCTTCATGGAGATTTCTAGAGAAGGATCTTCCACCTCTTCAACGATTGTACGCATGAGATAGATTTCCAAATCACCTTTGTCCATGTTTACAACGATGTCGAAATTGGCTTCCTGACCATACTTTTTTCTGATCAGCATGGAGAGTGTTTCGACAAGCATACCTTGCAAAAGGTCTTTGTCAATGCTCTTTTCTCTTGCCATTTCTGCGAATGCTTCGATGATAAGCTTTTTGTCGTACTTAGGTTTGACTTTACGGCGTGCCATTGTGTTGACTATGTGTATTGTGATACTATCTATGCAATCAATTACAGCGAAATGAGAACGATTGCTTTATGAATTTCTGAATAGGGTAAAGAGAATGTCGTATCTTCGTCGGCCTTGTTCTTGCTTTTTTTCTTCGGCTGTTGGACAATGAGTTTCTGCTCATCAGCTTCAAGCAATGTCAATGATTCGGTGATGCGAGCATCTTCTTTTGTATATGTCAATTCTAGTGTTCTGCCAATATTTCTTGGAAATTGCCACCAGTGAATCAGCGGTCTGTCAGTCCCCGGAGAAGAAACTTCTATGCTGCGTACAGCATCCAAAAAGGCATTGGACTCAGCTTCTACAAGTAAAGCACGATTGATTGACTCGCATTGCTCAAGTGAAATTCCTGCTGGTGTATCCACATATAATTCAAGAATCATGCGCTCTTTTGTTCCTCGCAATACAACATCTATCAGCGTTGCATGCTGTGCTGAACAAGCGGATTCTAGTATCGGGCGGATATCGCCGGGTAATTCCAATGGCATGAGATATTGTCAACAATCCATACAAACAAAAAAGGGACTTCCGCTGAGAAGACCCAATCACACATGCAAATATATGTCTTTTTTTAGTTCATCGGCATATTCGTCTCGTAAATTCTACATTATCATCACTTTATGCGTGATAATGCAATTGTTGCAGTTTAGTTTGTCACTCCAAGCAAGTTTGGATGACTCTACATCGTTTTATGTAACAAAACCAATTGTGAAATTGGCAGATTCCTCATCTTATCTCCTAAAAAATGGTAAATATTCATTTAAAAGGTCATTAAGTAGCGAATTGCAAGGATTTTTGGGGAATAATCGCTTACAAGCGATTTCCATGTTGATTCCTTCGATAGAATTGCGTGATTATGGCGGGCCGGGAGCATTGAATTTGTTTTCCATTCGTGGATTGGGCCCATTGAGAAATGTAATACTCTTGGATGGCATACCGCTTACATCTTCTCAATCGGGTCTTTTTGATATTTCATCAATAGCCATGCTTCCTGGACAATCCATTGAAATGGACATGGGTGGTGGTTCATCAATCATTGGAAGTGGAGCAATGTCGGGTGTATTGGATATTTCCATGAATTCACTGATTGATACGAGTTTTGCATCCATTTCTGGAGGAATTGGGAGTTTTGGTGAAGAAACAATACGAATTGGAGGCGGTATTGCGAATAATTCAACATCATTCATGGTTAATACTGACCATTTGAATTTTGATGGCACATATCCTATCCGATTTCAACCAACGGGTAATATGCCTTCCACATTAGTCGAAAGAGGAAATGCAGGGAATTCTAAAATGAATGTCTTTGCTAGAGTTTCACATCATTGTAAAGAAGAAAAACTGAAAGCAACTTTTTGGACCTCATTTGTCAATGGTGATAGAGGTATACCGGGTGCTGTTCTTACCGGAAAAATAGAGGATTCAGAGGCTTTTTTTCAAGACCAAGATTTTATGATTGCAGGTAATGTCAATGCCATTGTCTCCAAAATGTCTATTATTAATGTGAAAACCTCAATTCGTACTTCATGGAGCTATTTCAGAGATCCCTTTGCTTTGTATGCGGGCTATGAGGGCGCTAAATATGTGTTTTCAACCAAGGAATTGTTCTCCCAAGCTGAATTATTGTTGATGCCTTCCAATGAAATCATC